>Ga0247843_1007861_pt1 | contig 12804 bp, 14 predicted proteins | sample LaCruzMarch2017__FD_192420 | JGI IMG/M metagenome (GOLD analysis project Ga0247843, IMG submission 192420) | Freshwater microbial communities from meromictic Lake La Cruz, Castile-La Mancha, Spain - LaCruzMarch2017_8m | ecosystem: Environmental > Aquatic > Freshwater > Lake | place: Spain...
AGAAACGAGAAATTGGAAAAACATTAATGAAGTTTTTTTAAATTATTTACAAAGAGAGAAAAAGTTTGATATAAGTTTGGCATCTTAGTGATCAGGTCCACTGGTCAACTATCCAAAAAAATTCCGATTCTGCTCCGAGATCAGTTATGTCACTTCATCGAAAAAATCCTCCTCATCACCGCAAATTTTTCTCGAGTCTCGGCAATTTTGCACTCAAAGAGATGTTTTAGGGCACACCTCGGCCTGCGCAGGATAATTCAGCTGGTAGATTAATATTCGAATGTCAAAGAGCTGGACTTGAGGCCAGTTACTCAAAGGAGAAGGGCCTCAAGCGATCCTTATCGATCTCAAAAAATAATCCACACAAAATCATTCGTAGTTTTTCTACATCCCTATGTAAGTAATCCATTAATCGTATCTCAAGATAACGAGCACTCTTGATGAACTCGCCCGCCATCATGACAACTTTTCTTCTGACTGTATTTACATAACAACCATTCTTCGAAATCGTAAATGAAACCGTTCTCATCAGGTTGTACGCCATAACTCCCATGAGTCCCCACACACTATTTGCCTGAAGCTTTTGACAAGGGAAGTGGTAAAAATCCATACCCTGTTTCAAATCCTTGATGTTATTTTCAACGATGGCGCGCTTGCGATAAAAGCGAATGATATGTTCATCGTTCATTTCAGCAGAACTGAGATCAGTGACAATCGCATAGTAGTGGTGTGGGTGATTGTCGCCACTTTCAATTTTCGTTTTCTTTGTTCTGATAAAAACCACTCTCAGGTGAGACAGCTTCCTAGTTCACACTTCTGTGAATCGAAAAACTTAATACGGGTCTTCCTCCATGTGATTTTATTTCCGTATTTTTTAAGAAGTGATCCCCACACCATTTCTCCTAGACAAATGGTGAAGTGAACTTTTTTAGTTATGAGGTGATTGTACATGTCCAAGTTGGAGTACCCAGAGTCAGCAACCAAGTACTTCTTTACGTCTTTCGGAACGACATTGAACGCATTCTCGAGCATCTCAATAGCACCTACACTGGTATGGACAGCTCCAGCGCGGAGATTGAATCCATAACAAAATCCCTTATCGTCGAAAAGCATTTGCGAACTGAGGCACTTGATTTTTTTATAGTTCCACTCGACACCTTCCATTTTATTAGCAAACTGCTCGTGAGTGGTGGCGTCCATGCGAAAAACAATTTTATGAAGTTTTGGCTCCAACCAGAGACGCTGTCTCATGGCCTGAGCAGGTAGAGTGTTGCGGAGCTGTTCAATTTGCCGAGGAGAAAACTGTCTCAGGAATTTGCCCATCGTGACCGACGACGGGGCATCAGTCATCTCCCGAAACAACGGATCGTTGCCTAACCAATCGAAGTCATCCAGGCACTGAGCACCAGCGATAAATCCCATCACGCCGCAAAAAAGTTTTTCGGAAGACTTCCAATCAGAATTTCTTCTTTTGACGGGAAGAAATTTGGAAGTAAGTGCCTGAAATTCGAATTTGTGAAAAAGATCTGAGAAAATATTTAATCCAGAAAATGAAGTTAGGGTCTTGGCAGAGTGAGTGTATTTTAGAGATAGTTTTCCCATGGAAAGGATTTTTGTTAGTGTGAATAATTTCTTGGTCGAAATAATTCTCGCAGGACAAAAAGCCTTTTTCATTTCGCATGGCCGGATAATTCAATCGACACAGGGCCGTATAAGCAAGGAATTGAGTGAAAGAAAAAAGAGGCTAGAATGGCCACGATATTAAGCGTTTATGATTTTCTTAGAGAGCTTAGTGACGGATTTAGAATCTAATAGGTCAGAGTATTCGGCTTGTTTTCCAAGTTTTTTTACATACCACTGTTCTAATTCTGTGGGATTTTCTCCATGTAAAGCCGAGAGTTGTCGGATCATCTCAAGCGTTACTTCATAGCCTGTAGGGATGGAGGCTGCTCTTGAAATGCCTGAACCAAGCAACAGAGCATAAGCCCCTTGAGTATTATGAATACTGAAAGCTAGTTGAATCAACGACTCATTTATCACGCTTTATAATTCCTTTCTATTCATTAGCTGCTTAACATTGCTCAGGCAGCTTTCAAATCAAACTCAATCTGATCATATTCAACCACAGGTTTTTTTACTGCTCGCCCAGACTCTTGCGATGTCTTAATTGTAATAGCTCCAACACTTTCAAAAAATGTGATGAGCTTATTTAGATTTGAGACATCCATATCTAGAATCTTGGCTAATTCATAAACTGATTTCGGTTTGTGATTTAGAATTGCTGCAAGAATTCCTAAATTCTTCGCAAAACGATCGAAGTCTTTCTTATTATCGAAAGAGATTTCGTAATGATTGTCTTTCAAACGACCTTGGCGAGCATCCCTTAATGCCTTCTTAAAGTCAGACATTGTCTGCGTCGATGATTTAATGGATACAATGAGCTTTCTCATAGTTTCACTCCTAGGTGCTGTAGGACTAATGCTTCAAAATCTGAAAGTAACTTGTCATCAGTTATATAATTGTAATCAACTTCGTTGTCGTCGATATGAATGTGAGGCCCTTTCGGGTGATGGTTATCCATCAGTACCTTCTTGCCAGTTTTGGTATCAACACAGATCAATCCGTATTTGATGCCGTCAGGGTACTTTTTCGATTTACCAACTTCGTGAATCGAAAGCTCAAGAACATATCGGCCTTGAAGCTTATTTTTGACGTAATAACGTAAGTGAGCCTTCATTTGGGTATGTTAATACCAATATGGGTAAAAATCAACCGATATTCATGGTTTCGTGAAGTAACGAGAGGTTACACGTGGCTACCAAAGTGGCTACTAGAAATATTAACTATCTAGAATTATTGGGATAAGGACGAGGCAACCAATTTTTTCAAACACTTACATTAGACATTTAGACTCCTACAGTTTCCCGAGCGTGGAAAAAGCGTGGACGCTATTTTTATCCACTCACAGAAACGAGCGAAAAATCATCCTGACCCCTTTCGTATTTTTGGGGAGGAAGAGTCGCGCCCAATCTTTTAGAGAAACTATCTACAGAGATAATTTGAGTGGAAGAGAAAAGAGGCCAGAATGGCCATGATATTAAGTGACGGATCTAGATAAAAACTTCAGCAGAGACCTTAAATCTTTTTGACAAGGCTTTTATCTGTCTGAGGTTAAGTTTACGTTCACCTTTTAGGATTTTTGAAACGATAGGTTGTCCGCCAACTTCTTTGGCAAGATCAGCTTGATTGAGACCTTGTAGCTGCATTAAATAAGCGAGCATTTCTTTTCCACTGACAGGACTTGCTTTATATCTTCCCTTTTCGTAGTCACTAATTAATTCAGATAAAGTTTTAATGTAGATATTAATGCCTTCGTCTGGATTTTTATTTGTTGCCATGAATGTGATAATTTTTCCAGCTACGGAAAGAGCTGTCTTGTGTTCGCTTTCAGAGGTAATTGGCTGAAGAGGGAATAACTCAACAAGTTCAAAGTAACTAGAATTAATTTTGGAATGACCAATTTCGGTCTCTTCTTTTAATGACTGAATTAAAATTTTCGTCAAACTCATTTTTATTCCTTCCACTTATTTTTGTCATACTCGGTATGAGTTAAAACATGAGTAATAAGGATAATGTTATTACCATATTCAATTTTAGTGATTGCTCGTATTTTATTGCCTCCAACATCGAACACCACTTGATTTTCAACAAAGTCTACATTTACACCAAATAGATCTTTAATCTTTTGAGGGTTATCAAAATTACTTCCCTCAATAAGTTTTACCCAACGATCCAGAGCCTTACGGCTAGATGCATGAGTCTTTCTAAATTCATCAATCTTATTTTTACCAATGATTATCACGCTCTAATTATATCAATTTGACATGTTTGAGTCAATGGGGTTATGTCAAAATGATATAATCGTTCAAGAATGTGGTCAATGTATGATATCAAGTTGTTGATATTATATGGTTGGTCATGAAATGCATATAATCGTCGGGCCCATAATCCGAAGGTCATAGGTTCAAATCCTATTCCTGCAACCAAGTTTTGTACCTACAGAATTTGGTAAGTGTCCGAAACCAAAAATAAAAAATCCCTTTCAAAATGCAATCAAAGTCCTCGCAGGTACAAAAGTACAAACACATTTTTTTCAAATGAAGGCAATGACCATTAGGCCTTCTCAGAAATGGAAAGCAAGGAAGAGATCTTCAAGTGTTTTCTGTCTGGCGAATGAAGAGGAGGAATCCGCATGCAGAAGTGTCAGCACCGAAGTCTAATTTTGAGACGATAGTCTCTTCCGGGGGGTTACAAGATCAGAGAGTTTCATTTTGACTTGCATTTTTTAGTCCTTGGATACGACCATACAAATGAACTTCAAATTAGCCAGTGTTTAGAACTGCTTGATTTAAAACGTTCATGGTTGCCATTACTGTATTAATTGCGTTCATTTTTCCTCCGACAATCTTCGTGTCTTTCAGCGAGTAAGTGAAGGGGGGGACATAAGGTACCAGAAGAAAAAATTAGATCCAGAATTCCGAGGACATTAAATTTAATAAAGACTGCACTCAGTATTGTGGATGAAGCAGATATCTATAACAATTCGTTGGAAGGCTCAAATTTACAATTATGTGCTTCTGTTAAGGCAGGTAAGGTAACTAACATGCTGGGATCGGAACCAAGTTGGCTTACTGAATTGCTTTCAACTATTCGACCGCTTCGGGCAAAGAATATAAAAGTTTGTAAGAAACGTCCTGGGAAGAAAATTCCAAAAAAGAAAAAGTGAATTTAGTAGAATATTCCTATGAAATGCAATTTTTAGCCGACTATTGAATCGACTGGTAAATTACAATTACCTATTTTTCTGCTAGCATCAGCGAGACAATCTTTTTTACCATCGAGTTTCGTAGTTTCCGGCCCTTTTAGGCGAGCTAATTGCTCTGATATTGAGAAAAGATTCGATTGTTTGAATAAATAGCAGAATCTAATAGAATAAACGGACAAGGAAAAAGATGAAGAATCTCACACTGCAATACTTAGATAGGCTTGAGAAAACAGTGTGCAAAAGGAGTCTATCTTGTACCGGTAATGAACCTACAATTCTAAAATCAATTACTCTACCAGTTAAAATGAAACTAGCTAGAATTACCTTGGGCTCTTCCTTGCAGCTTAGAAAGAGCGAGCGAGAACTCAAGGAAAAAAGAGCTGACTTAAGCAAGGAAAAGTTATTTGAACTTCTTATTCATAATCTAAAAATGAAATCAGACACACCTCAAATAAAATATCCAACCCCGGTTGCTGGTGGAGTCAGGGAGTTAAGATATCTGCTAGTAATTAGAAAAGTAAAAGGGGTGCTTTCCGGATTGTGGGAATACGACCCGGCCTTAAATCAACTTCACCTTCTTAAATCTGGAACGGAGACTTTAGATAAAATATTTTACGAAGATTGGGAGAGGCTGGCCTACGTTAACTTTCTTGCATGTCTTAACCTGAAGAAACCCTCCAGGAAGTATCCCAACAATCTTCTCCACTGCGCTTTCGAGGCCGGGACCATTTTTCAGAGTATTCAACTCACATTAACTACTTCACGTTTGAGAAGTTGCATAAGCGGACATCTCTATAAACGTGAGCTGGATAAGGCACTGGGGAGTAAAATATTATATCCCCTATATGCTCTATCCATTCACTAATGCGGAATTAGTATGAAGATAACTTTCTTAGGACATCAAGGGTGGCATTTTCAAGGCTCAAATGGGGAAACGATCCTGTTGGATCCTCTTTATCGTGATATGGGAAACGGGTTGACCAGAATCAATGTCTGGCCAAACAGGGAACTAAAATTAGGGCAGTTGGGAAAAGTTGATGCGGTAATCATCTCCCATGAACATGCCGATCATTTTAACATCGATACATTACTTAAAATAAAACAAATCAATGATCCGGACCATGTCTTCGTTCCGAACCTTTCAACTAGGGCCCTGAAGAATGCGTTAAGAGAAATGGAATTTGATGTTCAGGAACTAGCCGCCTTTGAAATCTTTGACCTCGGCAGCCTAAGCATCACTCCTCTTCCTTCAGTTAAATCGCGCTTCGAACCCGATGTCTATTCACTTCTCTTTGAAGATAAAGTTTCAAAGTCATCTTTTTATACTCCTATTGATACGGTTCCAAGCAATATGGCCATTGAGTACCTAAAAGAACATTGCCCCAAAAGAACTCTCGACAACTACACCAATAATTTTGTGCAGAGGATTCACGTCCTCCACAACCTTGATGCGGTAGAATATGAAAAGGGAGTAAACAACGTTTATGAATACCTAAAGCGCTTTATTAAAAATTTTGATTCTGACCGGATCATCCTAAGTGGGCAGGGCTGGAGTTACACTGGACAGCTTCAGGACCATAACAACATCATGTTCAATGTTCCCCATGAGTCCTTGGTGAAAAGACTTCAGCAAGAAACTAAAAGCATTGACGTCTTCGCTGCTGAGATTAATACGAGTTATGAACTGTCCGAAGAGACCATCAAAGTTTCCCACGCCGACTTTGTCCATTTTCTCCCGGAAGATTCCCGGGAAGTTGACCTCACTAAGCTGAATGGCTATGAGCTACGACCTTATTGCGAAAAGCAGGATTCTGCAATTGCAAATCAACAAGTTAATAACTACGTTGAAAATAATCTTGGTTCATTGCTGGCCCTAGGAGCGTCGAAGCTCAATAAGGCCCTCTACTACAAATTGATGGAGACGGATGACGAGCACAAGGGACTGTTTCTTGAACTGAGAAACGCAAAAGAAAAATTCCAGTTTGAGTTTTCCTATAGCGACTCCTGCTTTTACCGTTTAAACATGAAAATTGACTACGATACTGCTAAAAAGGAATACGCATTTGGCATGATAGGATACGTGAATGACTTCTTAGAGATCTTAAATGCTGCTGAAGAGGGTCATCTCGTATCTGAAAATTCCATGTACACTTGGAACCACCGCTATGACCTCCTGGATGAGCCGGTCGACGTGGATTTTATGAATTGCATGAGGCCACAGTATCGGCCTGTCGATTTTGAGAAATTCTATCTTGAGCAGATCAAGAAGAAGAGGTCAAAGTGAAACTCAACTTTTCCCTCCTGGCAAAGCATTCTTACCAGAGGCCCGTCATCTCTGAGCACTACATTCTAGAGGAAAACGGCATCAAGAGCCAGGATGGAAACATCGAACTCAAGTTCGATGACCCTGAGGAACTTGATACTTTCAGAAAAGTTTTTTTTGATAGAGACTTCTCATTCATAGATCAAATGGAAGAAATCCTTGACCTGATGGCCACCAATGGAATGATTAGAGAAGAGGCCAGTGCCCTCGGAAAATCGTGGGTTGACGTTTGTCATGATCTCTTTCATGAGATGAACTCAGAGATGGCCAGTCAGAATCAGAATGATAATTTTGTCAGAAAAATCGTTGAAGCCCGAGCATCAATTCCCGAAATCATTGAGTGGCTCAAGCGATCTTTCTATTACACACGTTCAGCTTTTACCCACATCTCAGGGGTAGTTGAGAACAAACTTCTGATTGCTGATGAAAAAAAATTTTGGGAGGAGTTTCGTGCAGACGAGATGCACCATTGGAAAATTTATTCTAAGCTCTTTGAGTTTTTAAAGGTAGATCTTGAAGGCCTGAAAAATTCAGCAAATCATCCAGCCGTTGAAGACTATGTAAATTACCTGCACGCCACCGGCCAGGAATCAATGTATCAGTACGCAGCATTGCTCTATATGATGGAAAAAATACCGGATGCTGAAGAGCTTGCTGATGATCCTCTGTATGGTCCTCTTTTAACTCATTATCACTTTCCGGAAGAGACCATTTTGCCCCTCTGGAATCATACAAACTATAACGGCGAAAATGCCCACAATGACATTTGGTTCAACATTCTCAGAAGCCGGGCGGTCTATAGTGGAGATGAAGTCCAGAGGATCCTTGAACGGGCCCGGGAACATTGTCGCCTTTGCTACGTCTGGAATCGGTGTTAGCTTGAAAGCTCAAATTGAACTCACAGAAATGCCCAATCCTTTTCATCCGGCCTTGCCTGACATGGTGATTACTTCCTTAGATGAGAATGGCTTCTCCATTCAATCATCCGGCAAAGGGTTTCGTGCAGAAGACCGCCTTTTAAGTGCTTACGGCGAAATCATTGAAAGATTCCTGATGTTTAAGCGCGGACCGGATTTAGTTACCTCGTATACTGGGCAAAAAGATGTTCTCTCACCGGAACTTTTTTGTCCTGAGTTTCCTGTAGACCGGCAGGTTGTAGAGTGGATTAAGGTTAAGCGTGCTGATGGACCACGGAAAAGTTATTTTGTTCATCGTCCGATCAGGCATAGTTTAATGCCTAAATTTTATCGACATAACAGCAATGGATGCGCAGTCGGAAAAGGCTCCGTAGACGCTACAGCAAGGGCTCGGAGCGAGATCCTTGAAAGGCATAATTTCCTGTCCGCTTGGTATTTTCAAAACCTCTGCATTGCCGAGTCCGATTCCTTTTTAGTTGAAGAATTACTCATTCTTGAACAAGGCTGGGAAGTTTTCAAGTTTCATATTAAAAGTCAGCAGAACAAGGGTACCTCCTGCGTTGTCCTGGTTAATCGAGAAGACCCTCGCTTTGAACTGGGCGGAGGCATCCTTGGATTAGCCTATGGAAAATCGGCCAAAGCCGAGAAATCTGCCCTGTCGGAATGTCTTCAGGCCCTGGAGGTTCTTCTCCTGACAGGGTCAGTAGACAAGTCCCTCGCATTTTATCTTAAGAGGCAGGATGGGGGACAGTTGTTGCTGGATTTTCTCCTGACACCAAGGCTTCGACAAAGTGAACTCGTCCTTGGCAAAGAATACTGCGCTTTAAAACAAACAAATTTTCCTATCCCTTGGTATGCGGAGTACTTCATTGAAAACTCCCTTCCTCATCAGCTTGATCAGAGTACGCGGGCGCGCTTGCCAGAATCTGAACGATTTAAAATTATAGACCGAAAAGGAATCCCGGTTCCAATCGGGTAAGACAATAGTGCAAAAAGATATTCTTAAATACTTCGCATATCAGTTTTTTTCTAACCTTGACTTCGCTCGGGGAATCTTCGTTATTTATCTTACCGGTAAGGGCCTCTCTGGTTCGGAGATCGGATTAATTCAGACTATTCTTTTTGTAAGCAGCATGATCTTTGAGGTACCGGCCGGGATCTTCGCTGATAAGTTCAGTAAAAAGTTGAGCATCATTCTGGGTCTCATCATCTGCACCATTGTTCCACTGAGTATCCTTGGCAACGATGTTCCAGAGTTGTTTTATGTCATCTTCTTCTTCCTCGGATTGGGATATTCGATGGAACGGGGAGCAGATGTCGCCCTCCTATATGAACGCTTGCAGGAAGGTGGGGAAAGCTGGGTCTTGAAATTCAAGAAGATTCTTGGAAAAGCCCGTGCAGTCCGGTATTCCGCACTGGCACTGGCCATAGCAGCTGGAGGAGGAATCCAGAACCTGGGGTGGAATTTTGTCTTCATCTCTGTTTCAGTCTGCATGATGCTGGCTTCCATCTTCATCATCCTATACAATGAAGCGCCAAAGAAGGTTGTGGTCAAAACAGATGGGAAGAAGTCTTCCTTCTTCGGGATATCTTCAAACCTCAAGCAGTTTCTGCTCACCAGAAGGGGTAAGATCCTCTTGCTCCTGACCCTTGTAAGTGCATTCGTCCAGGCCGCGTCTACGCCGTTTTTTATCTACTCTCAGCTTTTATTTAAGGATTATGGGCTTGATAATACTTACATCGGATTCATCATTGCTGCGGGGCTTGTGAGCACGTCCCTTTGTTCGGCCTTTGCTTATAAAATTAAAATGAAGAATGAAATTCAGCTTTGCTTCACTATGAGCGTGATACTTATCTTCACTTTGTCTGCATTCTTTTTCCGGCCTCCAGTCTTGCTCGCAGCGACTCTTTTTGTTATCAGTCAGGGCCTCCCGTCCTTGATCCTGATTCATCTCTCAGAAATTTTTAATTCTGAAATTCCCTCTGACATCAGGACCACCTGCCTTTCGCTTCAAAACCTGATTGGCGCTAGCATCCTGAGTGCGACGAACCTGATTTTTGGGCTCCTTATAGACAAAACCTCGATCTATTGGGCACTGGGTTCTTTCGCAATCCTTCCACTGATCTCATTGGTCTTCCTGATTTTCTACCGTTATATGAAGAAAACCGATGCTAAGTAGAATTTTTCAAGGCCTTCCTGATGAAGTCGAAGCTTTCTTTAGGGACAAGGGAGAGGTAATTCGGCGGGTAGAACTGGTGAAAAGCGATTGCATCTCCAGTGTGTATAGCTTGTGCACTCAGAGTGCAACTTACGTTTTGAAATCTTCATCCCTTGTCAGAGAAGGAAAGTTGACTTGTGAGCTTTCCGATTTATGGCCAGATGTGGTGCCTCATGTCCATCAGGTCTGGGGCAAGCATTTTCTTCAGAAACAAATACCCGTTTCAAACTTCGATTATCGCAGCCTTGGCCCTTTGATCAGGAAGTACTCAACTCTTCAGTATGAAAGCTCTCAGGTCCTGGAGTATTTTGAATTGATGGGTCTTTCCTACTTTAAGCCTAAAGACCTCGCACTACTGATAGAAGAATGGATTCCCACAGATCCTGCTCTTTGTAAAAAAATCAGCGGCCGAGAATTGCGCAGGCTCCTGTCCAGGGTTCGCGAGCTTGGGGTTTGGATTGAGTCTGCTGGTGTACCTCTTTCCTTAGAGCATGGTGATCTTCACAAAGGCAACATCGTAGGTTGTAATGCTCCTGGGCTCCGAATCATCGACTGGTCTGAGGCATCCATTACCCATCCATTCTTTTCTCTTTTTTTCCTTCTTTGGGAAGCCACTGAACTTGCCCAGAAAGTGAAAGAAGAGCTCATTGCTACCTACCTTGGACCCTGGGAAGTGTTTGGTAGTCACCAGGAATTGCGACAGTTAATGAGGCTCACCGATGAGCTCGCACTTTGTTTCTATGCCTATCGTTACTACCGGGCGTCTAACAAAGTTACGGCATCCATCAAACAAACTTTTATCAAGTTCTATACCGCCCATTTAATGCGTTTTCTCAATTACCAAGGTTAAAAATGACAATCAAGACCATTAGCTCCATGATTGAAAAGGGATTCTATCAGACAGTGCTTCAGAAGAAGCTCGACCTGGACCTTGATGAGATAATAGAAATGATAAAGGAATTCGTTCCACATAGCTGTGGCCCCTACCTGGAGAAAGAAAGTTTTAGGCTAATTGAAAACTGGCGTTCCGTTTCGATTCCACTCAAAAATGATTTTTACCTCACCCTTAAAGGGACCGAGATAGAGGTGTCAGATATCTTTTTCATTTATAAAAAACTAATGGAAAAGTACTTTGAAATGGGACAGGGGTCTAATTCTGATCATTTCTATTTCAAGGAAGGGAAGCTCCCTATGATGATGACTAACTGTGAAGCCGCCAAAGAGTTCAGGACCTCTCAGATGATGGCCCGGGACTTCGTAACGAAGTTTAAAAAAATTCCTGCTTTGCCTCTTCCAATTGCCACATTTACTTATGTAGGAGCCACTCTGCCCAAGGGATATAAGGATCTGGCGGCCCATTTGAAAAGTCTCTACTCATTAGACTTTAAGAAAATACAACTGGGAGGGATAGCTTATATCTACAAGGGGCATCCTTCCCGCATTAAGCATTGGAAGCAATATTGCGAGAATCCAAAAAAAAACATGAAGACCTGGATAAAGGGACAGGAAACATATTTTGATTCTACCAAAGCTTATGCACAGTATGTCCGTCTTTTTGCAGAGCTTACGGCTCTCGGATGGATCTTGACACCCGTTGGGCAAGAGCATTTAGGATACGCCGTCAAATCACAGAATATGACACTGGTGGGGGGCTTTGTTGACGTCGGAAATGCTTATCGTCCAAAGGGCAAGCTAAACAGGAGAGATGTTATTTCCTTTTTGAAATCAATTGAAGTACTTAGTGAGTCAATCAAGGAAATCTCTTATCCCAAAAACAGGATATCAAATAGCCTGGCTTCCATACTTTTTTCAAATCAGCTTATACAAGACATTCGTATTGAGCTTAAAAAAATTAAAGTGCGCTCTTCTCTTTGCGAAGTTTTTGAGCAGTTTTATTGCAACGATTTTGAAGGTATTTCCAATGGACTTATCAAACTAATATCAGACGATCTGGATGAGGACTTTCAGGTTATTATTTGATCCGGATCGAAATTGAACCAGATCAAATAAAATAGTAAAAACTAGTTACAACGAGCGCCCATACCTTCGCCTGGAGTCATTTTGATTTCTGGCTTCTTAACAATGCGGGCCTTGATTGATTTAACGATGACTTTCTTTTCATTCTTCTTAGAGGCTTTCATTTTAATTCTCCTTAATGAAACTGGATGTTTCTGGAGAAAATATACTTCAAGTTTTGACTTTTAGAGTAAATTTAATAAAGATTACATATCAAAATTCAAATATGAAATGACGATCATATTTTAAGCAAGCTAAAGCTTCTCTTAAAGTCGCAGACTAAAAGATTTAGCTTATGATTATGGTTGGTTGAGCCTGTCTCTTTACGGTTCACCAGGGGTTACGCATCTAATTTGAATTAGTTTTCGGCCACTTATGGCCTAGCGTAAAGGCCTTCTCTAAAATAATTGTTATTCTTTTCATCGATTTTCTTCAACGGAGTTGATTGATGAGTAAGAAAAAACAGACTTTAGTAGATCCTGCAGTCCTCATGGATTATCTCCA
>Ga0247843_1007862_pt1 | contig 12804 bp, 13 predicted proteins | sample LaCruzMarch2017__FD_192420 | JGI IMG/M metagenome (GOLD analysis project Ga0247843, IMG submission 192420) | Freshwater microbial communities from meromictic Lake La Cruz, Castile-La Mancha, Spain - LaCruzMarch2017_8m | ecosystem: Environmental > Aquatic > Freshwater > Lake | place: Spain...
GTCACAAAGCTGGCCTGCTGAACTGTTCCGGAGCGTCCATGCTGCATTTCCTTCCATTCCTACTGCAACTGTCCGCGCCTGCCGCTGCGCAACCGCTCCCGACATTGGACGAGGTGCGGTTCACCGAATGCCTGACGCTTGCCGGCAAAGACCCCGCTTCGGCGATATCCAGCGCCAGCCTATGGGCGCAACAAAATGGCGGTTATCTTGCGCGCGCCTGCCATGGCTTTGCGCTGGCGACCGATTTCAAATTTGACTTGGCATTGCCGATGCTGACTGAGGCAGCGACATTGGCCGAGGCAAAAGGCGACCCCCGCGCCGCGCGGTTTTGGGCACAAGCGGGTAATGCGGCCATCGCGGCGGGGCAGGCCGAGGTCGCTATCGACGCGCTCGGCAAAGCGCTGGCGTCTAAAACCCTTGATAACAACGCGCGCGCCGATAGCGAAGTTGACCGCGCGCGGGCATTTGTGGCCTTGGGCAAAAGCGCCGATGGTGAGGCCGCCTTGGCAACCGCGCGGCAGTTGGCACCCGAAAATGGCGCGGCATGGTTGCTGTCGGCAACCCTGGCCCGGCGATTGAACAAATTGCCCGATGCGCTGGCCTTCATTCAAACCTCGGCTGCGTTGCTGCCCAGCGATCCGGCAGTGGCGTTGGAGGCGGGCAATATCGCCATCGCCGCAGGGGACGACAACACTGCGCGCGCGCAATGGGAACAGGTCATCAGAATCGCACCCAATAGTCGGCAAGCCGTGACTGCAACGGCACAGCTTGCGGCTTTAGCGGCGGCGACACCTGCACCCAAGGATGAGGCGCAATCCAGATAAGTGCGCGCCGCCCTCGCGTGCGTGGACAGCGGCCAAGGTTAATGGCATTGACGGAAACAACGCGCTTTTGTGAATGGAATGAAAATGCCGACAACCTATCTGCACAGCATGATCCGGGTCACTGACCCCGACGCGACGGTGGCTTTTTTCAAGCTGATCGGGCTGGAGGAAGTACGCCGCTTTGACAGTGACGCAGGCCGCTTCACACTTATCTTTTTGGCGGCACCGGGGCAGGCAGGCCTTGCCGAGGTGGAGTTGACGCACAACTGGCCGCCGGCGGATGGCAGCACGCCGGAGGCGTATTACGGCGGACGCAATTTTGGCCATCTGGCCTATCGCGTAGACGACATTTACGCGACCTGTCAGCGGCTGATGGATGCAGGGGTGACGATCAACCGCCCGCCGCGCGACGGGCATATGGCCTTTGTACGGACCCCTGACGGCATTTCTATTGAGCTGCTGCAAGACGGTAATCTTGCCCCTGCGGAACCATGGGCGAGTATGCCTAATATAGGGGCGTGGTGAATATGCTTGAGATCGTGCGGATCCCTGTGCTGTCGGACAATTATGTCTGGCTGGTGCATGCGGCGCAAAGCGGGGAGACTCTCGTGGTCGATCCGGCGGTAGCAGCGCCTGTCTTGGCGGCGGCCGAGGCGCGTGGGTGGACGATCACGCAGATATGGAACACCCATTGGCATCCCGACCATGTCGGCGGCAATGCCGAGATTAAGGCCGCGACGGGATGCGTCATCACGGGGCCGGCGGGCGAAGCCGAGCGGATACCGACGCTGGATAGGCATGTGCGCGGCGGGGATGTCGTGCAGTTAGGCGACCTGCGCGCGACCGTGATCGATGTGCCCGCCCATACCGCTGGACATATCGCTTATCATTTCGCCACCGAGCACGCCGCCTTTGTTGGCGACACCCTGTTCGCGATGGGATGTGGCCGATTGTTCGAAGGCACCGCAGCGCAAATGTATGATAATATGCGCAAGTTGGAGACTTTGGGCGACGATACCGCGATTTATTGCGCGCATGAATATACGCTCAGTAACGCCCGCTTTGCGGTGACGGTCGAGCCGGACAATGCCGAGCTTGCCGTGCGGTTGGCCGATGTCATTGCCTTGCGCGAACGGGGTGAGGCGACGGTGCCAACGACGATTGCGCTGGAACGTGCAACCAACCCGTTCATGCGCGCCGCGTCGGTTGAGGAGCTCGCCACACGCCGCGCCGCCAAGGACGCGGCCTAAGGTTTCAATGAAAATCACGTGACTTGGGCAAAAGGCGGACGTCACGCGGATGGCCGTGGCGCGGGTAAATGGGCTGAGCAAATTCGTCTGACCGGCTGAGCGGCACATTGGCATCATGGTCATGCGACAGACGCTCAAGCTCATACGATCGGTCGGTTATCGTCGTCGCCATGAGGTGCACCACGCCTTCTTTGCTGCGCTGCACCTCGCCTTCAATCACCATCAACCGTGACGCCATGACGGCGCGGCGCTGCCGTTCTAACAGGCGCGACCATAATAATGCATTGGTGACGCCGGTTTCATCCTCAATCGTGATGAAAATGGCATTGCCCTTCCCCGGCCTTTGCCGCGTCAGGACAACACCGGCGGTTTTAACGCGCGTGCCATGCTTTGCCGCATCGGTCTGCGCGCAGGTCAATATGCCCTCGGCAGCAAACAGGTCGCGTAAGAACGCCATCGGGTGCCCCTTTAACGACATCCGCGTCATGTGATAATCGGCGGCGACATGTTCGCTGGCGGGCATGATGGGCAAGGCGATTTCCGGCTCCTGCGCCAATTCCCGCGCATCTGCCGCTGCAAACAAGGGCAGTTCATCCGATGGTGTCCGCCGCGCCTCCCATCCAGCCTCACGCCGGTCAAGGCCAAGCGAGCGCAAGGCATCGGCATCCGCCAGCAAGTGCAAAGTACGCGGTGGTAACTTTGCCTTGCGTGCCAGCGCCTCCAACGAAGCAAAGGGCCGCGCGGCTTCAATGGCCAAGGCCCAATCTTGCTGAAATCCAACAATTTGCCGCAAACCAAGCCGCAAGGCACCTGCCTCAATAATATTATCCCAATTGCTGAAATTAACATCAATGGCGCGGACATCGACCTTGTGCCGCCGCGCATCCTGCACAAGCTGTGCTGGCGCGTAAAAACCCATTGGCTGCGAATTGAGCAAGGCGGCGGTAAAAATCGCGGGATGATGGCATTTCAACCAAGACGAGACATAGACCAGATGGGCGAAAGCCTGCGCATGGCTTTCGGGAAAGCCATAGCTGCCAAAGCCCTCAATCTGCTTGTAACAACGTTCGGCAAAATCCTGCTGATAGCCGCGCTGCACCATACCATTGATCATCTTGTCCTTATATTCGGGCATAGTGCCTGAATTGCGGAAGGTTGCCATCGCACGGCGTAAGCCATTGGCCTCGTCGGGTGTAAATGCGGCGGCGACCATCGCTAGCTTCATCGCCTGTTCCTGAAACAACGGGACGCCACATGTGCGGTACAAGATATCGTGCAGTTCATTGGGGTCATGCGGCGGTGCGGGGGAGGGATATTCGACCTTCTCCTCCTTATTACGTCGGCGCAGATAGGGGTGGACCATGTCGCCTTCAATCGGGCCGGGGCGCACAATAGCGATCTGGATGACAAGGTCGTAAAACGTCTTGGGCTTAAGGCGCGGTAGCATGTTGATCTGCGCGCGGCTTTCGACCTGAAAGGTACCGATGCTGTCGCCCTTTTGCAGCATCGCGTAAACCGCTGGATCTTCGGTCGGAACACTGTCCAAGCTATAATCTCCGCCGCCTGTCTGCCGCAGCATTTCGAAGCTTTTGCGGATGCAGGTCAGCATACCCAATGCCAATATATCGACCTTCAACAGGTTCAGCGCGTCGATATCGTCCTTGTCCCATTCAATGAAGGTCCGGTCCGCCATTGCGCCATTGTGGATCGGCACGGTTTCATCAAGCCGGTTTTCGGTGAGAACATAGCCACCGACATGTTGCGACAAATGGCGTGGAAAATCGAGCAACTGGCCGACAAAGGCATGCAGCCTGGCGATGTGCGGGTTGTCTGGATCAAACCCCGCCTCAATCAACCGCGCCTCGGGCAAGTCCCTGCCAAAGCTGCCCCAGACGGTACCCGCCAGACGCGCTGTGACATCTTCGGTTAGGCCAATAGCTTTGCCGACCTCGCGCACGGTGCTGCGCGGGCGATAATGGATGACCGTTGCGGCAATGCCTGCGCGGTGTCGCTTAAACCGGCGATAGACATATTGCATCACCTCTTCGCGCCGTTCATGTTCGAAATCGACGTCGATATCGGGTGGCTCATCGCGCTCTTCGGATAGAAAGCGCGAGAACAATAAATTATTGGCCACAGGGTCAACCGATGTGATGCCCAATAAGTAGCAAATCACCGAATTGGCGGCGGAGCCACGGCCCTGACATAAGATCGGCGGGTCTTGCGAACGGGCGAACTGAACAATGTCATGCACCGTCAGGAAATAGCAGGCATAATTTTTCTGGCGCACCAAAGTGAATTCTTCGTCCAGCGCGCGGACCCATTTGGGGGGAAGGCCATCGGGGTGCCGCCGTTCGGCTTCGCTGCGCACAAGATGTTCAAGCCAGTCCTGCGGCGCCCACCCGCTGGGTACCGGCTCATTGGGATATTCATATTTCAACTGGCTCAGGTCAAATGCAATCTGGTTCAGGAAGTGCGCCGTCTCGGCAATCGCCTCCGGCGCGCGCGCAAATAGCCGCGTCATTTCGGCGGGTGATTTGAGATAGCGTTCGGCATTGGCCTCCAGCCGCGTTCCAGCCTGATCCACCGACACGCCCAAGCGGATCGCGGTCAGGACATCATGCAGTGGCCGCGCCGTTATATCGGCATAGAGCGCATCATTGACCGCAAGGATAGGCACGTCGCATTGCTTGGCGCGCGCGCGCTGTTCCTCAAGCCTGCGCATGTCCTTGCCTCGGCCATGCATCATTATGCCAAGCCAGACCCTGTCCGGCGCAAGCTTTTTCAGCCGGAGCATTACCTCGTCCAAATCGGCGGGCGTGGTTTCAACCAACCGCAATTTCTCGCCGCTATCGGCATGGCTATATTCGACGGGCTTTTTATGCGGGTTGGTCTCTTCTGCGGTCGACTGCGGCAATATGATCAGGAGCAAATCCTCCAGATATCCGGCCAGATCATCGAAGCGCAATATGCACCCACCCTTGTTGGACCGCATATTCCCGACCGTCAGCAACCGCGTCAGCCGTCCCCATCCCTTGCGGTTTTTAGGATAGGCGACAATATCCGGCGTACCATCGGCAAAGACCAAGCGGCTACCCGTAACCAGCCGAAAGGCAGGGGGAAGCGCATTTTCGGCCTTGGCTTTTTTGACCGCTACCCAAGCACGCACCACGCCGGCAACGCTGTTCCGGTCGGCAATGCCAATGGCGCTCAGGCCAAGCGCGGCGGCCTGAAGTACCATGTCCGCTGGATGCGATGCCCCGCGTAAGAAAGAGTAGTTGGTCGCCGCAACCAGCTCCGCATAAGCAAGGATATACGTCACGCGAACAACCCATGCAGATACCAGATCGGCGCATCGGTTTCGGAATATAGGCCATGGCGGAATAGCCAGAAGCGCCGCCCCTCGCTGTCCTCCACGCGATAATAATCGCGCGTTGGCCCGCCTTTGCTTTGTTCATGCCCCGCCTTGCGCCGCCACCATTCGGCGGCAATGCGTTCGGGGCCTTCATAAGCGACAATATGATGCAGGCTTTTGCGCCAGCGGAACTGGCGCGGCGGGCCATCGGGGATAGAGGCTAGCGCCTCCACACGCTGCGGTGTTTCAAACAGGCGGAAGGGCCGCATGGGCGGTTCCGCTTCGGCGGGCTTTGGCCAATCCTTTTGTGGCTGGCCGGATTGCGCGGCGCATTCAACCACGGCGCGTTCGGGAATGTGGCTGTTGCGTTCTTCAAAATAGCGCACGCGGTCGCGGCCCAGCCTTACGCTCAACCGGTCAATCAACGCCTCGGTTTGGGCGGACCTGTCGACTTTCGTGTCCAGCCCCGCCTGTGATGGCAGTAAAATATCCGCAGTTGGCACCGTCAATTGAATGAGGTCATAGCCAAACCCGGGGTCAAGTGGGTCGGACAGGGCGTCAATGCGTTCGCGGATCAACCGCATCAACAAGGCGGAATCCCGCGTCGGCGCGCCTGTGTCGACGGCCAGTCGGGCGATATGGCCATCGCTTCGAAACAGGCTGACTTCAAAGCGGCGGCCACCTTGGCTGCGGTCATTCAGTTGCGCGGCGGCTTTGCCCGTCAGCGTTGCGATGGTATCGAGGACGTCATGGGTGCGCGATATGGGTTCAGCGAAGTTTTGCGTGACGCTGACGACGGGCACATGACGGCGCGGCGTAATGCATGCGTCCTCCTCCTCCAATAGCCGCGCCAGTTTGACGACAGTCGCCTTGCCAAAGCGTGCGGCAAAAGCTTTGCGTGGACGGCAGGCAAGGTCCTGCAATGTTTTTAGGCCAGCGCGGCGCAATGCCTGATGTACCTTGTCTCCGGCGTCCAATGCCTCGACGGGCAAGGCGTGTATGGCCTGTTTGGCATAACGCGCCTTGGCCCGCGCGCTGTCGGGTGTGGCGCCCAAGGCTATCTGTCCCGTGAGGCCATGGCGACGCAACCGTTGCTTCAAATCCTTGGCCAGCCGGACTTCGTGACCGTCGAAGGGATATGTGCATCCGGTGATATCAATCAACAGCCCTTGCGGCGGGTCAATCATGCAGGCTGGGCTATAACGCTCGCACCCATCCGCTAGCCAGCCCAGCAAATCGAGGTCCGCCGCTGGATCATGATCAAATACCGCCAGTTCAGGCACGCGGGCACGCGCATCGGCCAGTGCGATACCTCCGCTTAAACCAAGCGCAAGCGCCGCCGAATCACATGCCGCCAGCCGCATGGCGCCGCGCTGCTTTTCGACCATCGCGAAAGGTGTATCAGGCGCGGAACCTTTGCTGCGGATCAGCCTCTGTGTCGGTAACAGGGGCAGAAAGACCGCCAGATAGCGGCGTGTCAAAAAAGCTTCGTGTTGCATGATCCCAGGTCACTCGTGCCGCAAAAGATGCTGTGCCACCGCGATGGCGCAGAAGGTTGATGTCAAAGGTTGGAAGGCCAGGCGCATTGCCCAGTAACGGTACCGACGGTGCAGAACATATCCGCCAGCGCGTGCTGGCCGCACTTGGCATTGGCACAGCATCGCCGCGTACCAGCAAGGCCAATACCCCGCTTTCCGCCGCCGCCAGCGCCAGACGCCGTGTCGATGTAAGATCAACCAAGCGGGCATTGCCATGTGTTTCGAGAATGACGGCGTTCGCCGCCTTTGACCGGATGGCATCGGCCGCAGCGCGCAGGGCATCGCGCAAATCCGCAGTCTGGACCAGAAATATCCGTGCAGGATTGCCGCCCATCGCCGACAACCCCAACGGATATAGCCGCCCGGACGTCTGGCGTTCTTTATCGCCTGTTACCCAAAATATGCCCGCATCGCTTTCGGGCAATCGCCATGCCAGCAACAACGCAAAGGCCGCTGCGGCATGTGAATCTGCCTTAGCTCCGCCAAAAAATTCATGCAGCCCAGCCTGCGTTATTCCACCGCGCAAGTGTTCGTCGACCTCAGCCGCGCCGATGGGCAATAAGGGTTGCGACGCGTTCGGCTGATATTGCCTCCATGCATTGGGCACAGAAGAAAAAGTCGCTTTTGGTAGAATCGCCTTTATGTTCATGTTTTGTTCTATACTGCATTTTGCAGCAATGTGGAGTCAGCTTTTTTCTCCTGAAATGATTTGGCATGTCGTTACATAGTAACCGGGATGCGCCGCCCCGATGTTTGCACCATTTTCCAACCCGGAATTATTTGCCCGGGCCAGAAAATTGCGGTCATTGGGATGGCCTTATTCCTAATTATAAGGCATGCGATTGCGCGCCTAAGGGCCAAACATGCCCTCGTGCGCACTTTCTCAAATCAAATACTACGTCCCAAGCCAGTGTCTCATCCGGATGGACCGGAGCAAGGCAACTGGCCTGAAGCCGACGTTTATCGAACGGTTACCGTCACCGCACGGCGGTTCTGGGCCCAGGACTGTTCGTCCGAACCCAATGCCGATGGCCGTTCCTTGCCATAGCTAACGGTCTGGATACGGCTCGCGTCGACACCAATGGAGGTCAGATAGTTTTTGGCGGAGTTGGCGCGGCGCTCACCAAGCGCGAGGTTGTAGTCGCGCGTACCGCGTTCGTCCGCATGACCTTCGACAATGGCGCGTGTGCCAGGATATTGGGCCAACCATTGCGCCTGACGCTGCAACACGGCCTGGTCTTCTGCATCAACGTTGAAACGGTCGGTTTCAAATAGGATGCGGTCGCCGAACTGGCCAACCTGTTGCAGGAAATCTTCTTGGCTGCCCGGAACAATCTGGCTGGTTGGGGCAATCGGGGCAGTCGGCGTCTGGCCATAGTCAGTGCCTTCTGCAGCGGGCGGCAGAACTTCGACCGTTTTCTTTCCGCAGCCTGCGACAAGCGCGGTCGATACCAGCAATATGGCGGCCATTTTGATCGTATTTGTCTTCATGATATTCTCCTTCGCTCGAAAGCATTTCGGTATAAACATAACAGTGAAACGTCCTTAAGGCAATACAGGTCCCCATGCTGGGTCTGAACCATCGATTGGCGTGGGCAATTGTCGTTCGTTGGAACCAGTAAGGTCCACTTGCCAGATGCTTGTTTTACCACTTCCCTTTGCCGTGCGGAAGAACTGAATGACGCGGCCATTTGGCGCCCATGTCGGTGCTTCGTCCTGCCAGCTATCGGTGAGCAAGCGTTCGCCTGAGCCATCTGGACGCATCGTGCCAACGCGAAAGTCGCCAGCGATGCGGGTAAAGGCAATCAAGTCAGCGCGCGGGCTCCATTCCGGCGTCGCATAGCGGCCGGAACCAAAGCTGATGCGGCGTTGATTGCTGCCGTCGGCGTTCATCACATAGACTTGCTGGCTGCCCGAACGGTCGCTTTCAAACACGATCTGGCGGCCATCGGGGGAAAAGCTGCCGCCGACATCAATGCCGGGCGAGCTGGTCAGCTTTACAGGCGTGCCATTGCCGCTGGCTGCAATTTTATAGACGTCGGTATTTCCCGACACGGCCATCGAATATAATATTGTCTGGCCATCGGGCGACCAACGCGGCGCGAAAGTCGGGCTTGTGGACTGGGTAATCAGGCGCTGACGTCCGGCATCAATGTCATAGACGTAAATACGCGGACTTCCGTCGACATAGGACAGATACAGGATCGATTTGTAATTGGGCGAGAAGCGCGGTGTAAGCGCTGTCGACTGGCCATTGGTGATGAAGCGGTGGTTTGCGCCATCCGAATCCATGATCGCAAGCCGCTTTATTCGTTTATTCTTTGGCCCACTCTCGGCGATATAGGCGATACGGCTATCGAAAAAGGGAAGCTCACCCGTCAGCCGCGAATAGATCGCATCGGCGCATTTATGCGCGGCCCTGCGCCATTCGCGCGGCGGCACGTTAAAGCCAAGACGGGTGGTTTCATTGCCAAAGCCGACATCATATAAATAACAGCCAACGGTCAGGTTGCCATCGCCACCAACACGGACAAAGCCTTGTACCAATTGTTCAACGGGGCGCGATTTCCAATAGTCAAATTGAGGTGTTGCGACCTCAGGCAAGGTGATGGCCCGCAATCCGTTTGGCCCCTGCGTTTCAAAGACGCCCGATGCGCGCAAGTCTGACGAGATTACCTCAGCGATCTGGCGGCCAAGCGCCAAGCTGTTGCCCGCTGCCGTGTCGGTAGGCGCGGGCGCGACCAAAGCGGGCACGGCGATGGAACGGGTTTTCGAGGTGTCGAATTCGACCAATTCGGGCTCATCCAATGCAGGCGCAGCAGCCGGCGGCGTTTGCGCGATGGCGGCTTGTGTGCCCAAGATGAAAAGCACGAAAGACGCCAGTTTCCGGTTGCGTGCGAAGAGTGACATATATCTCATTCCTTTATCCCGTAGCGCGCAAACGCAGCGCGTGGGTTTTCCAAACGTCATAATATTCTGGGTCAAGCCCACTATAAGGCGACGCTGCACGCACCGCCTGCAAGATGCAATCTTTCAAAGGTCCTGCTTGCGGCTGGTTGCTGCCGTTGAGGCCCATATGCTTGTCAAAGCGGACCGAGGTCAGTTTGCCTGTCGGTTCGAGGTTCAATGTCACAAAGGTTTCGATCTTGTTGATGTCGATACCCGATGGCGCACAAGCGCGCACGCGGCTGCGGATTTGACCAGCGATGCTGATACTGACCGATCGGCGCACTTCGGCCGCGGTTTTGGCTGCAGGGGTTCCAACGGCCTTGCCCGCGCCGGGGGCCTTGCCAATATTGTCGATGCTGTCGAGAAAGCTTCGGCTTAGCCCGCTGGGCTTGGCTGGCGTTGTGCCCTTGCCACTGACTGCTGCTGCCTTGGCAGGGGGCTGCTTCACAGGCTCTTTCTTTACCGCGACCTTGGCAACAGGCGGCGCAGCTGCCGGCTTCACAGGCTTTGAAACAGGCTTGGCCTGCGGCTTCTCCACCGGCTTTGCGATTTGCATTATGGGTGTTGGGGCAGGTGGGGACTCTGCCGGCGCAGTGTCACCTGGGGCAGGTGGCGCAGAATCCTCTTGGATTGCATCGGGCGCAGTGGAGACATCGGCAATTTCGCCCACCAACGATACGGAAATAGACTCTTGCTTAGGCGCAGTCTTTGCAGATGCCAGCAGGCCAAGCGCAAATGCGCCAAGCAAGAGGGCATGGCCGCCAACCGCCACGCCAAGTCCCAGTTTCTCCGCCCGATCCATTGCCATCTTGTTAGCTGTCGTTTGCTGAACCGGTGGTGACTAGGCTCACGCTGTTCAATCCAGCGCGGTTCAATTCGCCCATGACGCGCATCATCTGACCATAGCTGATCGCCGTATCGCCGCGCAGCATGATCTGGCGCGGGGCTTCAGGTGTCTGCGCAGCGGCGATTTCTTCCAACCGTACCGCAAGCTCTGCGGGCGTAACTTCTGTGCCGTCGATGAAGGTCACGCCATCGCGGTCGATTGCAATTTCAATGGGTTCATCCTTTTGATCCAGCGCGTTGGCGCGGCTTTCTGGAAGCTCGACAGGCACGCCTGTCACCAGCAAGGGTGCGGTGACCATGAAGATGATGAGCAAGACCAGCATGACGTCGACAAAGGGCGTGACGTTGATGTCCGCCATCGGCGCGCGCCTGCTCCCCCGCCTGCGCCTGCGTCCGCCACCACCGTTTGATGATGTGTTCATCGCCATCTTTAACCCTCAAGCTCCAATTCACGGCTCAACGTGCCGTGAAAGCCATCGGCAAAGCGCCCCATGCGTGCCTCATATTGGTTCAGCCGGTGTGAGAAGCGGTTATAAGCGATGACCGCAGGGATTGCGGCGAACAGGCCGATTGCGGTAGCAAACAACGCCTCGGCAATGCCCGGTGCCACAACCGCAAGGCTGGAATTCTGTTCCGCCGCAATCGCCGCAAAGCTGCGCATGATGCCCCAAACGGTTCCAAACAGGCCAACAAATGGCGCAACCGATCCCGTGGTCGCAAGGAAGTTCAAACGATTGGCAAGACGGTCGGTTTCTGCGGCAATGGTCGCATCCATTGCGGTGGCAAGCCGCTCGCGCGTTCCGGAACGGTCAATGCTCTTGCCATTGGTCGATAGCCGCCATTCGGCCATACCTGCGGCAAACACCTTGGCCACGGGCAATTCATTCTGGCTATGTGTTTTGGCGAACGCCGCGATGTCGGAACTGCCCCAAAATTCGCGCTCAAATGTGTCGCTCTTCTTGTTAATACCGGACATTTTTACGGTGAAGCTGAGGATGATTGTCCATCCCCAGACGCTGGCCAGCGCGAGGCCAATGATGACCGACTTGACCACCAAATCGGCATCCAGAAACAGTTTGATTGGTGAAAAACCCACATTTTGGGTCTGATGAGCAGGTCCATGAATATCCTATTCTGCGTGTCTGTTGATAATAGGCTGGAACGCCGCAACCCATTGCGCAGGTTGCCGGCGCGGTTTGCCGTCTGGTGAAACAAAGGCCGCAGTTACCTGGGCCTCGGTTAGTATGTCGTCGCCGCGCATGACGGTTTGATGAATGTCGCAACTGGCCGCGCGCACCGCTTCGACCGTGCTGATGACCACCAGGGCATCGTCAAAATGCGCAGGGCGGCGATATTTGATATGCATTTCGGTAACCGCATAGGCGCCTTGGTCCGCCGCATGCACCGTGCGCTGGTCAATGCCAACGCAAGCGAGCATGTCCGAACGCGCGCGCTCCATGAAGTGCAGATAGCGCGCATGGTAGACGACGCCCGAAAAGTCGGTGTCCTCAAAATAAACCCGCACGGCAAACATGTGCCGCGCGCCGTCAAAATGGCCATGATAGGGAGTAGGGACGGTCATCAATGAAATGCTTAACCGTTGTGGAGTCCGGCGGGAAGAGTTTTTAGTTTGCGTGAGCTCAATTGGTCGCCTGAAGGACTCCGCACAACGTTACACGTCAAATAATCCGTCTTGTGATCCGGCTGGCGGATTTAGGCCAAGATGCTTCCAGCCCGGCGCATTGAGGCAACGGCCCCGCGCCGTGCGCGCGATCAGGCCCAATTGCAGCAGATAAGGCTCAACCACATCCTCGATTGTGTCGCGCGGTTCCGATAGGCCAGCGGCAAGCGCCTCAACGCCAACAGGGCCACCGCGATAGATATCCGCGATCATGTGCAAATAGCGCCGGTCCATCGCATCAAGGCCAAGCGCGTCCACTTCAAGCCGGTTGAGCGCGCCATCCGCAATTTTGGCGGTGACGACGGGCTCGCCTGCCACATTGGCAAAGTCGCGCACGCGGCGGAGCAAGCGTCCGGCAATA
>Ga0247843_1007864_pt1 | contig 12802 bp, 9 predicted proteins | sample LaCruzMarch2017__FD_192420 | JGI IMG/M metagenome (GOLD analysis project Ga0247843, IMG submission 192420) | Freshwater microbial communities from meromictic Lake La Cruz, Castile-La Mancha, Spain - LaCruzMarch2017_8m | ecosystem: Environmental > Aquatic > Freshwater > Lake | place: Spain...
AAAACTGGGTACCAAAAGAAGCGCAAGACAATGCACTATCCGATGGTATTATCGGCGGCCGTCAAATTCCACCACGGCGACCAACGCGACGATAAGCCCAGAAGTAGCTAGGAAGTAGTTAGGAAGTAGCTAGAAGAGAAAAAACAAGTTGTTACCCGACTCGTAGTATTCCCTTGCTTCCATCCAAGACTCAAAAAAATTTAGGCGGGACAGTGCGAAGGTGTCAAGATCTTTCTTCTCAAAAATCTAATCCTCATTCCAAACATGAAGACCACATCACAAGCCGCGTTGTCGGCCTTAGCTCTCGCTACGGCAGCTGCGACTGTATCAGTATACATCCTTAAGAAGAGACGAAAGAAGACATACATCATCGCTGGAGATATCGGTGGGACAAACTCTCGTTTCGCACTTCATCGACAAGGGGAACGCGAACCTCTCCTCGTACATGTCTATCCGAATGAATCAGCACTTGCAAATGCCAAGTCTTATCATCATGCCACACTCAAACCATTCTTGGAAAAGTGTGCCGCGGAGTTAGAGGAATGGTCATCGATGGTTGATATCATGGCAAAGGTACAAGTTGTTGCATGCCTGGCGACGGCTGGGCCTGTCAACACAACGAAGAATATTGTGTACATGACAAATATGGGCAAAGGTGGACAATCTATCGATGGGAATGCGATCGAAGAGTGTCAAGATGGATTACTAAGTGTTGTCGTCCGATGTAAATTGGTGAATGATTTCGTTGGTCAAGGTGAGAATATCCTCTCTTGTAGATGATAGCATGGAAATGATTGACTTTTTCATTGTGCAGTATTTCACATCTCACATCATTTACTAATTGTATCTTATCTAGGGTATGGTAGTCTGGACCTTGATCTCAATACTGAATGTATCGAACTCATGCCTGGCTCTATTGAAAAGATTGATAGTCTTGGACCAAGAGCATGTGTCGGTGCTGGGACGGGACTAGGGACATGCTTCCTAACGAAGTCGAGTCTGTGTCCTGAGCTGGGATACGAGTGTTACCCATCAGAGGGTGGACATGTCGACTTTGTACCACGTGATTTAATCGAGGTGGAATTATGGGAGTATCTCAAGACGAAATATCATGCCACAAAGACTCGTATCTCGACTGAGCGTGTGGTATCAGGTCGTGGACTAGCGGACGTGTATGAATTCTTGGCTCAACGATTCCCTGATAGTGTCGATAGGGCCATGTATGCCGAATATCTAAAGGCGGGTGATCAGCAGGGGGGTGTGATTGGCAAGCATTCAACGGTAGGAGGATCACTCCCAGAAATGGCTGTATTGATGATGATTCAATCCTATGGTGCCGCGGTGGGCAATTCAAGCTTAAAGTTTATCCCCACGGGTGGGATGTTTGTTACTGGTGGACTCACACCAAAGAATATTAAGCACATTGCCGGAATGGACAGTCCATTCATGCGTGCATATCTCGACAAGGGTCGCATGACTACTCTGCTCGAAAAGATTCCTCTATTTGCAGTCATTACTGAGGACATCGGATTGCGTGGAGCTCGCGTTTGTGCCGAGCGGGTGAGTACATTTTGATTAAGTATTCTTTTTTCTCTGACTCATATTTGCTAACCAAATTTCACATTTTGATACAGGAGTACAACGCAATGAAATAAGATTGCACAGTGGTGTGTATTGATAAACAAGACTTCTTTCGCTAGCATTTATTTGTCAAATATTAATTGATGTTATAAATATACAGTTTCAGTATGATACATACATAGGTGTAGTAGCCTCTAAGGTTATATGGAAGTGAAGGTGTGCCCATGGATAGAGATGTTAAGACTTTGTTAATTGATGAAATAACTAAATTATTAACTCCTAGTCCTAAAACAAACATAAAAACAAATACTATATTCCACGTCTATAATTTTCCGATCTACCAGCAGAATCTCCTCCGTAACTACTTGATTCATATTGTGATGCTTCACTATTCTCCTCGTCTGCGATATTCTCAATCGTTCGTCCCGGCGAAGGGTTCAAATTTTTAAGGCTACGTTGAATCGCCCAAACTGTAGCGTCTCCAGCACCGGCAGGACCCTGACGTGCTTCCACCTTCGATTGGTCGGCGATTCCTTGCCACATATCTGCCTGTGCCAATGCATCTTGTTCACCGAGATCTGGCCCCTCAGTGGCTCGTTTCGCAGCGGCAATGACTCCTTGCCAATCTCCATCTTCGATGAGCTGGTCTAAATCATCATCAGTCGGACGTCGACGTGCAAATGCTTGCGATTGGGATATTGCAGTACGTATACGTGCAATTTCGTCCGTGGAAAGGTCACCGACACTAGAGTCGCTCATCTTCTGAGCCGCAGCGCCTACCGCTTGCCAATTTCCCGCCTCTATAGCAGCTTCCAACTCGGACTTGGAGCTGGTAGCCGATGCGACGGATGATCCTCCCGAGCTCGCAATACCTGTACCAACTCCTCGCGGACCAGCTTTGATGCGTGCCTCAAGCTTGGCAGACTTTTGTACTGCTAGACGTGCTCGGCTAGCAATTGCCCGCTCTTGCATACGTCGCAGAGTTTCTACCAGCTCCTCTTCTCTACCTTTAAATTGCGAAAGCATCTCATCGATGTTGTCTTTCTCTTCTGGCACGACGCGTTTAACAAGAGCCTCGATTTCGGCACGGATTTCTTCCTGGCCGCGTTGGTTACTGCTCGATCCTGATCCATCTGGGTCTGTAGTAGCCATACTGCGAGAAATCGCTGACGAGTTGGAACCCGTCCATCGTGACGAATCTACCGATGCCGAGTGTGAATAGGACTCGCCATCAAAGGTCTGATCTGCCTCGAATCGGGCCGCTGCCAGGACTACCCCCTGCCAATCGCCGGCTTCAACGAGCCTATCGATTTCAAGCGCCCTCGTCTTATCTAGTGAGTTGGCCTTCGAACCCGAAGAATCATGCGACGTTTCAGCGACACTGGCGCTACGTGACGCCTTCTTTGGTCTCCCATCGATTTGACCCTTCGAAGCAAGAACAGCCGCAAGAGCGCCGACTTGACCCCAGTTCCCAGCTTCGATTGCGCCATCAAGATCGTCCATGGGATTGGATGACGACTCGGTGGAATCCTTGTTGCTTATTGATCTCTCCTCCCCACTCTTATCGCTACCATTACCCCTGCGGGTCGCAGCGTACGCACCCACGGCAAGAACTCCGGCACCAGCGGCACCAATGGTAGCGGCGGTTCCAATTCCCATGCCACCATCACCGGATCCACCTTTACCACCACTAACTCCAGACCCTCCTCCAGCACCACCAATCGCACTGCTTTCAATCGCATCGACCGTACCGATATGAGAGCCCGTTGAACTGAGACCAGCAGCACCCGAATCCGTGCTCATTGATCCACTACCGAGGTCCGGGTCCATATTTGAATACCCGTCCATGCTCGCGGTAGGAGAGTATGAGCGTGAGGTGGACATCATCGCCGCCGCTGTTCCTGCAGCGCCCATGGCAGCCAGTGCACTTCCGGCTGACGCTGTCTGAAATCCAACACCGTCGTACGAGATGACGCTATCCTGATCTGTGTCGTCAATAGACATCCCAATCTCTCTTCCCTCTGCTACCACGGGCAGCACAGGGTTCATGTCCGTCGATGACCTCTGTCCAGCCAACAGTGCGTCCTGACTCGAGTATGATTTGTCATCCGTGGTTACTGACGAATTTGATGTATCCGGGTAGAGAGATCTATCATCAAATCCGTCTCCTGCGAGTCCGTCCTCTTTGGTAGGTTGCTGATTTTCTACATAAGCCGCATTGTCCTCCGCCGTCCTCTGAGAATTGCGCCTACGGGTAAAGAAGCAATAACCACAACAGCACAAGCCGAAAAATGCCGCTATAACACCAATGAGAATACCAGGCAATCTCTTCCGCCGTGCTACCTCATTTTGGAAATCCACGGTCGTTGGTGCATAAGTTGGGGGTGGCGGGGGTTTTAATGCATCCTCCAAATCAAAGTTGTCTGCGAGCCAACCACCCGAAATCTTACCCAGCGCTGCACCAATGAATGCCTGAATCTTCTCCTCTGGATTCGTCTCATTGACCATATGCAGGAGAGTGGTGGTGGTAAAGTTGAGGCAAGGTATGGCAGTAGAACTAGTGCCACCAGGACAATCCACATCTGTCACGTTGTCAATAGTCGCCGACATGCACTTTTCCACAACAAGCATCCTCTCCATAACAGTCATCCTCCTTCTAATTGACGGTTCGAATTCACGCGATATTGACGTCACGTCATTTCCTGTATCAAGACCGGTCCCGAATTCCTCCCCGACCACTTCCTCGCACAACTCTAGAAGCTCCATTTCTAACATGGCCTTGACTTGATTCGTCTCTCCCTTAAGGACATCACGCGCATTGACCTCTCCGTTGACGCTAGCAATAAAACTCAACTTAGCTGGCTCATCAACCCTGTTGGGTGGGTATGACGGCGCGGCCGACGTCGTTGGATATGGCGTAAACGACGGTGCAGCACTAGGTTCAGGGGGGTAAGTCGGTACAAATGATGAGGTCGGGATCGACGTTGATCCATCGGGATTTCCAGTGACGGAGCTGGAGGGAGATTTGGATCCGATGACTACTTCCCCATTTGAGCCAATGTATGTAGGTGGATTAGTGTCTGACCCATCACCTCCTCCCATGACGGGCGCTCCAGTTGTTGATCCATCTGGTGCTCCTGTGACGGCACTAGAGGGAGATTTGGAGGCACCACCTCCGATGACTACTTCCCCATTTGAATCAATGTAGGTGGGTGGATTAGTATCTGGATCTCTTCCAACTGCCGGAGCTCCAGTTGTTGATCCATCTGGTGCTCCTGTGACGGCACTAGAGGGAGATTTGGAGGCACCACCTCCGATGACTACTTCCCCATTTGAATCAATGTAGGTGGGTGGATTAGTATCTGATCCATTGACTCCTCCTCCTACAACTGCTGGAGCTCCAGTTGTTGATCCATCTGGAGCTCCAGTTGTTGATCCATCTGGTGCTCCTGTGACGGCACTAGAGGGAGATTTGGAGGCACCATCTCCGATGACTACTTCCCCATTTGAATCAATGTAGGTGGGTGGATTAGTATCTGGATCTCTTCCAACTGCTGGAGCTCCCGTTGTTGATCCATCTGGTGCTCCTGTGACGGAACTAGAGGGAGATTTGGATGCGCCTCCTGATCCATCTGGTGCTCCAGTAATAGACCCTCCATCAAGAGAGGGAGGTTCTGTGATAGTAGTAGACCCATCAGGAGCCCCTGTCCCACCACCAGTAGGAGCACCAGTAGTAGTTGTTGTTGACCCATCGGGAGCACCAGTAGCAATAGTAGTCCCTCCATCAACAATACTGGGCTTTTTTGTTGTCGTCGGTGATGGTTTTACTGCTGCCATCGTTGGTCTAATAGTAGGTACCCCAGACGTAGGTGTACCTGTTGGTTCACCTGCGCTCATTTCGGCACCCACAGTAATCAATGCCTCATTCATCTCCTCACATACATACCGCAGATATAGCATAACATCTGGACCAGGATCATCTTCCGGACCAGTACCATTTGTCCGTATACCCACTTCTCCATCACTGGCAGTACAGCATCCACTTCGTACTGTTAACTTCGATACTGCTGCATTATTGTTGGGATTGTCGACATTATTGTTATTATTATCCAGACCCGCAGGATATAGTTCACATAAACAACTTAATACTAGATAGGTTTCACGTAAACTAAGTGGCATGTCCGAAAATGAATTGTATCCTGCGTCTGATAGGAACTCATTCGATATCATATTAACAAAGTTGTAATATTCTGTCCTATCTAAGAAACCATTGGAGTCAACGTCGGCATTGTACATTGCATTCGAAACTAATTCTGGCGAAGGACATTGCTCCGTCGACGACGACACGGTGCTTACATCATCCGTCTGACGTTCCATTGCATGATCAAAGATTAATTCATCGAATAGTCGTGCTAAATCTTCATCCTCTGTATCGATATCAACGTCTATAGAGCGTCGTTGTGCAAATTCCTTAAAGGGGGGCGTAACAACGGTATCTGATTCGAGTTGCTTTCGTAGTCTTCGTCTTGGTGATTTTCCTCTCGACGATATTGATTGCGTTGCTGCTACTGCTTCTCCTGTCAATGCGACAACGAAGGACGGCAGAATACTCGTTATCGATATTGCTGTCGCGACGACGATTGCGTATCGTCGACTTTGGCGTCGAATATCGGCTGGACATCGTCTGTTTCGTCGTTGCGATGACATAGCTGTTGTATTCCTTATCGCTTTTATGACACCATCCATATCACTGCAGTCCTTAACAAGATCGATCCGACCGACTTCCGACCGACTTGTCCACCAAAGAACCATGACTCCGTCGTTCGTTTATGCGATTTTTAAAACGAAGGTAATGACCGTTGTTGGAAGATTTTAGGAGTTTCTTACAGTACGAAACCTGACTTTCATACGACCTGTTACATTTAACGTGGGAATTCACACACTTTCTTGTTTTGAATTCTTTGAACTGTGACGTATTTAGTACCGACCATCCCGACTTGTTCAACAAGAATAATTACAATAGGAGGGGTGACATAGATTACAATGATACTACGTAAGAGTAACTTGCAGTATAAATACCAATTCAACACAACGTACCAATTATTTCAATGTATGATAGATCCTACCTCTGACTGCTTGTACTAAAGGATGACACAGCTTTTTTCTTAGGAATCAAAAATTGCACCCGCAATAGCATCACCAACTTGTATACCAAAGACTGTGCCCCATCCTGGAAGAAGTACACTCCCCACAGCCCCACCAGCAGAGGCAACGATCCAACTTGCACCTTTCGAGACACTTAGGTGACATGAACGGAAGAATAGTGATAGTGCATATGCCGTTTCGTCATGCTTGTCCTCCTCATTGCATTCGTCAACAGCTGTTTCTCCTTCTCCCATCACCACCTCTCCTTCGACGGTGTCCTCTCTACGTTTCTTCCGCTTATGTTTTGCCATGTAATACATAGCATACCCATAAATTAACACGCCCTGTTGTACTGTCACCTCTGCCAAGAATGGGATTATGTTTGCCCAAATGCATGTAGTGAACATTCGTTTTGCCAACTCACGATTGGTCGAAGTTTCAGTCCCATTCGTCGATGATATCACCTTACCAGGTGAATTTTCCGCTTTGTGCAATATTTGTGACGTACGAATTGACGCCTGATAGGGGTCACGTGTTAGTTTGTCCATTATGATCATGGCCTGTTCCTGTGACAAACTCGACGAATTACGTTCAATGAGTACACCAACAACATTGTTATTGTTATCCCCCTTCCCCTCAGCCACTTGTAGTACATAGCGTGCCATAAAAAATTCATAGAATCTCATAATGGCTGTACAAGCATGAAAGCGAAGTAAACCGAAACCGATTTTCTGTGGTAGTGCATCCATCCGTAGTTGCCATTCCCTACTTTCCCATTCGTCATTCTTTTTATCGGCCTCCCTCGCTGTAATGATACCGGTATCTACCTCCTTTTCGACTTTTTGTTCAAAGCTTAATTGATCGGAAAAGTAGTTGGACATGGTCGTGGAAATATTAATGGCTGTAACACGCACCGTCTTTTAATCGTCGTGTGATTATTATTGTGGCACGAGAGGCGAAGGACGTGAGAATTTACCAAACATCCTTTGGATCGATTATAATATCAATGCGCAGACTCAAAAATACTTACACTTAGCAACAAACTCCTCGGCCTAAAATGATCAAGAGCTCCCTTTCTATCTTCCATCGGGACCCTACCATCCTTATTAAGCCTCATCGCCAATCGCCCTCGACTTGGAGTTGCGAAGTAACTCGTACCGAGTATGTTTGAAGCCGGAGATTCCCCGCTGATCGGTGTGGCCGATGGCAACGCCTCGCATGAACAACATTTCGATGAGGAGGCGGAGGAGGAAAAGCCATTAGCGAAGGCACCGAGAACGATCCTCAACGGAGGATCCGCACATCCGCCGCCCATGATGGATCCTCTCTCGTGTTATCGCGATCCTAATAAGGTATTTATGTACAATCACTGGCTAATATTGTATTCACTTCGTGGTATGAGAGCACAGGTCATCCTCATCGTCGCGGTATGCCTCGCACTCGTCTCGTCCGTCCTGTCTTCTTCTTCCTCAGATGTCAAGGTCATCGTATACAACGGACCAAGGAAGTGTTCAAACAAGGGCACGGATGATAAGCCGACAAAGATTGAAAAAAATCACATCGTTGGACTACATTTCACAGTCACAATCGTAGATGATGACGGTAGTAGCGGACGTAAGATTGAATCATCACGTGATGGTGTGGGCATTGCACCATCATTCACAGTAGGACAGGGAAAAGTCATCGCAGGCTTGGATCAAGGCTTGATTGGCTTGTGCAAAGGGTCGTCAGCCTACATAATTGTACCACCCAATTTAGCATACGGACGCATCGGCAAGCCAGAACAGGGGGTTCTGTCTGATACGATATTACGGTACGATGTTGAGATACTTGACATACAACACCCAGTTCCAAATGACTTCGTTAAGATTGACAGTAATAAGGATTGGGAAATTAGTATTGATGAAGCTAGAGAGTATTTCGAGGGGTTGGGTCAGATGGTCAATCTAGACACCTTGTGGAATGATGAGGATACTAATGGAGATGGTTATATAAGCTGGGAGGAATTTAAGGGACCGAAAGGCAGTGACCCTCCTCCAAAGATACCACCTAAACAAAAGAAAAAGGCTAAACAGCATCATCAGCAATCGAAGCAAGGTTCAGGTGCTAACAACATTGCAAGTATAGCACAAAGAATGGACACAGATAAAGATGGTTTGATCAGCAAGGCAGAGCTAGCGGCTGTCTTCGAGGAAGCTGGGTCGAAAATGACAAATGACTTTTGGGCAGAATCTGATCCCGACGCGGATGGATTCATAACCTTTGATGAATTTCTTGGTAATTCAAATAATAGAGCATTAGAAAAAGGAGACGAACTATAAAATAATTTAGTTACTATGTCAGTGTCAAAGTAGGAAGCGTGAAGGGTATTTCAAAGTGCCATCCACTTTCTACTAAATTCGTATCATTCGCAGCACTTTCCAACAACAACTCAGCCTTCCTTGAGCAAAGGTCAAATACAACTGAGCCATCCTCACAAGTAGATATCCTCCCTAACTTTCCAGAACCAAGTGACTTTACTAATTTTGTTATGTCTGATGGTGATAATGGATTGTTAGCATCACACAAGTCACTCCATACACGAATAGTCCTATCCCCCGGGTCGGCAGTTAGGAGAGACCTTGGAGGGACTATATCATCTAATCCAGACAATGATGCCATGGCCGTGGCTAATCGATGTATGATAAACATTTCTTTGTCGCTACTACTTGCCGTGGTCGTTTCGCCACCGTTGGCTTTTATTTCATCAGACAGCTTTCCTGCAAAGTAACAAACCAAGCTGGGAGTGCCTGTTCCAAAATCAGTACAAAGTCGCATAACTCGTTCATATGATGCATCCATTACTTCACATGGTGATGGCAATTGTCTTGGCATAATCTCAATGCTATGAAGATCTTTCATCTCCTTTTCTAATTTATTCAACGTTGTAGTTTCTCCCTGCGTTCTATCATACAGCACAATGGCATCAGCAGAACGTGTATTACCAAATCGTCCAGCACGTCCTGTACGGTGAATGTATAATTCAGAATCATACGTTCCGTCCTTCCCCGTCTTGCGTGGTACGCCATATTGTAATACAAGATCAATGGCTGGTAAGTCAAGTCCACGAGCGGCCACATCTGTTGCAATTAGTATGCGTGTGGTAATTCTTGCGGAATCATCACGGAAGGCACTTATCGTTCTAGACCGAGCTTGTTGTGCCATATCTCCATGTAGGATATGAACACTGACATCATTGGCAGATAATTTTTCTGACAATTCTTGAGCAACAGATTCTACCTCGGCCTTTGTTGGTACGAATACTATCCCACGACGGGGCGTTAGTGTAATAATTAGGTCGGAGGTTAGAGTTACTCTGGATGCAGGAGATGACGGCATAGACCAGTGCCGTACGGTGGGAGTTTCACGTTGGTTGGAAGCGTGTTTGCCAGAGGATTCAACTTGTCTTTCCATATCATCGTCTGACGTTTGCTCAATTTTCCCATCTATGGTTGTATCATCACCATCAATAGTGACTCCTCCTCCATGGTCATTGTACATATCTTCTTTACCATGGACAACCAAATAGCCCTCTTCTCCTACCTCCAATTCCATTACCTCACTAACAAACTTTTCAACTCGTGTATTTATTGTTGCAGATGCCAATATTAACTGATAATCATTCGTCATGCCATCCAGTAGCCATTCTACCTCGGGATTATCACCAAAGTTAAGTAAATTATCAGCCTCATCTAACACAATCGAACGAATGTGCTTGGTTGATAGATAGTTTTCTCTTATTAATTCACGTATCCGACCAGGTGTGCCCACAACGACATTGGTTTTACTCCCGAGTAATGCTGCATGTCGAGTCATGGGCACACCCCCGTATACAGTAACTACCTGCCGTTTACTACTACTGCTACTGCTACCCTTGGCACCAGTAGTCGATGAAGTCGTTGGATGGAATTTCTCGAATACCTTACCCACCTGTCGTGCTAATTCACGAGAGGGTTCTATTATAAGGATGGACGGAGTGGCAGCATCCACCCGAGATGATGATGATGAGATACTGTCATTCCCATTATTGTTGCGGCTTTGTCTTATGAAGCGTTGTTTTTGGGCCTCCTTCCTGTATAGAAATGAACCATCTTGTTGCCACTCTATTATACGTGCGGCTAGTGGTAGTATAAAACCAAGTGATTTGCCCGTTCCTGTTGGCGAGAACAATACTGCATCGCCTCCCTTGGATATAATTGTATATGATTTCTGTTGTATTGGCAAGAGCTTGGGAGTTTTTGTACTTTCAAGTGATTCAGTCGTCACATACGTACTACTGGCTGATGATGATGATGTTGTTGTGAACTTAATGAGTGCTTCAATTAATGGCTCTGGCAATTGGTCCAACGATGGATCGAGTGAAATTCTATTTTGGTTTTGTTGTTGTATCAATAATCTTTGAATCGACTCTGTTTCCGATGCAACCGACAAAAATGAAGTCAAGCGACGATGATTATGAGCTCGCTGACTACTACTGGGCCATGCCAATGAGTGGTGCGAGTTCGGTTGAGTGCATAGAATCGAAAGTGCCAACAACGATGCCATGGTTGATGGAAGGGTCCTTATTCACCAATGCAGATTCTAAATCTGATTAGTAGTAACTATCTATCTAGGAAAGGAATATTTTATTCAGAGTCGGTACCATCTTGCGAATGGGATAAGGGATAAGGATTGTTGGTGATGGTGCTTCCCGCGTGCTTCCCGCCTCGTCGTCCACCGAATCCGCTGTTGTGGAATTGTGCGATTTATCGACTATTGGGCTTGCAGTAGTCATGCGTACAACCGCCATTCGGACTACATTATTGCTGTTGCATTTGCCATCGAGTTTGGCTTTCCGGGTGGTGAATGAAAGAAGAGGAGCGTTAAAATTCATATCACCATCATCATCATCGAGCACAACAACGTGCGCATTGTTTGGTCGGCAAAAGAAGGACGATGATGAAGACGACGGTTTTGATAGTAGACCAAACCTTGACATCTTTGGACAATCGGAAGAGCAAAAGAAGCGTAAGAAGATTATAGATGATGAGGGAGAGATACGTGGTCCTGATCGTATAAAGAGTTGCATTCCCTATCTTTTACCCTTAATCGATGGAGATGTGTTTGGAAAATATATGTATGAACGCATTCCTCCTCTCGGGACACTGGATTATATACTCATACGACCACTCGTCCAATGTGTCGAGGCTGTACCGTTTCTAAGTATATTGATATTCACCGCATTTGCACTCGGGCCACGGTTTACGAATCAATCACGTGGGGTTCGTTTCAATGCCCAACAGGCGATACTGATTGATGTGGCATTAATTATCCCAAGTTTGGTTGCGGAATCTGTACGGTCAGCCGATGCCCACCTTCCCCGAGCATTAGTTGAACCATCGAGTAATTTTGTTTGGTATGTGTATGTTAGTATGGTAGTCTATTCAATTGTGTGCAATTTAAATGGAAGGAAGCCAGATCAAATACCGTTCATTAGCAATACTGCTGAAAATGCTATTGGTCCATTTTGACGGCACACAAGAAAAGTACTGCGATAATAACTAATAGGTGAACATTTTCTTCGTCGAGTGACACCTCAATTGAATTTTCTTGCGAGAAATCATCGGGATACATGTCCACCAATCGTTCAACGAGAGCACCGACTCCGTTACTGTTCGTGTGCTAGACGTGAATGAAAAATCAATGTTATTGCCCATTGAGGATCTCAGTTCAAATGATATGCATGGGTAGGCTAATGCAATCAAGCGTAAACATGATGTTTGAGTCAGTACTGGAGTGTTTGCTCTACACCCTGTGCATGTCTCTCCTCTCTTATTTTTTCTTTTGATCGAACGTTGGGTTATGTATGTACGTTTGACTTCATTTTTTTTATTTTCATATTGTGGGACACACCCTTCCAAACAACTCAGTCTTGTCGAGGTCGAGCCGAGCTTAGCTCCACATGTCGGATGTCGGCGTGTCGTTTTTTTGCCCAAACGGCGACATTCTGTGTCGTGTCGGCGACATGTCGCCGACATGTTTCAGTCATGTCGCAGAC
>Ga0247843_1007869_pt1 | contig 12796 bp, 8 predicted proteins | sample LaCruzMarch2017__FD_192420 | JGI IMG/M metagenome (GOLD analysis project Ga0247843, IMG submission 192420) | Freshwater microbial communities from meromictic Lake La Cruz, Castile-La Mancha, Spain - LaCruzMarch2017_8m | ecosystem: Environmental > Aquatic > Freshwater > Lake | place: Spain...
TGTTTCTGGTCCAATCAATAAGTCTGTATTCTTAGTTATCTTTTTATCGGCAAGGTCAAAAAACTTATTAAGTTGTGCTTCAACAGTAGTATTAGGGTTGAATTTTTCATTATATGGGTCAATATTTGGTTGCACTAAAACTACTTCGAGCGTTTTTCCTTTCAAGTATGGACTTTGCAACATCCAGTAAGAATAAGCGATTGGAAGAAGTAAAATCAAAGTTGCTGAAACAAAGAAATTAAGCTTTACTTTTTTGTTTTTAGCTTGATCTAAATGTTTTTTGAGTCCTAAGAAAAGTAGCAAGTTCACCACTAGTACCCAAAAAGTACCTCCCAAAACACCAACATATTCATACCATTGAATCCAATTAGTTCTAATGGAAAAAGCATCACCAAAAGCTAACCATGGCCAAGAAAGTTCCCAGTTAAAATGTGCGTATTCAAATGCAGTCCAAATTACTAAGAGCGAAATGTATCCTATCTTATTTCCAATATACTTCTTGGTAAAATGAAAAAATTGAAAAGCAAATGCCATTAACAAAGAGTTAAAAACAAATGCAAACACACCACCAGCTTCAGATGAATTCCAAATCCAAAAAGTTGAACCTAAATTGTATAAGAAAAAAGTAATGTAAGCGTGTAAAAAAACATATGCAGATGAGCGATTTTGAGATGAAATGGTATCCTCTACAAACAATAGAGGAATTAAAGCGATAAATAGAAGTGGTGTTAAACTTCCAGTGTATGGAAAACAAAGAACTAATAGTAAACCACTTAAAATCGATAGGAAATAACGTTGGGAGCGATTAATCATTTCAAAAAAATGTAAAAATAGCAATGATTTCTGATGATTTAAATTTATTAGATTAGCTAACTATAACATAATTTAATGTTCAAACTAAAATAATCCTGAAGTTTTATAAAAATTTGGAAAAGTGTTTAAAAATTTATATATATTTGACTGAAAACAAATACGTTAATCAATGAGTCACAGCCTTTCAAAAAAGTTATTATTCTCATTTTTACTAGTAATTATGACGTTTTTTGCTTGTAAAAAAGCAATAGATAAACCTGATACAAATATTGATATTCAGAATGAAGTAAATGTTGATCTTGCATTAGTTCCGTATTCAAAGCTATCAGATTATAAATTTTTCAAAGGAGATTTAAAAAATCAAGAACCTAATGCTGATGTTATCCCCTATAAACCAGCTTCGTCGTTATTTACCGATTATGCTAAGAAAAAAAGATTTATTTGGTTACCAAAAGGAGCAAAGGGAAGCTATGTTTCAGACCATGAATTAATTGATTTACCTATTGGTGCAGTTTTGATAAAAACCTTTTATTATGATAGTGTTCAACCATTGAATAATACTAAAATTATTGAGACTCGTGTAATGATTAAAAAGTCTACGGGATGGGTTTTTGCTGAATACGTTTGGAATGAAGATCAAACGGAGGCTTATTTACAAATGGACGGTTCTTACACAAATGTTTCGTTTCTTCAAAATGGTGAAACAAAATCGACAAATTATAGAATTCCATCAGAAACGGAATGCTTAATTTGCCATAAGAAAAACAGTCAAGCAGTTCCTATTGGAATTAAACCTCAAAATTTAAATACGGATTATCCTTTTTCTTCTGGTATTCAAAATCAATTACAAAAATGGGTTTCCTTAGGAATTTTAGAAAATAACATTCCTGGTTCAATAGTCTCAACAGTAGATTATAACGATGAAACGTATCCATTACGATTAAGATTAAGATCTTATCTTGATATTAATTGCGCACATTGTCATCGCGAAAATAGTCATTGTGATTATAGACCTTTGCGCTTAGCATTTAACGAAACAGATGAATCTGTCAATATGGGAATTTGTGTTCCTCCTGATGAAACAATAAATCCTACACTAATTGAGATTATCGTTCCTGGAAATATCAACAAATCAATGATGCATTTTCGCTTAAATTCAACAGAAGCAGGAAATAGAATGCCTCTTTTAGGTCGAACTTTGGTTCACGAAGAAGGAGTTAATTTACTACGTCAATTTATTTTATCAATTAATAACTGCGAATAACATGAAAAAATTATTTTTTATAACCTTGTTTGTTGCAACAAGAGTTTTGAGTCAACAAACCTGTTCGACTTCACAATTAATTACAGCGGGAACTTACGCTGTAAATTCAATAGACGGAACAGAAATTCCTAACCCAATTTGTGCGACTGGTGGTGATGGTGCAACACAAGGAAAATGGTATAAATACATTCCATCCAATGATTATACTGTTACTGTTACAACTGATTTTCCTGAAAATGGTAATGTTGATAATCGAGTTCATATTTACAATGGAAATTGTGGTACTTTAAATTGCATTGCTGGTGATGATGATAATGGAGAAGGATATTTGTGTTTAGTTTCTTTTCAAGTTCTTCAGGGTACTGAATATTTTATTGCCTTTGATAATAAATGGGATTCAAATGGTTTTATTTTTGAATTAATTGAAACACCACCAATAGTTATTGATACAACTTATGTAAATTTTACTCCAGAATTTATTTCAACTATATCTGGAAGTTACAATATTGCAGTTTCAGATATGAATGGTGATTATTTAGACGATATAGTATCTGTGTCAGAGAATAACGTACAAGTTCATTTTCAATCGAATACCGGTGGTTTTAATGCTGTTAATTACACAACCCCAACAATTCCAAATATGCCCTCATGGAGTATGGCTATAGGAGATTTAAACAAAGATGGATATAACGATTTGCTGTATGGAGGTGGAAATGGGGTTAGTTTTCTAAAATCCAATGGAAATGGAACAGGTTATAATCATTCAACAACTTCAGATTATGTTTTTTCACAAAGAAGTAATTTTGTAGATCTCAATAATGACGGAAATTTAGATGCTTTTGTTTGTCATGATGTAGCACCAAATGTTTATTATATCAATGATGGAAATGGAAATTTAACGTTTAATCAAGGTGGAATTGGAGATCATCCTAATGGTGGAAATTATGGGTCAATTTGGATTGATTATAATAATGACGGTCTATCTGATTTGTTTATTGCAAAATGTAGAGGAGGTCAAAATACGGCTAAAATCAATGAATTACATAGAAATAATGGCGATGGTACATTTACAAACGTTTCTATAGAATCCAATCTATCTGATTCTGTTCAAACATGGTCTTCTGCTTGGAATGACTTTGATAATGATGGCGATATGGATGTGGTTGTTGGTGCAAGCTCTTTTAGTGATGGAAGCCATAAAGTAATGAAAAATAATGGTGATGGCACATTTACGAACATAACAACTGGTAGCGGATGGGATGTCTTTACAGGATTAAGTATTGAATACGTTTCTTATGATTTTAACAATGATGGTTTTGCTGATGTTTTCACAAATGATTACATCATGTATAATAATGGTGATTTTACATTCACTCCAATTCAAGTACCAATGGGTGTTGCCGCGATTGGTGACTTAAATAACGATGGATTTCTTGATGTTCAAGTAGGTAATAATATTTTTTATAGCAGTGGAAATTCAAATAATTGGATTAAATTGAACTTACAAGGTGTTGAAAGTAATAGAAACGGAATTGGTGCTAGAGTTGAACTTTATGGTAATTGGGGAAAACAAATTAGAGATGTTCAAGCAGGTATTGGTTTTAGACACATGGGTACATTAAACGTTCAGTTTGGGATAGGAACAGAAAATTCAATTGATTCAATAATTGTTAAATGGCCTTCAGGACAAAAAGATGTAATTTGCTCTCCATCAATAAACACCAATTTTTTTATTATGGAAGGAAGTGGAGCTTTGCCAAATTCAGAGTTTACAGTGAATTCAAATACTATAAATACAGGCGAGTCTGTTTCTGTTTCAGATTTAACATCAAATTGTCCAATTGATTGGGATTACACAATTTCGCCTTTAACAGGTTGGGAATTTATTAATGGAACAACTATTTCAAGTCAAAATCCTGAAATTCAATTTAACAACCCAGGAACTTACACACTTTCACTAATTGCATCTAATTCTAATGGTCAAAGTCTAAACTCAGACAGTGAAGTTATAAATGTACTTTCTACTAATGGAGTTAATGATTTAATTTTTAATGAAATTTCTATTTTCCCTAATCCAACAAGTGAAAAGCTAAACATCAATGTAACACCAAATTTCCAAATAAAAGAAATTAAATTGTTTTCTTCATTTGGAGGATTAATACAAGTTAATGAACCAGTTAAATCTATTGATGTTTCTTCATTAAGTGCTGGAATTTATTTTATTGAATTTTGTTCAATTAAAAATGAAGTGGTGATGTTTAAATTTGTTAAAGATTAAACCCCATTTTTCTTTTATTAACTTAAGTTTTAATGACTAGTTAATTTTAGAAAATTGGTTTACAACACATTTAAAAATTTTGATTAAAAAAAAGCCGCTGGAAATTCCAACGGCTTTTTTAGTAGCGAGGGCCCGACTCGAACGGACGACCTTCGGGTTATGAGCCCGACGAGCTACCAACTGCTCCACCTCGCAATATATCGTTAATTTAATTTTTATTTGTGAAAGATTGCGTTAAATCTTTTCCCGTTAGGGAGAACAAAGATAGGTATTTAATCAGTATAAGCAAGTATATTTTAACAATCTTTTAATTTATCGTACTTCAGGACCCGCTTCGAAGGCTTTTTCAGGAGCTAAGAAACTCAACTCACCTGCTTCATTTTCAGCCATTAGTATCATTCCTTGCGATTCAATTCCTCTGATTTTTCGTGGAGCTAAATTCAATAAAACTAAAACCGTTTTGCCAATTACATATTCAGGTTGGTAATGTTCTGCTATTCCAGAAACAATTGTTCGTTCATCAACACCTGTTTTCACAGTTAATTTCAATAATTTGTCCGCTTTTTCTACTTTCTCTGCATGAAGAATAGTACCCAAACGCATGTCTAATTTAGAGAAATCGTCAAAACTAATTGCTTCTTTAATTGGCGGAAAAATACTTGGAACTTCATTCGTGTTATGTAATTTTTGTACTTCTGTTTCAACAAAAATATCTTCAATTTTTTTGAATAAGATTTCAGAAACACCAATTGAATTTCCAGTTTGCATCAAGTTTGGATTACCTAAATCGCTCCAAGAATTTGCTGAGAAATTCATCATTTTTTGAAGTTTCAAAGCTGTATCTGGTAAAAATGGTAAACTAGCAATGGATAAATTCACTGTAATTTGCAATGCGACATACATAACTGTTTTCACACGTTCTGGATCCGTTTTCACAACTTTCCAAGGCTCTTGTTCAGCTAAGTATTTATTTCCAAGACGAGCTAGATTCATCATTTCAGCTTGTGCTTCACGTAATTTATAAGCATAAACTAATTTTGAAATGCGTTCTGGAATCGTTTTTAATTCTGTTAAAATAGCTTCATCAGTTGCAGTAAATTCGATTGGTGCTGGAACAACTCCTTCGTAATATTTTTGGGTTAGAACCAATGTTCTGTTTACGAAATTGCCATAAATATCAGCTAATTCGCTGTTCACACGTGTTTGGTATTCCTTCCAAGTAAATTCGGAATCTTTGTTTTCAGGTGCAATCGCTGTTAATACATATTTCAACTCGTCAATTTTATCTGGATAGGAAGCAATATATTCGTGCAACCAAACAGCCCAATTTCTTGAAGTAGAAAATTTATCGCCTTCTAAATTCAAAAACTCGTAAGCAGGAACATTGTCTGGAAGAATAAAATCTCCGTGATCTTTTAGTAAAATCGGGAAAATTATTGCATGAAAAACAATGTTATCTTTTCCAATAAAATGTATTAATTTCCTATCCTCAGCTTCGGTTTTACACCAGTATTCTTTCCAATTTTTACCAGTATCTATAGCCCATTGTTTCGTTGCAGAAATGTAACCAATTGGCGCATCTAACCACACATAAAGTACTTTCCCTTCCGCATTTGGCAATGGAACTTTTACTCCCCAATCTAAATCGCGAGTCATAGCTCGAGGTCTTAAACCTCCATTTATCCAAGACATACATTGACCAATCACTTGATTTCTCCAAGCTTTTGGGTCATGTTGTTGTTCGCCGTCTAAAATTCCCTTTTCAATCCATTCTTTCAACCATATTTCGTGTTGATTCATTGGTAAATACCAGTGAGAAGTTGTTTTTAAAACAGGTAATTTTCCACTTAAAGTTGAAATTGGATTGATTAAATCAGTTGGACTTAAATCGCTACCACATTTTTCGCATTGGTCGCCGTAAGCTGACGGATTGGAGCATTTTGGACATTGACCTGTGATGTATCGATCAGCTAAGAATTGCTGAAATTCTTCGTCGAAATATTGTTCAGACGTTTCTTCAATGAATTTACCGTTTTCGTATAATTTCTTGAAAAAATCTGCTGAGGTTTCGTGATGGATTGGAGCCGAGGTACGGTGAAAAATATCAAAGTCAATATTGAAATTTTTAAAAGTATTACGGATTAAAACGTGGTATTTGTCAACAATTTCCTGTGGTGTAATTCCTTCTTTTTTTGCACGTAATGTAATTGCAGCTCCGTGTTCGTCACTACCACAAATGAAGGCAACATCGTGGTCATTCATTTTTAGAAATCGCACAAAAATATCTGCAGGTAAATAAACTCCTGCTACGTGACCTAAATGTAGTGGACCATTTGCATAAGGCAAGGCTGCGGTAACTGTGTATGCTGCTTTTTTCATCGTTTTACAAAGATAACAATTCATTAAAACAAAAAAGGTCGACCAAAGCCGACCTTTTGAAATATAGTTTAAAAAAGAATATTATCTTTTTGTCACTTTGAATTGAGATGTTTTACCATTCTCTAAAGTTACATTAAACACATAGATACCAGCGTTCAATGAAGCGATATTAACATTTGCTTTACCAGCATTTAAAGTTACAGCATTTGAGATAGCAACTTTACCCGCGATATCAGTTATTGTTAAGTTCGCAACTCCTTCTCCATCAATAGAGATTGTAACTGCATCTGTTGCTGGATTAGGATAAGCGTTACCTTCAACTGAAGAATTTTCACCAAGACCTATTGAAGCAACATCAATTAGTTTAACAGCTAAAGAGTTTGGAATATCTGCACCAAATCCAGTTGCAAAGTAAGTACCGTCACTTTCACCTGGACTAGTTGGTTGTAAATAATAATCTAAATTCCAAGTTAAGTTTGTTGAACCTTCATGACCTAAAAATACTTCAATATTCGTTGTTTGAGCACATGCCAAATATCTTTGATTGTTTTCTAATGCAACTGCTGAATTGTATTGAGCATAAACAGTTTCATTTTGTAAATCAGATGGGAAGTAATAAAATCCTGAAGCAACCTCTGTTAAAGAATTAAAAGCTAATCCAGCGTCATTTAAATCAGTAAAAGCATCTTCCCATTTGTATAAATATAATGCGATTTCTTCACCAGCTAATGATGCTGTATTGTTTGTTGCCGCAAAATAAACACCAACAGCTCCAACTCTTGATGCGTTAGGATCGTTGATTACAGTACAAATTGAAAATGTATTATTATTAGTTGATGGTCTGTAGAATAATGTTGGCTAGGTAAATTTGTTGTTTCGTCTAATTGAGCAAAACCATAAATATCTTCATTTACAGTAAATGTTGAAGAAATTGAGTTATCACCATCATATTCGTCTGTTATACCATCTATAGAAATTGTATAGGTTAAAGTATATCTACCAGCAGGGTAAGAAGATAAAGAGAATGCTGGCAAATTAGAAGCTTGTGCTGGATCAACATCAATACTATCATTAGTTGCAATACTTAAACCATTTACAGTATTATCGTAAACAGTATTTCCAGAAGGACCAACAATTTTAGCATTGATGCTTACGCTAGTTTGTGCGTTGCTACCAGGATTATAAATTCTAGCACCTAAGTCAAAATTAAATTCAGTTCCGCTTTGTGCTAATATTGCTGGAACAGCTCCTAATTTTGGGATCAAAGCTGCGTTTCTTGAAAGCCCTATGTCATTAGCAAATAAACCAGTTTTGTTACCCATAAAAACGACAACAGATTCTGTTTGCATTGCTTCAACTAACAAAGCACCTTCTGCATTTCCAATCATAACACATGGAATAGTTACGTTAGCGCCTTGAGCACCACCACCCATTGGGATAACGTCTGCGTCACGATTGATAATGATTACACCAACAGCCCCAGCTTCTTGAGCATTGAAAGCTTTTGCTCCAAATTCACACGTATTACGGTAAACAACCGCAATTTTACCTGTTAAATCATTGGTTAAAGGATTACAACCTTCTTGAGAGATTGGGTTACCTTGTTCATTAGTTCCTGTTGTACCATCTTCTACTAACATAAGGGTATCTTGAACAAAAGTACCTGGAATGTTAAAGTCTGGTGTACCCCAAGCACCTGGTTCAGCCCATGTAAAAGGATAATTAGCTATAATTGAAGTTGGTGATACACCAGCAACAATTACTTGAGCGCTTGACCAATAAGTCGTAGCGACTACTGTTAATACAAGTAATAATTTTTTCATATAAATTTTGATTATAGTTTACGCAAATTTAAAACAATAATCGAAAAATGAAATAAAAAATTACTATTTAATGAACTGAATTAAGTAATAGAATATTGCTGCCAACGCTGCACTTACAGGAATTGTTAAAATCCAAGCCCAAAGTAAATTAATTGTTACGCCCCAACGTACAGCACTTAAACGTTTAGTTGCACCAACTCCAATGATAGAACCTGTTATTGTGTGAGTTGTAGAAACTGGGATTCCAAATTGAGAAACAGTAAACAAGGTTAATGCTCCAGCTGTTTCAGCACAAACCCCTTCAAGAGGTGTAACTTTTGTAATTTTTGTACCCATCGTTTTCACAATTTTCCAACCTCCCATCAATGTTCCTAGTCCAATCATTAGATAACATCCAAAAGCTATCCAAAAAGGCATTGTTTCCGATTGAACTTTCGTTTTAATCTTATATCCATCTTTTAAATTACCGTCTTTTTCAACATATTCGCCAAAGATAGAAGCGTATTTATAGTTTTTGTTAATAACGTGGTCATTAAAAATAGTATCATTCGTTTTAGAATCACAAAGTGCATCACCAAATGTGTATACTTCAATGTTTTCCATTAATTTATTTAATTTTTTTAAAGTAGGAATAGTAACATTTTTATATTTTGGGTTTAGATTACCTTTTTTATCATACACTACTTCTTGAGATTTAGCATCGACAATTGCTTTGTGTTCTGTGTAAAATAAATGACCATCAATTTCAATAACTTCAGGTTTGAATTTCTCCAACTTCCCTTCTTTATTATTGTATTCAATTTGCATTAATTCTGTAATTTGTAGTTGCTTTGGAATTGCATTATCTAACTTCCCTTCCCTTCCCATATTTCCATAAACCAACAATGCTGCACAGATAATTCCCATTACTTTTTGAGAATCTGCACCACCGTGTCCTAAAGAAAATGCTGCTGATGAAAGTAATTGTAAACGTTTGTGCATGTTTGCTTCTTTCAAGGCTGAAGGTTTTTTCCCGTATTTGAGCTCAAACCAAATGTAAACAAGAATAAAAACAACAATCATTCCAGCTACAATGTAAAGCATTACAGGTTTCATATCGATGTAGGTTATCATATATTCCATAAATGCGATTGTAATAGCTGAAAGTATCAAAATCACCAACATTTTCTTCCAAAAAGAACGAGCAATTGTTACAACAGCAATAAGATAGGCTATAAATCCACCAATCAAAGGGGCAAGAAAAATGAACAAAATAACCTTAATAATTTCAGCAGAATTAATTACATCAAAACCTGCATGAGCAACAGCTGCACCAGCAAAACCACCAATTAATGTGTGAGAAGAAGAAGATGGAATCCCTAACCACCAAGTTAACAAATTCCAAAAGGTAGCAGCAAGCAAACCAGCTAGAATTACCCATAGATCAATGAAATTATTATCAACAGTTTTTGCTACTGTGTTTCCAACACTCATATCGAAAACCCAAAAAGCAATAATGTTAAATGTTGCCGCCCAAATTACAGCTTGAAAAGGAGTTAAAACTTTCGTTGAAACTACAGTTGCTATGGAATTTGCAGCATCATGAAATCCGTTTACTAAATCAAATAAAAGTGCAATTACAATAACAGTAATTAATAAATAAAACATAGAAAATGTGTTAAGATTTACAATTAAGCGTATTTTACAACGATGGATTCAATTACGTTTCCAGCGTCTTCACATTTGTCTGTTGCGATTTCCATTACTTGATAGATTTCTCTTCTTTTAATTAATTCTTTTGCATCAACATCTGAATCAAATAATCGCTCAATACTCATATCAAAAATAACATCTGCACTATTTTCAATGCTATTAATTTTAATTACACACTCAATAATTTTCTGTGTATTCTTAAGGTTTCGCAATTCCATAACTGCAGCTTTTACAGCAGCAACAGCTTCTTTTATTGCTTCAGCTGTTTTTTGAATTCCTTGATCAGAAATGGGATCTATTTTATAAAAGTTAATTTTTTTAGCTGCAGAATAAATATAATCTGCAATATCATCTAGGGCTGAAGCAAGTGCATGTATATCTTCTCTATCAAATGGAGTAATGAAATTTCTACCTAATTCAATAAAAATTTTGTGAGTTACTTCATCGTTTTTATGTTCGATGTTTTGCATTTCTTTGATAATAACATCTCTCTTATTATAATCTGGCTCATTAACAACTTGCACTAATTTTTTTGCAATTTCTTGCAAATTATCACTTGCCTCTTCAAAAAGACTATAAAATACCTTATCTTTAGGTAAAAAGTAACTTAGTATACCTGCCATATCTCCAAAATTTTGACAAATTTAAAAGCATCTATATAGCAAAATCTTTATTGTAGTTAATGTTAACGTAATAATAACATTGAAATTTTTAAATCTTTTTTAAGCAATTTTTTCAAATCGCTTGACTAAAAATGAGCGAATTAAGGTCTGAATAGATTGAAAATAGTGAAGAAAAATTAAATTTTAAATTAACTCAAACAAATCCTTCACACCAAACACTCTTGAAATTGTAAATCCTTCAGCATATTTCATACCAGCTGGTCGTCCCATATTGAGCATTCTACCTTTGATGAAATCGAAAAACTCTTCACCAGAAATTGGAGTTGAAGGTTCAGGACTGTTTGGGTCGTAAAATTGCGTTTTGAACGCTTTGATTACCTCGATTTTACGGTCAACGTAATCAGTAACATCAATCACGAAGCTTGGTTCCAAATAAAAATCTTGAATGTAATGTGCAACCAAACGCGGACGATGTGGCAATTGCTCTTGCCCTTCCAAGCTTGTTTCGATTTTGCGTAGACCAGCTAAAAAACAAGCGTCTTCCACTAATTTCCCTGCTCTTCCGTGGTCTGGATGACGGTCAGAAATACTATTTGCCAACACTATTTCTGGTTGATACTTACGAATTTGTTCAATAATCAATCGTTTGTTTTCTGCATTGTCTTCAAAAAATCCATCGGGCATTCTTAAGTTTTCGCGTGCCGATAAACCCATAATTTTAGATGCATCTGCCGCTTCTTCATAGCGAGTTTCGACTGTACCTCTTGTTCCTAGTTCTCCTTCCGTTAGGTCAATGATTCCGACTTTTTTACCTTCCGCCACATAGCGCATAAGCGTTCCCGAAGCTGATAATTCAACGTCGTCTGGATGTGCTGCAAAAGCGAGGATGTCAAGTTTCAATATAAAAAAAATTATGGATTAAAAATTGCGAATTGAGGATTAGAAATTAATTCGTAATCCGCAATCCGTAATTCGTTATTGTTATTCAACCGTAGCGTAACTTTCAACACTCGGACAAGAACAAATTAAGTTTCTATCACCGAATGCGTTATCAACACGGCGAACGGGAACCCAGTATTTAAATTCTTTCAAGTAAGGCAAAGGATAAACCGCTTCTTGTGGTGAATATGGATAATTCCAATCTTTATTGATGATACAATCCGCTGTGTGTGGTGCATTTTTCAATAAGTTGTTCGATTTATCTGCGTGACCATTTTCAATCTCACGAATTTCTTCACGAATTTTAATCATCGCTTCGATAAAACGATCTAATTCTTCTTTGTCTTCAGATTCAGTAGGTTCAATCATCAATGTTCCAGCAACAGGGAAAGAAACCGTTGGTGCGTGGAAATTAAAGTCAATCAATCGTTTCGCCATATCAGCAACTTCAACTTCAGAAGTGCGTTTGAAATCACGGCAATCTAAAATCATTTCGTGAGCAACTGTACCATTTTTTCCTGTGTACAAAATATCGTAATGTCCTTTCAAAGAAGCAGCGATGTAATTCGCATTTAAAATTGCAATCTCAGTAGATTCACGTAAACCAACTGCTCCTAACATTTTGATGTATCCGTAAGAAATCAATAAAATCAATGCACTTCCATAAGGTGCAGCAGAAACAGCATGAATCGCATTTGAACCACCAGCTTCAATAATTGGGCTTCCTGGTAGAAACGGTGCTAAATGTGCTCCAACTCCAATTGGACCCATTCCAGGACCACCACCACCGTGAGGAATTGCAAACGTTTTATGTAAATTCAAGTGACAAACATCTGCACCAATATTTCCTGGATTTGTTAATCCTACTTGTGCATTCATATTCGCACCATCCATATACACTTGTCCACCATTTTCGTGGATAATTGAAGTGATTTCGCGAATTTCTTCTTCGAAAACACCATGAGTAGATGGATAAGTAACCATC
>Ga0247843_1007870_pt1 | contig 12795 bp, 11 predicted proteins | sample LaCruzMarch2017__FD_192420 | JGI IMG/M metagenome (GOLD analysis project Ga0247843, IMG submission 192420) | Freshwater microbial communities from meromictic Lake La Cruz, Castile-La Mancha, Spain - LaCruzMarch2017_8m | ecosystem: Environmental > Aquatic > Freshwater > Lake | place: Spain...
CAGCCTTGGCCCGTCACGACGACGACGACGACGACGACGAAGAAGTTGAATTATTCGACGTGCTGCGCCGTGATATCAAGAGGGGTGGAAAAACACCGTCGATTTGCCGCCAAAATTTGAGTGGAGGAACCGAAAGGGCAAGCGAACAGAACATGGCGTCAGTTGATAAAGAGACGAGTTGGAGTGACATCGACGAGGGTGCACCGCATCACATGATCCCCACCTCTGCTGAATTACATCGTACACTACGTTCAATAGACTCGGATGATGATAGTCAAGAGCCATATTATGATGTGTACACTGGTAAGATTGTTCTTGCGAGGGAGGCATGGACAATATTAGCCAATGAGGGACATCCAAGGTTTCGTACTTTGCTTGCCGACGGTGGGGTTGATAGTGCACCTCCCCCACAAATTACTGATGCGTCTTCTGCTCTTGTGGTTGATCATCAGATGATGACTAATAATGACATTGAAACGCGCGGTGTTAATGACAATGACGACGATGATGATGCTAGTGTACCACCTCCAGAAATCACTGATTCGTCTGCTCTGCATCATCAGATAACGAATAATATCAATTTAGAGGAGAATTTCTCATCAGGTCCGACACAACACTCTATTGATATGGCACTCGATCCATCGGTCGATTCTCACGATCATATATCACCAAAACACATTAAGGATATTGCTAAGAAGAAACGACGTGATGATGTTGAAGATAATATTGATAATTATAATGGTGATGTTGATGAAACAGATCCTATCATACTACGTGCCACGGCCATGGCATTAGCCGCATCACAACAGGGAGGTCAAAAGAAGTTATTAACACCGCAACAATTACAACTAATAGCCACACCAGATGTACAGCAACAAAAGCTAATTATGGAAGCCAAGCGTGCACAAAAAGCCAAGGAGATACAATCGGCACAACAAAAATGGGTAGAAGTACAACAGATTGGTGTGGAGTTTGGTAAATTTATACAAACGGAGACGAGAGAAAAACCGGTTTTAGAGTGGGGTAAGGATATTGGGAAGTTTATCGAAAGTAAGATGACGACAGAAGGAGGAGAGGGAGGAGGAGGAGATGATTCTTCAGCATCGTCGTCACCACAAAAGAAGACGATAAAAAAGAAGATGGAAGGTTTTGGCAGTGAACCACCACCCACAATTGATACTACTCCTCTAGGAACAACTCAATCTACAACAACTACAACAGCATCATCATCACTTTCCAAGGGTAATATACTATCAAATATGAAATTACCCACATTACCAAATTTGAATGAAAGTATAGCAAATATTATTTTCCCCGTCAATTCAACTAATACTACCGCAACCATCAACGATACTGCTACTACTACTACTTCAACAACAATTACATCGGCAATATTATGGAAACGTAGATCGGGAATAGGTAAACTTATCAGTACTACAAGTAAGGCATGGGAAAAACGACGTGTGGAGTTGTGTGGAACTAAATTAATTTACTACAGCACTCCCGATGAGGATATTGACGAGGCATCACATGATGATCGATTAGTATTAGAATCTAGTAGACCAACTACTCCTATGGAATCGTATAGTAGTAGTAGTAGTAGTAGTAGTAGTAGTAGTGATAGCATACCTAATTCTATGTCACGTCATCCTACTATTATTGAAAACGATGAAGATATCAATATCACCACTGACGAAGGAGGATACCAAATATTAAAATCAAATACTAATGATTCGACTACAACTACAGCGATATCATCCTCAAAACGATTGTACGAGGGATTGATACAGATGGCATCGAATGGACTTGATAGTTTAAAACAACAACCTATGTCATCCTCCGAAACTCCGAGGGGTGTCATTGATCTAATAAAAGAATATGCCAATGTGTCAGTTGTTTCTACAGGACATTTATATGCTGCCACTGGTGCTGCACCACCACCTACTCCATATTGTTTAACAGTAACAACCAAGTTAGATATTAAATGGGAATTTTCATTTACTAGCCAAAGCTGTATGATGGAATGGCTAATGGCATTAACAAATGTCATTATTCGAGCAAGTGTCGATGCAACGAAGAATGATGGATGGTTGATAGAAGACTACGACTGTATACAACATGTTCGTCGAGTAGATGAGTCAAACAACAAGGCAATAATTGATCGTGAGACATCGGCGGCGGCTACACCAAGAATAAGTGTTGATGCATTAGTTGTGTCGTCGACATCGTCTATTGTCGAAAAGACTACCGTTGGATCATCGCAACAATTGGGTACTACCAATCAGTTGACCATTTCGGGTATACATATGTATGTTGCATGGGCTTCCGCCAACATTGCATTGATACTTGCTCGATGTTCCTTGACAACGGCCAATCAATACTGGAGCCTTGTTGTGTTTACAAATGTTGGTATTTGGCAACTGTGTTTACGTAAAAGATACGATGAAATTAATGACACCAATAATACAACACAGACAATGGAGAATAATAATACCCTCATGCTGTTAGCAAAGAAAGGATCATACAAGCCAATAGCTGGTACGACCACAGTGAAAGTTACCAAGGTTGAAGATCCTGAGATTACTGGTCACAAGTTACCAACCTGGTTGTCAGTCTCATCATCATGCTTTGAAGTACGTAGTCATGGATATTTGACAACGAAGAAAAAGATACCATGTCCTGGAGAACTGTATGAGTGTATAGCCGTGGATTGCTTTGTTTCGAATTCACGTGTACTAGAAATTGCACCACGAGTTAGATTTAGTAAAGAATTCAATACCAACTGGAAGGACAGTAAGAAGACATGGGTTAGTCCTGACATATTTGTCGTATCACTATCAATACCCACCGAGGCACCCACATTTGGTAAAAGTTCAGATGATGGACCAGGTGCCACATTTATTGGCTATTACAAAATGAAGGAGGAGACAAGAGCAATCCTTCGTCGGATTACGGCTGTTGGTTACGATCCAATCACTGATACATCTGACGGTGTCGATGAAGGGGATGTTCAAAAACGTATTACCAATGGTGTACGATTATGGGAGAAGTATTGCCAAGTAGCTCCATTAGACCCAACATTTCAGGCACGATTCAAACTCATCCCCATGGGCAACCTTGAGGAATTAGGATGTCCTAGTTACATATCCAAGTATAGTGGAAAGCCAGTCCTTATTAAGCGTAATCAGGTCACCGGTTTCTTCTATGATTACCCAACACTGAATTGTATGGAATTTGATATCAGTTTGCATCCATTCCCATACTTGTTTAAGCAGGGTGTTGCATATTTAAAGGATTACTTCGAACGTACGGTATGGACATTGGGTTTTGTAATCGAAGGCAGGTGTGATGATGAATTACCAGAGGTTGTAATTGGTACGATGAAAGTATGTCACCCGAATCCTAAATTCGTAGTAAATGGCGAGGACTTATTTGATGGAAAGTGCGTAGCAACAGAAAAGTCGTAAATAATAGATAGGTCAGCGCTCTGGAGAGGAATTCGATTGTTGTTAGTTCCTTCCGACAAGACTTTGGACCATGATAACAACGCGTACAAAAGCTGTGGTATATATCTATCATCATTGTAATTATTTAGAGTGTATGTTACCCACCCCCAAATAATTGGATGGTAAAATAGTGATACAATCTTAATACTACTATTCGACTTTCTCAATCTCCGCTTTATGGAGTAGATTGTCAAGCTGATCTTGGCTTTGTAGATTAGTTTCGCGATCAGCAACACCATATGATTCAGCAGCAACCATTAATGCATGTGCAACATTGTAAGGGAAATGATCTGTAATCATGGTAGGCGATACTGTACAAAAAACAAACATAATACATTTTGTTAAGTAACATAATTTTCAGGGCGGGGGGGATCACTACGATAAAACACTCGTTTGACTTACTGAATATTTCGGCAAGGTCTTTTGGATCGGTCCACACCATCTTATATTTGAATGTTTCGTGACGTATTCCACACGAGACGATACATGCAGCGATACGAGGTAATGGCCAACAGGGGACATTGTCCAACTTCGTTGAGACTCTAATCATACGCATAATACGACCTGGGATAGTCATACGCATCCCTTGTCTATGTCGTTGCTTCGATTTGAATTGCTCGAACGAAGAATGGAATGAGCTTGGTGGTATTTCATTCTTGGGGTGTAAGTGTTTATCTTCATAACTCAAAACATCCGACTCTCTCTTAAAGATGAACATATCATCGAATATTTGATGCTTCGGACATTTTATCCTTGATATCATTTCTACTAAATCATTGCGAAGGTTCACCAGTGATTCGTAGGATAATCTTGGAACAATGTCATTGTGCAGGACATACGAGCAGCAATAGGCCATGCTTTCTTTGGCAGTACGTTCAGTAAAGACACATCCAGGTGGACTGAAGCAGAGACAATATAATTTTGAATATTGCTGTTTCAATATACGTCCGAGCATTGCCGCAACCCCTCCACCAAGAGAATGACCAATAATGCGTAGACCAAAGTCTGGATGTGCCTCGAATGTTGTACCAAGTATGTCGTGTCGCATTAAATCATCATGAATTGAGAGAGCACATGCAAGAATGCCACCGTGACAGTACTCGTCTCTACCTTCAAAACCAAACTTCTGACCCGTCTCGTCCAACGATACCGGAGTCAGAGTAACGTCAGTTATCATATCCTCAAGAGTCAATGTACCTCGAATTGCAATAACAATCGTCTTCCACTTGTCATCACGTATGATTAGATACGGACTCACACCGACATCATTACTAAAATTTGCATACAATAGATTCGATTCCTGTATACCCAACGATTGTAACACGGCGACCTCATCCCAACCAAAGACGGTTCCACCAATAATGTTCTGATTTTGATTGCTAGACCGACAATATCGTAAATGACATGTACAGCATTGATGTATAGAATTGGCAGTCAATTGACAACAACCTGTACATTTCTTTCTCCATATATACATCATCCAAGTATACGATGCTACTGCTACCTGAGAATAACGACTGCCCTCTGCCAATAGTAAGCAGTCAAATGGATTCTGGGACGAAACGATTCTATTAACAGTAGGTTCGAATGACATATGTTGATCCTTCTCGATAAGTCGTAGTGATATATCCTGATTCAATTGACTTCTTGCCATTATTATTTTTCGAAGTCCCTCAATATTATCCGTCTCGAGATTCAATATGTTGGATGCAAAGGTATCATCATGTTCATCCTTTACTAGATGGTGATTTAAAAATAAGCAAGCATTTGAATGTATTTGACAAAATGAAAGATTGCAACTTACCCTCATCTTCACCATCATTTTGTTGTTGTTGTTGTTGTTGCTGTACTACTACTCCATTTTCAATGTCCGCCTCGATAGTATTTGATGCCGCTGCATTATTATTGTGACCATGATGCAAAAATGTAGGGAGGATAATAGCATCCGAATTAATGAATTGTTTCCATATAGTGCCAATCAATGTCCTATCCTTCGCGAATATCCCACCATCTTGCAATAATCGATTCTTCACCTCTATCTGTTTCTTCTTCTGTTCATTGACCAAGCATATCAATGCCGCGGCAATGTCCGACGCGACGATATCTAATGTACCATCGCCGTCCAAAAAGTCCGTCAATGCAATGGCCACATCGGCATAGCTACCCGACGTCGCCTTGCATCCGCCGAATATGAAACACGTCATGACCGCACAACATTCGCAACTACGTCGACATGTCGCCTGCCACGATTGTTGTAATTCCTCCAATGACCGTTCACGTTGGTCGGGTCGTACATAACGACGATAGAGTTTATAATATATAGCATGTCGTGTGATGATGAGTAATGTAACGGATGGAACTAATACATCGAATGCCACGAAACATAGTATTAAATATCGAATAAAATTTTCCCGCACCGCCGTTCCCGGACAGTAGGGTAATACTACTGCCACTGCCAAGATCACATCTGTCGTTGTTTGTTGGTATATACATTGACAGACATTATCCATCTTTTCCAATGCCAGGATGAGAAAAATGAATCCAATGATACGCAGTAGTAGTAGTGGGATCATATACACCTTACACAATGGCGATAATAATTTACGCACACGCGGTTGTGTCGGCGTGCCACGTCCAGAAATAACAAATGTTACTACATCAAGGGCCGCGGTACTGATGCTGCAAAGGAGCAGTACGCTCGCTCCGGTAATAACGAATGAATGTTTGATATAGTACTGCGTGTCCGAAATTAAACACGAGGCACGCAGGAGGGATGCTGGGTCATGTTCGGCGCTCAGGAGCATGTGTAGGTAGTAGGATAATAGAGCAGTTTGGACCATGCGGTAGAGGAAGGAGAGCATGGATATGAAACGCAATTCGTCGCCGGCAATACAGGACCGTTCCCAAATCACCTATATAGGAATAATACATGCAAAAAGCAGAGTCGAGAGAAGATACGACAAAAGACAATGACGAGAGAAGATAGAGATTATGTGTCACAGGAAGAACAGAATGGGTGAGATGAACGCGTTTCACCCTTTCAAAAATCCCCAAGTATAGCTACTCACGAGAGCAGGCATGATGATGATAACACTAGCGCTGATGGGGCTGAGTATCTACCACCTGAGACGCCTTGCACAACAGAAGATAGACTCCCAACTCCTAAAATTGAATCGAAGCGATCGAACGGAACCAGCTCAAACTGCGCCCCCATGACAGTCCGGGGTCGTCCGACGGGGCGGGCAGTATCTTCAATGTCGTCATCAATATTCCACCCCTCTTGGTCAACGGCAGCAACGTCTAATAATTCAACTTCTTCGTCGTCGTCGTCGCGACGGGCCAAGGCTGCTGCTTCTTCGTCCTCTCGTGCAGCAGCGACACCGCCATCCATTTGGCATCCATCGTGGTCATCTTCGAATCTAACCGCACCGCCACACACAACAACACCGGCGGCGGCGCTTGCGACTCCAAAGAAGAATGCCACAAAAACAAAGCCATCGGCATCATCGCCAATAAGAACAGCAGCGACGAAGAATGACCCCGCGGCCGCATCGTTATCGGCGCGATCCGCCTCCTCCCCTCCACTAATGACGAGCAAAGCCGAGCAGCCGCAGCAACGGCGGTCATCGTTGGAATTGCCGGTACATCACGAAAAAGCGGACGACATTAACAATACTCCTCGATCATCGACTCGGGCGACCAATCGCTCGTCGTTGGAATATTTAAACGACGACGAGGACGGCGGCGCGGAGGAGTATGCTATTGTCGATGATCATCCGAGAATCGCGAGTCGGCGAAAACGGAAGAAGGAGACGAAAACGGCGCAACATCGACGTGGGAGGACGATCGCACCACCCGCATCGTCGAAACGATGTGATTCATTGTCGAATTCGAGTAATGTAATCGACAATGGTAATAATGATGACGATGACGACGACGATGATGATAATCTGGACTGTGCCGCGAATACCATCTTATTACGATCATGGGAGGAGAAGGATACGCCAGCGCCAGCGAAGAAGGAGGGTCCATCTAATTATAAGAATGATGATGATCTTAATGTTGAATATGGAAAACTTGAATTCCTAAAACGGGAATTGGAACACAAGATGCAGCAGCAAATGTATGATAATAGTCATAATACCAATAATGATACTAATACTACGACAACTGACCCAACAACAACAACAACAGAAAGAACAACGGGAGGGGGGGATGTAATACGAGAGAGTTTAGAACTTGAATATGGTCGATTAACATTCTTCAAACGTGAATTAGAACGTAAGTTACATGCACAAAAGTCAAGTTTGATCACTAATCCATTATTTCTCCCAAGTTTACAAGAAAGTGGTAGTACACTAAAAAATAATATTGGTAATGATACTACAAATGTCTTGGCAATACACCATGACAATGATATCACTAATAGTAAGAGTAGTAGTCGTCATAATTGTGATGATAAAAACGAAATACTTCCCACTCCAGAGGAGGTTGCATATGGTAAGATGGCATATCAACGGAGGATGGAAGAATTGAACAAAAAGATGAAGAGAAGTAGGAGTAATCATAATATTATGGACGTATCAAGTATGAATGATTACGATTATAATATTGCAAACAATGAATACAGTAAAACACGTCGAGTGCTACCGAGAGGTGATGACGAACAAAGGAGTAATCATCATAGGTATGAAAAACAACATGACAATATTGTTCACGATGAGTATATTCATCCTGAGGATGACTACTATACTACTACCAATCATCGGGATAGGTCTACTTTATACGAACGTCCTCCTACATCGTCGTCGTTGAGGAAGAAGAACAAGACGAAAATGACTAAACGACGTAAAAGGCGCGTAGTTGAAACAATTACACGTGTTATTCATGAAGAAGAATCGGAAGAGGAACGATCGGCATCCACATCGACAACGGGTGGTGGTGGTGGTAATAGTACTAGGCAGCAGCAGTATGGTAGGAATATGAATTCACAACACCATCGTCACTTACTACGATCAGGTCAACCAAATCATCATAAAGAGAGTAATGATCCACACAGTGCAATCTACCATAGTCACAAGAAGACACATAATGACATTGGTCGGTATGGTAGTAGTAGTTGTAGTAGCAGAGAACCTCCCAACAAAAAGCAACGTCGTACATACCATGATATGGAATATCATCATCGATATGATGATGAGAGTGAAAATTCGTCACAAAGCTCTAATAGTTGTCGTCGAGGAAATGAAGATGATGATAATAATAATAATGACAGACAACATGCGTCGTCGTATGAAGTAGTAAAAGGACAACGTCGGATGAAGAATGAAGCATCCCCACCATCGTTACAACCCCCCGTGAGTAGTACACGTAAAAAACAACAACAACAGCTAATATCATCCGAGAAGAAGATGACGAAGACGAAGAAACGTAGTAGTTCTTCAGGTATCGGTGGTGGGTATACCAAAGGTCGTGTTCAACATACTAGTCAACTATCCATGTTGGAGTATTTGTAGATGATAGTAGTAATGTTTTGTTGTTTGTTTGTTTTACTTTCATTTGCACATTATATAATGTTAAATTGTTTGAAAATTGAGGCCGATTGGTGATGTGGTAAGCATACCCTAATATATATATAAACTATTCATTCTTTCACACTAACCTCCTTATAACACCCCAATCAGCATGCTAGGATGCCAGTAACCACTAGGCCTTATAGACATAGTAATTGCAAATCGAAAAATACTCCTCTCTTGTATTTCATAAATGATAGAAAATCTTCATATCTATCATTAGGTAAATAGATGGGATGCTGGACAATCGATTTGATACCCAAGTTATGCTGTACTATCATATGATGACATTCCTAAAAAAGATAAAAATTTGGCATAACTATCGTCTATCTCGATTCTTCCATCATCAATCTTGTTTGGTGACGAAGGAGGATATGAGGAGGGGGTGCAACTGCCTCCTTGCTGGAATCGTTGGTGATATTATATTTGTCGTTCTGCCGTCAGTCTTGTCTTTTTTATCAGGGCCAGTCTTCGTGTGGTGTGGCCACCACAACTGGTCCTGGTCTCAGTGATCTGGCGGCGGTCACCCTTGGTTCAGTGCTTCTTCACTTTCTCAAAAGTGTCGTACTTGTAGCATGCCTCAGAAACGATGCTTTTGGTAACGTCAAAGTATGGGTCAGTAATCCCATCTTGGAAGTGCTGCATCTTGATGGCTTCCATCTGATACTGCACAATTTCCCCCATGGTGGACACCAGCCTTACTACTTAGACATGGTCGGAGGTAACAATGATAATCATGATTGGTTAATTCATGCCTATGAAAAGTTAGAACCAAATAATTATATAAATGAATTCATACAACATATAATGTACGACCCTTAGTCCTTTTTGTTCAGTAAGTGTAATACTGTGGGGTCGGCATTGGTTACCTTATTCCATGGAAGTGAAAATAATTATAATTTTAATATCGCCGTCGCAGGAAGAGTAACAGCAGGAACAACGACACTAACAGCAGGAACAATAACACGTGCAATAGCAGCATGTACACTATTAGTAGGTCGACCAAATCCCACAACACCCACACAGGGCGATATTGACATTACAGTTACTGCTAGTCCAATTAGTGGACCGACATTTGATATTGCTGGACGGGATAAAAATAGATATTATGATGTAAGTTCAAGTGTTGGAGGTGGGGGTGGTAGTAGTAGTAACAGCAATGATATCTCTTTAGCAGGAGGGAAAATTGCAAACAATAGTACTATCAAGATGTACGGATATAAAAGAAATTGAATCATATATCCGTCGTACCTTACGTTCCTCAACCTACATTAATCCGAATGAATTAGGGATAGTAGAATACTTTGGGCACTTCTGCATTTCGTATACGTATCCATATATTGATAATGGCAATATACAATATAAGTGTTTGTGTACTATTGGCTGCTTGTGCAGTATTGGCCTTGAGGTTGCCCACAGTTGTTGTGAATGAGGATGGGATTGTTAGTATTGTCAAAACTAATGTTGATGATGATGATGAAATGATGGCGGAGATCGACAAGAGCAATATGGACAAACAAAAGTAAGAGGAGGAGGAGAAGAAGGAGGAAGAGAGGATAATCTTTATCACATACTACTACTACTACTCCTACTAATACTACTACTACTACTGACCAACAACAACACCAATCAATACTATTGGCAAATCCAACACTATTAGATGAAAATGTATCAGGTGGGAATATTGTTACTGCAGTATTTATTGTAAGTTAACGAATGAGGAAATTGTGAGTTATCACAAGGGTGATGGATGTGGAGGGTGTATTACCATGGAACAAATGGCAGCAATTGCAATTATGGGCTTAGGTAGAGCAAAAGAAATGGAGGAACTCGTTCTTGGTTGTCATCGTCGTCGTCGTCGTCGGTAAAGCAATGTATCATAGTAAGCATATCATAGTAGGAGTATGAAAAAAAAATAATGAGATTTGTCTATCTCTCTGTGTGTTATACAAATCCTACATTTTTGTGAACACCTTGCATGCTTATGCCTATCTACCTAATAACATGTTAACATGAGGGAAAGTAGTAAAAAAAAACATCGTAAAAACATGAAGTTAGACAATTTTAATTCTCTAAGGTAATTGTACAATAATCCACAATACTCCAATCAGTTGAAAGTCGGGTCAAATCTGCAATTCTTAACTGTACATTATCCTATGCAATTAAAACAAAATGAAAAGCATGTGCCCAACAGGGCTATCTCTATACACACACGACTTTCTTAACTGAACAAAAGGCAATACATTGACATGGTGATTCTCATTTCTTTTTTGGAAAATTTACTATAAGAAAGTACCAATAGAAAATATAGTCATCACTACCAATATCACATTCCAACCAACACTAACTTCTAACACCCCAGTAGCAGAAGTAGAAACTTCTGTCTTGGCAGTGAGGTACCGACCATCCTCGCTAGCAGCATTCCACCAACCATCCTTGTTCGACTTGTGGAACATGGCCTTACTGCCCTTACTGGACTTACTGCCCTTACTGGACTTCTCACTCTTGGCCTTGGGAGGGGCTTTAGGTTTCCTCGTTTTGGGAGGCTTCGGCTTCTTCGTTGGTTCATGAGTCGGTGCATGCGTTGGCTCCTCTGTGGGACTTTCAGTCGGTTCATGTGTTGTATCGGGAGTAAGTGTTGGTTCGCTTGAGATTGTTGGATGACTTGAAATTGTTGGGTGATGAGATATAGTGGGGCTTTCGGTGGGGCTTTCGGTGCTGTCATATGAACAAACAAAAAGAAGAGTACAGATCCATTGAGATATTAATACACAAGTTTTTGCCTTGATCGCGGGGAAATGTTTGACACACAGATTTTTCACTTACGGAGATTCAGTTCTATGTAGGTTACAATTTGATTATCCAAATAGTTAGTAAAAGTTGTTGTGAATACATACAAACAATTAACATACATCGATGTGAAGGATAAACACTACTCACGGAGATTCAGTAGGTTGCTCTGTTGGCGACTCCGTTGGATATTCAGTCGGCGACACTGTGGGATAGAAAGTAGGAGAGATGGTCTATACGTAGATAGTAGAAGTGAATATGAATGAGTATAGAGCTCATCGTACCTCTGCCAAAAATAGGGACAATCAATGGGAAAAAGTAAATGAACTCACTGGATACAAAGTCGGATGATCGGTTGTGGATTTTGATCCTTTCGATTTTCCGCTCTTTCCAGATCCTTTCGATTTTCCGCTCTTTCCATTCTTAAACATGCAGTTCCAGCAAGATTTTGTTTCCTCATCATCCGCCTATTCTCGTGTTTTGTAAAGTAAAGTTTGAGACACTATCTGTAGGAGAAAAACAATTATTGGATTTTTTTTAGGTAACTCACTGGGCTATCTGCGGTTGTACTTGCGACTGCAGTAACTGGGCTGCTTGTTACAGCAATGCTTGTGACTGGGCTGCTTGTGGTTGTAACTGGGCTGCTTGTAACTGCAATGCTAGTGACTGGGCTGCTTGTGGTTGTAACTGGGCTGATTGTAGTCGAAACCAACGCCATCCCGAACAAGTTATCCAAAAGCGGTCCCTACGGTTCATGAATCAGTATTAGAACGTACCGAAGCATGAAGCATGAACTAAAACAAGAACACATGCAAGCAAAAAGTAACGCATACTCACCGAAGGTTCCAACGTAGTAAGTGGCGATGACACAGGTGTAAACGTGAACAGAAGAGGGCTGTCAGGAGCAGGCGCCGACGTCATGTCAG
>Ga0247843_1007873_pt1 | contig 12788 bp, 10 predicted proteins | sample LaCruzMarch2017__FD_192420 | JGI IMG/M metagenome (GOLD analysis project Ga0247843, IMG submission 192420) | Freshwater microbial communities from meromictic Lake La Cruz, Castile-La Mancha, Spain - LaCruzMarch2017_8m | ecosystem: Environmental > Aquatic > Freshwater > Lake | place: Spain...
GCGCCGACTGATCGGCCTGGCGCGGGCGCTCTATGGCAGTCCGCGGCTGCTGGTGCTGGACGAACCCGAGGCCGGGCTGGATGCCGAGGCGAGGCAGGCGGTGCGCGCCGGCGTCCTGGCCGCGCGGGCGGGCGGCGCCGCCTGCCTGGTTGTCAGCCACGACCCGGCGCTGTGGCAGGGGCAGGTGGACCAGACGCTGCGCCTGGCGCCTGGTGGCGGCTTCACGGTGAGCACCCCATGACCCGGCTGATCGGCGGCCCCACCGCGCTTTCCATCAACCTGGCCGATGCCGAGGTTTCGGCCGGCACGCCCTCGGTACGGCGCGTCATGGCGGGGGCGCTTCTGCTGCTGTTCGTGGGCTGCGGCGGGCTTCTGGCCTGGGCCGCCATCGCGCCCATCGAGCGGGCCGTGGTGGCGCGCGGCGCGCTGATCGCCGAGGGCAGGCGCAAATCCATCGTGCTGAGCGAGTCCGGGATCCTGCAAGTCCTGCTGGTGCGCGAAGGCCAGCGCGTGGAAACCGGTGAGGTGCTGCTGCGCCTCGACCCCACCGTGGCCGAGGCGACCGCCGCCCAGGCCCGTGCCCAATCGCTAACCCAGGGGGCGCGCGTGGCCCGGCTGCGGGCCGAGCAGGCCGGCCAGCGCCGCTTCACGCCGCCCGCCGAGCTGGCCGCCGCCGCGCGCGGCGACCCGGCGCTGGCCGCGATCCTGGAAGCCGAACAGCGGCTGTTCACCGCCCGCTGGGAAGCCTTTGACGGCAATGTCTCGGTGGCCGAGCGCCGGACCGCGGTGGAGCGCGAGCGGCTTGTCGCGGCCGTGGCGCAGCGCGCGGCCACCGAGCGACGCCTGGCCTCGGTCCGCGCCGACCTGGCGGGCTTGCGGCCGCTGGCGCAGCAGGGTTTTGCGCGCATCCGGGAGCTGCGCGAATTCGAGCGGCTGGAATCCCAGGCGGTCGGCGATATCGGCGCGCTCCGCGCGCAGGAAGCCCAGTTCCAGCAATCCATCGCCCAGGCCGAGCTGGAATTGTCCACCTTCCGCCTGACCCGCGCCCAGGACATTGCCCGCGACCTGCAGGATGCGCAGCAATTGCTGGTGGATGCCGAGCAACGGCTGCTGGCGGCGGCCAATGTGCGTGCCCGCCGCGACATATTGGCGCCCGAGCCCGGCATCGTGACCGACATCCGCTTCGTCACGCCGGGCAGCAGCATCACCGATGGGCAGCCGGTGCTGGACCTGCTGCCGGTGGATGACCGGCTGATCGTCGAGGCCAAGGTCTCGCCCAACGATGTCGAGCAGTTGCAGGTCGGCGGGCGGGTGAAGCTGCGGCTGCTGGCACTTCGCGCGCGCACCACGCCCCTGCTGGAGGGGGAGCTGATCTATGTCTCGGCCGACCAGCAGACCGACCAGCAGGGCAACGTCTTCTTCGTCGCCCGCGCCAAGATCGATCCTGCGGGCCTCGCGCTTATCCCCGATCTGCGGCTCAATGCCGGCATGCCGGTGGAGCTGTTCGTGCTGGGCGAGACGCGCAGCGCGCTCAACTATCTGCTGGCGCCGATCCGCGATTCCATGCGTCGCGCCCTGCGCGACTGACGATTGTCGCGCCCTGCGCGACTGATGATTGTCGCGCGCCGCGCGACTGAAGGGTGGGGCCATGGAACGCGTCGCGATCGTGGGGGCCGGGCCGGTTGGGCTGGTGCTGGCGCTGAAGCTGGCCACGCTCGGCATCCCGAGCCGGGTCCTGGAAGCGGAGCCCGACATTTCGGAGGCGCTGCGCGCTTCCACCTTCCATCCGCCCACGCTCGACATGCTGGAGGAATTCGGCCTGGCGGCGCCGCTGATCGCGCAGGGGCTGGTGACACCCACCTGGCAGATCCGCCGGCATGAGGATGGCGCGCGCGCGGTGTTCGACCTTGGCGTGCTGGCGGGCGACACCGCGCATCCCTATCGGTTGCAGGCCGAGCAATGGAAGCTCTCGCGCCTGATCCTGGCGAAGCTCGCGGCCGCGCATGCCGGCATGGTGGAGCTGCGTTTTTCGGCGCGCGTCACCGACGTCTCGCAGGATGCCGATGGGGTGACGCTGCAAGCCGAAGGGATGGATCCCTGGCGCGCCCCTTACGTTGTGGGCTGCGACGGGGCACGCAGCCTGGTGCGCCGCGCCATGGACCTGCCCTTCGAGGGCGACACCTATCCCGAGACCACCATCCTCGCGACCACCACCTTCCCCTTCCATGAGGTGTTCGAGGGCCTGTCCAACGTGAATTATGTCTGGACCGAAAGCCCCGCCTTCGCCGGCACCTTCAGCCTGCTGCGCGTGCCGGGCAAATGGCGCGCCAGCCTCTATCCCGCACCAGGCGAGGCGGTGGAGGAAGCGCTGGCGCCCGACGCGATCGAGCGCAAGCTGCAAGCCATCCACCCGAAGCCCGACCCGTACGAGGTGCCGGACCTGCGCCCCTATCGCGTGCATCAGCGCATCGTCGCGCGCTATGACCTCGGCCGGCTGCTGCTGGCCGGCGACGCGGCGCATCTGAACAGCCCGGCCGGCGGCATGGGGATGAATGGCGGCATCCATGACGCGATGGAGCTGGCCCCCACCCTGGCCGCCGTGCTGCGGCGCGAAGCCCCGCCGGCGCTGCTCGGCCGCTACAGCCGGCGGCGCCAGCCGGTGGCGGCGCGCGAGATCATCGCCCAGGCCGACCGCAACCGCGCCCGCATGCGCGAACGCGACCCCGCGCGCCGCGCCGCGCTGCTGGCCGATCTGCAGGCGACCGCCGGCGATCCGGCCCGCGCGCGGGCGCAGCTTCTGCGCAGTTCGATGATTGCGGGGCTCAGGGAGGCGGCGCTTCTCAGCTAACAGGCAGGTAACCCTTCATCATTCTGTCATTAAAGTGTAAAATCATGGCAACGCCTTCCCGCTAGCTGGGGCGCGCAACCGACTTGGGAGAAAAGGCCTCATGTTCCGCCGCAACCTCATGGCTGGCGCTGTCGCGCTTGGCCTTTCCGTCGCGCTGCCGGCCGCCGCGCAGGCGCCGACCGAAATCACCTTCTGGCACGGGCTGACCCAGCCGCTGGGCGGGATGCTCGAGCAGATCGCCGCCGACTTCAACGCGACCCAGAACCACACCCGCGTGGTCGCCAGCTTCCGCGGCAGCTACCCCGAGACGATGGTCGCCGCCATCGCCGCCTTCCGCGCCGGCCAGGCGCCGCACATCGTGCAGATGTTCGAAGTCGGCACCGGCACCATGATGGCCGCCGGCCGCGCGGTGAAGCCGCTGCACGAGCTGCTGGCCGAGACCAACACCACGATCAACTTCCAGGACTACCTGCCCGGCGTGCGCGGCTATTACAGCCTGGCCGACGGCCGCATGATGTCGATGCCGTTCAACAGCTCGACCTCGGTGGTGTTCTACAACAAGGACGCGTTCCGCCGCGCCAACCTGAACCCGGATGCCTTCCCGCAGACCTGGGAAGGTGTGGCCGCGGCCGCCCAGGCGCTCAAGGCCGCCGGTGTGGCCTGCCCGATGACCTCGGCCTGGCCGACCTGGACGCAGGTGGAGCAGTTCAGCGCCATCCACAATGTCCCGCTCGCCACCCAGGGCAACGGCTTCGGCGGCCTGAACGCCGAGCTGCGCATCAACAACCCGCTGATGGTCCGTCACATGACGAACCTGGTGCAGTGGCAGCGCGATGGCCTGTTCCGCTATGGCGGGCGCGACGGCGCGGCGGACGCGCTGTTCCCGTCCGGCGAATGCGCGATGATCTTCGCCTCCTCCGGCCTGCGCGCGCGCATCCAGCGCGAGGCGCAGTTCGCCTGGGGTGTGGCGCAGCTTCCCTATTATGAGGGCACGACGCCGATCAACTCGATCATCGGCGGCGCGTCCTTCTGGGCGATGAACCGCGGCCCGAACGCCACGCGCTCGGCCGCCGAGAATCGCGGCATCGCCGCCTTCTTCGCCTACATCGCGCAGCCGCAGGTGGCCGCGAAGTGGCACACGGATACGGGCTTCCTGCCGGTGACCCGCACCGCCTTCGAGCAGGTTCGCGCCTCGGGCTTCTACGCCCAGCCCGCGAACGCCGGCGCTGACATCCCGATCCAGCAGATGCTGCGCGGCGGTGGCCAGATGACCGAGAACTCGATGGGCATCCGCCTCGGCGGCTTCGTCGAGATCCGCACCATCCTCCAGGAGGAGATGGAGCGCGCCTTCCAGGGCCAGCAGACGGCCGAGCAGGCGATCGCCAATGCGACGACGCGCGGCAATGTGGTGCTGCGCAACTTCGAGCGCCAGAACCGCAACTGATCCGCGGAACATGCTAGACGGGGGGTGGGCCGCGGCCCGCCCCCTTTTCTCTTGCCGCCACAGGGCGAGGTGATCGTGCAGAAGAAGGTCATCTTCAAGGGCGTTGCCCTGCCCTGGCTGCTGCTGGCACCGCAGCTTCTCATCACCAGCATCTTCTTCTTCTGGCCCGCCGGCCAGGCGATCTATGGCAGCTTCCTGCGCGAAGACGCCTTCGGCCTGTCGCGCACCTTCGTGGGGCTCGAGAATTTCACCGACGTGCTGACCGACCCGAATTATCTCTCGGCAGGCTGGAACACGGTGATCTTCTCCTCGGCCGTCGCCATCTCGGCGCTGGCGGTCGCGCTGTTCCTGGCGGTGCAGGCGGACAAGGCGATCCGTGGCGCCAGCCTCTACAAGACATTGCTGATCTGGCCCTATGCCGTGGCGCCCGCCGTGGCCGCCGTGCTGTGGCTGTTCATGTTCCACCCGCAGATCGGCCTGTTCGGCCGCATGATGAACGGGCTTGGCATTCCCTGGGACTATAAGGTGAATGGCAACCAGGCGATGCTGCTGGTGATCCTGGCCGCGGCCTGGAAGCAGGTGAGCTACAATTTCATCTTCTTCCTGGCCGGGTTGCAGTCGATCCCGCGCAGCGTGCTGGAAGCCGCCGCCATCGATGGGGCGCGGCCGGTGCGCCGCTTCTGGACCATCATCTTCCCGCTGCTGGCGCCCACCAGCTTCTTCCTGCTGGTGGTGAACATCGTCTACGCCTTCTTCGACACGTTCGGCACCATCCACGCGCTGACGCAGGGCGGGCCGGGGCAGGCCACCTCCACGCTGATCTACAAGGTCTATGTGGACGGGGTGCAGAACCTGAATTTCGGCAGTTCGGCCGCGCAATCGGTGATCCTGATGGCGATCGTCATCGGCCTGACCGCGGTGCAGTTCCGCTTCGTGGAAAAGAAGGTCCATTACTGATGGACAGCGCCGCCGACCTGGCCCTGGCCCGCACGCATGACCGGGCGCTGGCCCGCGCCACCGCCCGCCGGCAGGCGGCCAGCCGCTGGGTGGCGCATGGGGCGCTGGCGCTGGGCGTGCTGATCTTCGCCTTCCCGATCTGGATCACGCTGGTCGGTTCGAGCCATGATGTGAACACGATCGGCCGGGGCGAGGTGCCGCTGTGGTTCGGCGCCGAAGCCATCACCAACTACGTCTCCGCCTGGGTCACCGGCGGATCCAGCGTGCGGCAGACGGGCGCGGTACCGGCCTGGCTCATGCTGTGGAACAGCATGGTCATGGCCATGCTGATCGCCATCGGCAAGATCGTGATCAGCCTGCTGTCGGCCTATGCGGTGGTGTTCTTCCGCTTCCGCGGGCGCATGATCGCCTTCTGGCTGATCTTCATCACGCTGATGCTGCCCGTCGAGGTGCGCATCATCCCGACCTTCGAAGTGATGGTGAACCTCGGCCTGATCAATTCCATGGCCGGGCTGGTCGTGCCGCTGATGGCATCCGCCACCGCCACGCTGCTGTTCCGGCAATTCTTCCTGACCATCCCGGACGAATATGTGGAAGCCGCGAAGATCGATGGCGCCGGCCCGATCCGCTTCTTCCGCGACGTGGTGCTGCCGCTGTCGGTCACCAACATCGCCGCCCTGTTCGTCATCCTGTTCATCTTCGGCTGGAACCAATATCTCTGGCCCCTGCTGATCGTGTCCGACAAGGACCTGACCACGGTGGTGGTGGGCATGAGCAAGATGATCGGCACCAGCGACGCGCAGAATGAATGGAACATCATCATGGCCACCGCCGTGCTGGCCATGCTGCCGCCGGTTGCGGTGGTGGTGCTGATGCAGCGCTGGTTCGTGAAGGGCCTGACGGAGACCGAGAAGTAATGGCCACCCTGTCCATCTCCGGCGTGCGCAAGGCGTTCGGCGCCACGCAGGTTCTGCATGGCATCGACCTGGAAGTGGCGGATGGCGAGATGATCGTCGTCGTCGGCGCCTCGGGCTGCGGCAAGTCGACGCTGCTGCGCATCGTGGCCGGCCTGGAATCGCCCACCTCCGGCACCGTGCGCATCGATGGCCGCGACGTGACGGCGCTGGAACCGGCGGATCGCGACATCGCCATGGTGTTCCAGAACTACGCGCTCTACCCGCATATGAGCGTCTTCGAGAACATGTCCTACGGGCTGCGCATCCGCGGCCTGCCCAAGGATGAGATCCGCCGGCGCGTGCAGGAAGCAGCCGACATGCTGGAAATCGGCGCGCTGCTGGACCGCAAGCCGCGCCAATTGTCCGGCGGCCAGCGCCAGCGCGTGGCGATGGGCCGCGCCGTGGTGCGGGAGCCGAAGCTGTTCCTGTTCGACGAACCCTTGTCCAACCTGGACGCCAAGCTGCGCGTGCAGATGCGCGCCGAGATCCGCAAGCTACAGAAGCGCCTCGGCGTCACCTCGCTGTTCGTCACGCATGACCAGACGGAAGCGATGACGCTCGGCGACCGGCTGGTGGTCATGCATCAGGGCCGGGCCGCGCAGATCGCCAGCCCGATGGAGGTCTGGGGCACGCCGGCCGATACCTATGTGGCGGGCTTCATCGGCAGCCCGGCGATGAACTTCCTGGCCGGCCGCGTGACGCCGGGCGGTGATGGCGTGACGCTCAAGGCCGGCCCGACGCTCGCCCTCAACCTGCCCGGCGCCATCGCCGGCAGCGATGTCATGCTCGGCATCCGGCCCGAGCATCTGGCGCCGGATGCGCATGGCTTGCCGATGATTGTCGATTTGGTCGAGCCGCTGGGCAGCGAGACCGTCATCCATGGCCGGCTGCCCGGGGGCGAGGTGCTGACCGCCCGGCTGCCCATCCCGGCCAGTGGCATCGGCGCCACCCTGCCGCTCACGCTGCCGGCGGGGCGCCTGCACCTGTTCGCCGCCGACGGCACGCGGATCGGCGCGGCATAGACCAGCGACGCGCCGCCCCGCTATCAGGGGGTGATGGCACCCGCGCCTGACTCCTCCGACCTGCTGCGCGCCCGCGCCGATGCGGCGCGCGACGCGTGCGACTGGCCGCAGGCCGAGGCGCTCTACCGCGCCTACCTCCAGCGACGCCCCGCCCATGCCGCCTTGCATGTGCAACTCGGCCACGCCGTCGGCGAGCAGGGTCGGCTTGAGGAAGCGCTCGGCCATTACCGCCAGGCGGCGGCACTGGATCCGAAGGGTTGGGACCCGCTGTTGCAGCTGGGCCACGGGCTGCGGCTGCTGGGCCGCGGTGCCGAAAGCGCGGTGGCCATGGCCGCGGCGCATGCGCTGGCGCCCACACGGCCGCTGCTGCGCCGCGAGATGCTGCTGACCCGCCATCGCCGCGCCGCGCCGCCCGCGGGCCCGCCCATCGGCCCCCGGCCGCCGCCAGCCGGGCCACCCACCGCGCTGGCCTTCGATGTCAGCGACCTGCTGGACTATGTGCGGGACAGCCGGATCCCGACGGGCATCCAGCGCGTGGGGCTTGGCTTCCTGGGCGCCCTGCTCGCGCGGCCGAACCCGCCGGTGCCGCTGCACCTGGTGGCCTATGATCCCTCCACCTGGCGCTGGTGGTCGTTGGATGAGGCCGCCTTCCGCCGGATGCTGGCGCTGGTGCGCGCCGGGGCCGATGCGACGGACCCGGCCTGGCGCGCCGTGATCGCCCAGCTTGTCGATCCGGATTCCCGCCCCGACGCCCTGCTGCCGGATGGCACCACCCTGGTCACGCTCGGCAATAGCTGGGGGATCGAGGATTACTTCCGCGGCCTCAGGCTGCTGCGCGCGCGGGTGGCGCTGCGCTACGTGGCCTTCCTGCATGATTGCGTGCCGCTGGCCATGCCGGAGCATTGCCTGGACCTGACGGTGCGCCTCTATGCCCGCTGGTTCGCCGCGCTGGCGCTCAACGCCGATGGCATGCTGGCCAATTCGCGCGCCACGGCCGCGGACCGGGATCGCTTCGCGCAGGCCCTGCCCGCCGCGCCGCCGCTCACCGTCGTGCCGCTGGCCACCGAAACGCCGCCCCCCGCCGCCGCCGCCGCCGAGGCCGCGGCCGCCCTGCTGCCGGATGGCGCGGAGCCCTTCGTGCTGTTCGTGGCCACCATCGAAAGCCGCAAGAACCATCATCTGGTGTTCCAGGCCTGGCTCGATCTGGTGCGCCAACTGGGCGATGCGGCGGTGCCGCGGCTGGTCTGCGTCGGGCGTCCCGGCTGGCAGGCGGAACCGGCGCTCGGCCTGCAGGCGCGCAGCCCCGAGCTGCGTCGCAAGGTGCTGTTCCTGACCGGCGTGTCCGACCTGGCGCTGTCCGGCCTGCTGCGGCGCAGCCTGTTCACCGTGTACAATTCCTACCATGAGGGCTGGGGCCTGCCGGTGAGCGAGAGCCTGGCGCTTGGCCGGCTTTGCGTGGTGCCGGCACATTCCGGCCTGCTGGAATCGGGCGCGCCGGGCGCCGTCTTCGTTCCGCCCCAGGATGGGCCCGCCCTGGTTGCGGCGCTGGCGCGCCTGATGGCCGATCCGGCGCATCGGGCGCAGCTGGAAGCCAGGATCGACCGCGTCGCCGCTGGCCGCACCTTCGCGCAAGCCACCGAGGAACTCGCGGCGCTTCTGCTGGCCCCGGCCCATGCCCCCCCGCCGCCGCCCCGCCTGCCTGCCGGCGAGCATCTGCCGCTCGGCCATGGCAATGCCCGCGCCGCCACGCCGGACCTCGCCTGGGCGGATGCGGTGCGGGAAGGGCTCGGCTGGTGGTGGACGGAGGCGGCCGGCGTCTGGACCCGCGATGGGGTGGCGACGCTCAGGCTGCCCGTGGCGCTGCCGGCCGGCACGAAGCTGCGGGTGCTGCTGCATCTGTTCGGCCCGCCCAGCGCCCTGTCGCTGCGGCTTCGGCTGCGCGGTGTCGAGGATGGCCCCTGGCGTCGCGTCGACATGCCAGCGCAGCAGCGCCTGTCCTTGGTATTGCAGGGCGTGGCGGCCGAAGGTGGGGTCGCGGTGGACCTCGATTCCGGCGATGGCGTACCGCTTGGCGACCGCGCCCGTCGCATGGTGGGGGTGGGGCTGAGCGGCCTGATGGTCTGCGCCGAGGATGATCTGCCGTCCCGCCTCGCCGCGCTGGAGCGCGCGGAAAGATAGGCCGGCGCTGGAGCGCGCGGAACGATAGGCTGGCGGCGCAGGCTGCGCCGCGTATCAATCCTGCGCACCGCGCGGACTTCGTCTAGAATCTCCAGCGAATCGGGCAACCGCCAGAATTCGGGGCGACCGGCCGTGCCGGTCATCGGGTGGCGCCGCATCGCTGGATGCACCACCACGACAGGGAGCCGGGCACATTCCCGCGGCGCAGCGCAGCGAGCCACCCTCCGCCGGCAAGACAGTCTCTCGGCGCCTGACGGCGGCCGGGGTGATGCTGGCTTTGCTCGCCTGGGCGGCCGCCATCCCCTATGCGCTGGACCGGCTGGCCACGGCGGAGCAGGCGGCGATCGCGCAGGCCGAGCGCGCCGCCACCGCCGGTCGCGCCCTGCTGCGCCCCATCCTGGCCGCCGCCGAGGAAGCGCTGGCGCAGGCCGAAGCCCGGCAGGCCGCGCAGCAACGCAATGACCGCGCCGCCATCGCCGGGGCGGAGCGGACGCTGGTCGATTCATTGCGCCGCGACGGGCTGCAATTCGCCTTCGCCGCCGACGCCGAGGGCCGGATCGGCTGGGCCAGCCACGCATCATTGATCGGCCAGGGGCTCGGCCAGCGCGAGGCCTTCGCCCAGCACCGCGGCGGCCGCGCCGAGGCGCTGCTCTCCCCTGCCCTGTTCGACCTGCCCGGCGGCCCGCCCAGCCTGCTGCTGACCCGCACCCTGGCCGATGCGCGGGGCGGCTTTGCCGGCGTGGTGGGCGTGGCGATCGATCCGCGTCGGCTGGACGCGGCGCTGGCCCATGCCGCGTCGCTGCCGGGGCTCGGGCTGGTGCTCACGGGGCGTGGCGACATCCCCCTTGCCAGCTCGGCCCCTGGCCTGGCGCTGCGGGATGCCAAGGCCGGCCCAGCGCTGCCGCTGCCGGGCGGGGAATTGACGCTGCGGGCGCTGCCGCCGCCGCCGCATCCGGCCGCGACCGAATCCGCCAGCCTTGCGCTGGCGGCGGCGCTGCTGGTGACCTTCGGCGCGCTGCTGGTGCCCTGGCTGCGGGGCCATGTGCCGGCCAACGCGCCCGGCGCGGGGCTGGAGGAAGCGCTGCCCGCCGTCGGCTATCGCGCGAGGCTCGACGCCAGCGGCGCGCTGACCATCACCGGGATCGGCGCCGGCGTCGAACGGCTGACGGGATGGACGCAGGAAGCGGCGCTCAGGCCCGGCTGGCGGACGCGTGGGCTGGACCCCACAACCCTCCCGCTCGGCCCGGATCTGCCCGAACGGCTGCTGCAGGAGTCCGATGCGGTGGTGGAGTATCGTTTCCGCCGTGCCGATGGCGGCTGGATGTGGCTGCGGGAGAGCGCGCGGGTGGTCGGCCGCGGACCCGATGGCGCGGCGCTGGCCGGCGCGCTCGAGGATATCTCGGCCGAGCGCGAGCTGGAGATGCAGGCCAGCGCGGCCGCGAAATTCGCCACCCTCGGTGAAATGGCGGCGACGCTGGCGCATGAGCTGAACCAGCCGATCGCCATCATGTCGCTGGCCGCCGAGAATGCCGCCGAGGCGCTGGAAGCCGGCGAGGATGGCCGCGCCGATGCCCTGCTCCGCCTGCGCAAGATCATGACCCAGGCAGACCGCGCCAAGGCCATCGTCACGCAGCTTCGTGCCTTCTCCCGCGTTGATCTGGCCGAGGTGGAGCCGGTCGACCTCGGCGCCTGTGTCGACGGGCTGCTGATCATGGCGGGCCAGGCGCTGCGCGACGCCGAGGTGGAGGTCGAGCTCCGCCTGCCCGACCTGCTGCCGCCGATCGTCGGGCAGCCGATCCTGGTCGAGCAGGTCCTGCTCAACCTGGCACTCAACGCCCGCGACGCCATGGCCGACCGCCCGCCTGGGCAACGGCGCCTGCGGCTGGAGGGTGAGGCTGTTCCAGGCGCCGAGGAGGTGATCTTGCGGGTCGCCGATAGCGGCCCGGGCATTCCGCCCGACCTGGCGGAAAAACTGTTCGAGCCCTTCTACACCACCAAGGCGCCCGGTGCCGGCACCGGACTTGGCCTGTCCATCAGCCGCACCATCATGCGCCGGAGCGGCCCTCCGGCCAGGAGGAGCCGAGCTTCGGCTACAGCTACACCATGAAGGGCCATCCGTTCGTTGAACAGGCCCGATGGGACGGTGACACGCGCTGTTGGGTGCATGGCGTGACCTATGAGCGTGTTCCGGTTCTGAGCGGGATCACAGCCGGCTATCTCATCCAGAACGCGATCGCGTGAGGCTGGCACAATGAAGCGCGTGGAGATTTTCAAGGTCGGCACCCATCGCGCCATGGATGGCACCGAAGCCACCTACGGCGAGCGCGAGCTTCGCGTGGCGGCGGCGGCCTACGATCCTTGCGTCTACAAGGCTCCGATCGTGATCGGACATCCCGAGGTCGACGCGCCGGCCTATGGGTGGGTCGAAGCGCTGGAGTTTGCGGCCGGCACGCTCGGCGCATGGGTCGACCAGGTGGAGCCGACCTTCGCGGAAGCCGTTGCCGAAGGCCGGTATCGGAACGTCTCCGCCTCGTTCTGGCGCCCTGACGCCCCGCAAAGCCCGAAGCCCGGCGTGCTCTACCTGCGGCATGTCGGCTTCCTCGGCGCGGCGGCACCGGCCGTGAAGGGGCTTAAGGTGGCAAGCTTCGCTGGCGAGGGCCTCGGCACGGTTTGCTTCGTCGGCCAGGGCGGCGAAGGTGCCGTCCGCGAAGCTCCGGCGCCGCCCGGCAGCGTGGAAGACATGCAGACCCGCGAAGATCGTCTGGCGCGCGCCGAGGTCCATCTGTTCTGCGAAGGGCTGATCCGGGAAGGGCGACTTGTGCCGGCGCTGGCCGGCATGACGGAGACATTGCTCCTCGCCGCGCCCAAGGAGGGGGTGGTCAACTTTACCGATGCCGATGGCGGCGAAGCGTCCGGGCAACGCGAGGCCCTCATGCGGTTCCTCCGACTGCTTCCAAGGGTTGTCCACTATGGTGAGGTCGCGCCCTTCGAGATGCACTCCGCGCCCGCATCGAAGGAGTTCGTCCTTCCCCCCGGCTACGAGGCCGACCCGGCTCGGGCCACGCTGATGGCCCGCGCCGAGCTTCTGATGGGCCAGCACGGGCTGTCCTTCGCCGACGCGGTGCGCCGCGCGGGTGCCGAGGCTGCCAGGTAGGCCCCCCGCTGGCCACTGGGGCCAGCTTCGCCTACTCGGCCGCAATGCCTTGGGTTGCTTAGACGCCCCCAAGGCGTGGGCAGGCAGCAACCGCCGAGGGCTGCCGCCGGCCAGCGCATGCCTTTACGGGCGCTGAAGGCATCCCGCTATGGCCCCTGATGGCCCCCTATATCCCGGCTTCCTGCTGGAATAATTAGTCCCGGTGCCAGGATATTCATTCAGACAGCAC
>Ga0247843_1007877_pt1 | contig 12785 bp, 16 predicted proteins | sample LaCruzMarch2017__FD_192420 | JGI IMG/M metagenome (GOLD analysis project Ga0247843, IMG submission 192420) | Freshwater microbial communities from meromictic Lake La Cruz, Castile-La Mancha, Spain - LaCruzMarch2017_8m | ecosystem: Environmental > Aquatic > Freshwater > Lake | place: Spain...
TATTATAAGTCAACATAGTTCCCAAAATAGGACAGTTTGTTGATGTCAAAAAATCAACTATCAATCCCTGAGATAGCAATGTCGTAAGGGCTGACAACTATTAAACCTTCATTTGTACATAATATGGCTAAAGAAGGGAATGTAGCTAAAGGCATCGCAGAATGTAGTGATCGAAGCTACCTCTGATCCATAAGTGCGATGGCCCGTTTGCTTCTGAGATCGAAGCAAAAATTGGAGTTAAAAGAAAAGTTGGATTGATAATACTTAACCTCAGATATATAGTATCTAGAGGTAAAGCCCTTTTGGATATTAAAGAAAAGTTAAATAATTCAGAGAGATATATTAAAACCAGACTTCATTATGTATAACTCTTAATACTTTAATCCAGTCTTGTAGATGTTCTGATACTTGTATTTTATCTGAATTTTCAAATCCATCTTTAGCTATATTATAATAGATTTTCTCTGAAGGATAAGCTCTTCTTCTTTTATTTAAACTTTTATAAAAAAATCCTAAAAAAACCAATAATGATCTAGCTGTATCTTCATCTTTTTTAAGCTCAAAGAATGATTTTTCTGTTATTGGATATTCTATTAAATCATAAAACTTATTACCAATACTCTCTGAAACGTATTCTTTCTCTTCAAAAGAGTATTTTAAATCTTTTGCATATTTTATAATTGTTATTTCTGCAAATACTGGAAAGCTTATATCTACTATGCCATTAATATCTTCTTCAGATATTTTATTTAAGATTTCTGGCAAACAGTCTGGATCTTGAATTAACAAAAAAGTTTTTTCTAAAGATAGCCCTAGTTTTTTAGCAAAAAAATCTATATCTCTTTCAGATACTATCACTTACATAATTACATTTAAAATGTGTAATTTAGATTAAATATTATGTTTAAATATATACTTGGATTATCAGCCCTATTATTAGCTTCTTGTGCTGCATTTTTTTCAGTCAAAGGGATAGCCTTATTATTTGCTGCTAGTTTTTATAGCGTAGCGATTATGTCTGGCAGTTTAGAAATAGCTAAATTAATTACTGCTAGTTATCTTTATCGTTACTGGAAAGATATCAATAAAATTCTTAAAAATTACATGCTTTGCGCCACAATTCTACTAATGCTTATTACTAGCTTGGGTATATTCGGTTTCCTTTCTGATGCATTTCAACGTAATTTTTCTAAATACTCTTTAAATCTAAATAAAATTCAAAGTTTAAAATCTCAACAAAATTTCTATGTCTCTCAAATAGATTTCAACAAAAATAAATTAAAAGATCTTATAGAATTACAAAAGACCTATCAAGCCTCTTTAGATAATGTCGTTAAACAAGATGTTACAATTACCAAAACTACTGGTGGCGGACTCTTTAGTTCAGCTAAAACTGAAAAAGTGACAGATATAAAATTAATAGAAAGTAAAAATAAAATAGTTGAAGGATCTCAAAACAACATTAATAGTTTATTCTCTCAAATATCTGTGGTCACTTCTGATCTTCAAAATTTAGAAAAACAAAATCTAGATAACAGCCAAGAAATAATGAAACTTGAAAGTGACAACAGTAAAGGTGAAATTGGCACATTTAAATTTGTAGCAGAAGCTTTTGGATTAAAAATAGAAACTGCAGTTAGAGTATTTATTATATTAATTGTTATTGTTTTTGATCCACTAGCGGTATGTTTAGTTATAGCTTATAATTCAATGATCAAAAAAATAGAAAACCAAGAAAAATCAAAACCAGAACAAAAACTTAAAAACGTCATAGAGAAACCATTAGATACTTTTAAAGTACTATATGAAAACTTACATAAGAATTTTAAACGAGGAACAAAAGCTAAACATAATCCAGATTTAGCGGATCCAAATATGAATTAGTCTGTGTAATATACAGTATGCCAGAATCATGCTCATCAAATGAACTTAATGGTTGCGCAGGTTGCGGACCAGGTTTAGTTTTATTTGGACTTATCGCTTCAACTTCTCAAGCAAAAGATGGTTTTTGTTGTCTTGATGGATGTGATACGAAAAGATATAGCACTAGAATGAGTTCGACAAACGGTGGCCACAGCTTCTATAGCTCGGTCGGTCATGCGGGCTCTCAATCTGGGTCTGACTCTTCTAGTGAAACTGTAATATATACAGTAGATGAATATGGTGTAATCGTGTACTCAAACACGATAGATTCTACGAGTGAGGGAAGCGCTAATGAGAGATTCTTCTCCATTGGAGGAACTCTCGAGGCAAGTGGTAGTACAACTACCACATGCAAAAAGCTCCCCAGAGAATCAAGTTGTAAACAGGAGCCAGAAAATATATGCAATACTCAGGGCGATTGTGATGCCCTTCTCCCAGGAATTTGGAGTGCCGAATGTGGAGTGCCTGGCTGTTACGCGAACGGTTCGTGTAACAATTTTCCCCCATATGATCCACCACCTCCTTGTGTCACTGAGACTTCGTGTACTAAATCTACCACAACAGGCCAATATTCTTGCATACTGAAAGACGAAGAACTTGATTTTATCGATAAAAACATTATTAACTATAACAGTCGCGTGGTGCTTAGTAGCCTTATAGAGATTGAGGAAATTTACGGTTATTGTGAATCTTCAGTTAGCACTAAAATAGGTATTTTAGAAAATAATCAACCCCAAAATTGTGATGAAGATACTTGTGAAGGAGAAGGTAAAGATGGTTGTTGGGGTGGTGGTGGATGTTTTTCAATCGCCGATAATAATCTTGATGACCCCGAAGCTATGAGCACCATCGCTCAAAAGTTAAAATTTAAGATTGCTACCCTAAAAGAAGGTTTTGACAAAAAATACAAAAGTGTTTCTGGAAAACTAAACCTTTACATATCAAGCGAAGAAGATATAGAACTGGGAAGAACTCCGTGCTGTAACGATGATTTTAGTGGCACAGTTGTTAAATCAACAGGATACTCTATCTCTGCTGGTTCAACGTTCAAAAACGATTATTTCGCTTCTGATGCTGGAGATTTCGATAACAGTAACCAAAGTTATGTTGGTGAAACTATATGCCCATGTCATACAATTGATAGCGTTTCGTTTTTATAGCAATCCAAATAATTAGATTAATATTTTTTGATTTTATAATTCTTATTAGAAGGATCTATTTTAAGAATATGAGCTTTAGCTTTTAACAAACCTTCTTTAGATGGAGGAAATACTCCATGAAGAAAGTTATCGCTTTTACTGTGAACAGCGTAATATTTAAGTTGCTTGGTTGCTTTGTTCTTCTTTTTCATTTACCATTTTCATAAGATGCTCTTTTAAAGAATCTTTAGCTTTTTCACAAAAGTCTTGATTTAACTTACCACAACAATTTTTGAATTTCTTACCAGTAGATGGACAAGTCATATTTCTTGGTACTTTTGGATATATTCTTACTATTGGGCTAAATTCGGTTGCTCTAGCATATTCAATTGAGGTTAATTTATCTATGTTGTCTTTGTTCATTTATATGTTATATGGTTTTTTATATTCTAAATCTATTGTTTTCCGTGAGCAAATCCCTCATACATGCTATTTGGACTATTTCTAACGGCTTGTATAGTATTATTCCATAGACCGCCTCGCATATCTTGAATGTTCCTGAACCCTAGATAGCTCATAGCGCTTCTTAAGCCGTTGGTAAAATCATATACGATGTCTTCAATAGATTTATTCTCAATAATTGGAATGAGAGTATTATCACCTTCTACAAAAAGATTCTTTTTAGTTCCATCGTATAGATCATAATCTTGTACGACATCTTGACTAGCCATACCTCTATACTTAGCAAATCTTTTACCATCTATCTCTATAATACTTTCATCGTCAATAACATCAGCTAGTCCAGCAAAAATTCTACCACAAATAACTGCATCACATCCACTAGCAATAGCTTTAACTAAATCTTTTGGATATCTAATACCACCATCAGCAAGGATGCTTGGTCTGTGAGATGGATTAGGTTTATCTTGTTTAAATAAGTCAACTTGAGAAAGCTCCCAATTTCTTACAGCTTTCCAAGCGTAATAGTTGCCAGTAACACTTGGACATCCAATTCCAGTTTTAACTTGTGTTAAGCACATAGAACCTGGACCTATAAGATGTCTGAATCCATCAGCTCTTAAATTTGCTAAACGAAATACGCTTTCTTTAGTTAATGTATTACCAACAATAATGTCTTGAGAGAAATTAGATATTTTATACCATCGTAAAAAATCTTCCACGCTTTTAGATAACCCATTAGCTGTATCAAGAAAATAAATATCAGTATAAATGCTTGTAGACGAAATTCTTTCTTCTGCATCTTTAAGGCCGATTGCTGTAACACAAAAATTACTTTCATCTTTAATTGACTTAGCTTTAGATTTTTGATCATCTATATTCATAAAACGATGAAGAACTCCAGCTGCACCTATTTTATTCATTTTAATGCAACTTTTCACAGAAGATACTGTGTCCATAGGAGACAGTATAATAGGTATCTTAATATAGTTATTTCTTGATATTTTAGTTGTAGTGTCAACTTCTTTTCTAGAAGTTATATCTGAAAAATTTGGTAAAAGTGAAATGTCGTCATAGCTTAAAGCTTCTTTAAATTCTTGTTTTTGCATCTATTGATATTATGCTATTTTTCAAAAAGAATCAAGAAAATTCATTGACTTAAGAATAAAAAAAGCTTAATATAATCTTATGTTCCAAACACTTACATGTATTCTAATAGGCATTGGAATAGCCATACATTGGCATTTTTCTAAAAAATGAATAAAAGAATATCATTTATTGAAGTTGCTATGCAAACAGCCACTTTATGGTCTAAAAGATCAGAAGATCCATATAAAAAAGTTGGAGTATGTATCTTAAATAAAGATGGTAGAGTATTATCTATAGGTTACAATGGCTTAGTATCTAAATTTAAAACTAATAAAAAATTCTTTAACGACAGGGATAATAGAAGAAAATACATGATTCATGCAGAAATTAATGCATTATCCCTTATTAAGCGTACAGATGAACCTTATCTTTTAGCTTCAACTTTACTACCATGTTCGAATTGTGCTACGAATATTGTTGCTTATGGAGTTAAAACTGTGGTATACTCAGAAGACTATGAAAAAGACACCAGTGCAAAAGACATATTTAAATTTTATAACGTAAAGCTTATCAAAATATGAAATATATAATCCTATTATCTCTTTTAACCAATCTTGCAATAGCTCAATCTGGAGCGGTTTATGAAACTTATAAAACTAGAGGCGGTGGCACAAACCAATCTGACGGAACAATATTCAATAAGCCGTTTCAAGAATATAATTATGTTAAAACTGCTAGAGGAATAGAAGTCTATCAGACTTATAAAACTGGAGGCGGTAATGGAACTAATCAATCTCATGGGACGATATTTAATAAACCATTTCCAGAATATTATATAGTTGGAAATAACGTATATAGAACATACAAGACTGATTATAAATCAACCAATCAATCTCATGGCACGATATTTGCTCAACCCTTTCAATCAAAAGAAATAAAAGCTAACGCTTTAAAAGACAACATCAGAACTCAAGTAAAAATCCAGAATAGTTATTCAAAAAATAATGGTCCAACTTATGATGGAGAAACCTATAGTTCTGGAGATGGAGAATAAAATGATAGGATTAACAGGAGTAGCAAGGTCTGGTAAAGATACCTTTTACTCAATACTTAAAAAGTATCTAGAAGAAAAAGGTATTAAATCTCAAAGACTTGCTTTTGCTGACGCATTAAAAAGCGAGCTTTATGATTTTACAAAAGATAAATTTAAAATAGATCTATTAAATTGCACGCCAGAAAACAAAGAAATAGTAAGACCTCTTATGGTCGCTTATGGAAAATGTAGAAGAATTCAAACAGAAGGAAAATACTGGACCTCTACAATACAACCAGAAGTAAACCAATCTATTGCTAATAATATTGTGCCAATAGTAACAGATGTAAGATACATAGAGTACAAAGAAGATGAATACTCTTGGCTTAAATCTCATAATGGAATTTTGATACACATATCAAGAAAACTAGACGATGGCTCTTTTGTGCCACCAGCTAATATAGAAGAAAAATCTAATGACAATAAACTCAAAGCTGTATCTGACATAAGTATAATTTGGGAAACTTGCCAAGATGTAAATTTCTTATATGAACTAATGCAAAAACAACTTAAAAATGTTTACGAAAGATACCTACAAAACAAAAAAACAATATGAACCAACAAATAGACGATATTACCTTAGTAAAAAATATAAAAGAAAAGAACGATGAAGAAGCATTGAAAGCTTTAATTCAAAAGCACTCGGCTCTTTGTTATTCTTTATATAAAAAATACTCAACTCCTATGATGGCATCTGGAGTTTATCTTCAAGATATAATAGACCAAAAGGACTATATAGTATACAAATCAGCATTAAGCTTTGATGAGAATAAAAATTCCAAATTCTCAACTTGGTTATATAATCAAGTAAGATATCAATGCCTTAATTGCATGAACGAAAATAGTCATTACTTAACTCTTGAAACTGATAAATTAAACTATTTAATAGAAAAGAATACGCCAGTTCAAAAAGAATATAAAAATATCAATGAATACATTATGAATATTATTGAATCTTGTTCAGACGAAAGGATACAAAAGATATTTAAAATGCGATATTTAAATGATTCTAATAAGAAAATGCCTTGGAACAAAATAGCTAAAAAATTAGATATAAGTACTCAGACAGCTATTAATATCCATAATAAAGCTATTAAACTATTAAAAACCAAGGTCGAAAGTAAAAATTCTTTTGACAAAATCTAATAAAGAAAGTACAATATAAAAATGAATAATACAAATCAAAATACAAACACTAATACAAATAAAAACCAAAATGAGCTAGGCGCACTTTGGAAGAAGAAAAGCAAAGCAGGAATGTCATTCCTATCTGGTTATATCAATGACCACGATGGCCAAAGAATTGATGTTGTAGTTTTTGCTAATGGTAAAAAGACAAACGAAAGGGCTCCAGATTATAGACTATATATTTCTAAGCCCCTAGATAATCAAAATAAAACCACACCTTCTAATGTAGTAGGTAGTGCGGTAGACAATACAGTAGCTAAAACTGTACCAGTTAAAAAGGTTCAACCAGCAGTTGAAGAGGATGAAGATGACATCCTATGAGTTTAGCGTTTAACTTACCAATAAATTCAGTAAGTTTTGGTCAGATATCTACATTAATTCTTAGAGAACTATATAACTCTAAAGTTAATGTAGGTATTTTACCTATTGGTAATGTTGATCTATCTACTCAGTCAGATTTAACCCAAGAATTTGGGAATTGGCTACAGCAATCAATTAATTTATCTTTAGAGACGTTTAATCGAAAAAATAAAATATTTAAATTATGGCATCTTAATGGTTCTTTTGAAAGTTACTCCAACGAGCAAGTTCTGCTTAGTTTTTATGAACTAGATCAACCCACAAAAGTAGAGTTAAATACTGTAAAAAATAATCATAAGGTACTTTTTTCCTCAAAAGAGACAGTAGAGATATTTAAGAATCTTGGATGTTCTAATGTAGAATATATTCCATTAGCTTTTGATAAATATAATTTTAATAGAATAGATAAGCCTTATTTTGTTGACGACAGAATTGTTTTTAATTTAGTTGGAAAGTTAGAGAAGAGAAAGCATCACTTAAAATTGATAAAACTCTGGGCTCAAAAGTTTGGTAATAATAAAAAGTATGCATTACAATGTTGCATCTTTAATCCATTCATGAAGCCAGAAGATCAAAATGCTTTAGTATCTCAAGCACTAGAAGGTAAAACTTATTTTAATATTAATTTCTTGCCGTTCATGGGACAAAATAAGATCTATAATGATTTCTTGAATAGCTCTAATATTGTATTGGGTATGAGTGGCGCAGAAGGATGGGGGCTACCAGAATTTCATTCAGTTGCTATGGGAAAATATGCAGTTATAATGGATGCTCATGGATATAAATCTTGGGCAAATGAAAATAATAGTGTTTTAGTAAAACCTAATTCAAAAATCGAAGCTTATGATGGAGTGTTCTTTAATAAGGGAGCACCATACAATCAAGGTAATATCTATGATTTTAATGAAGAAGAATTTATTAATGGTTGTGAATTAGCAATCAAAAAAGTAGAGAGTGACAAAGTAAATAAGGAAGGGCTAAAGCTTCAACAAGAATTTACTTCTGAAAAATTTATTGAAAATGTTATTAGCCATTTAAAATAATGCCACTATATACATACGTTAATCCTAAAACAAAACAAACAATAGACATCGTTCAATCCGTGCATGACGAGCACACCTATGTAGATAACAAAGGACTAAAGTGGCAAAGAGTTTTTACGGCTCCAGAAGTAAATACTCATGGCACATTAAAAGTTGAATGTTCAGATAAACAGTTTTCTGAGTATACAAAAAATAGAAAAGGTTCAATCGGAGATCTCTGGGACCAAAGCGCAGAGCTTTCAGAAAAGAGAAAAAAGATTTATGGCGGGAAAGACCCAGTAAAGAAAAAATACTTCAAAGACTGGTCTAAAAAAAGGAAAAATAAAGTACACCCCGAAAGCGGTTCAGAGTAAATTGTTTATAACATTTTAAAATTTTCTTTCTTTATCACTAAAAAAGATGTAATATAGAGTCTAATCCATTCTATAAGATGAACGTTAAAAAAAGAAACAATACTACTGAAAAATTTGATATAGAAAAAATCAATAAAGTCATCAATTGGGCTATAGATGGATATACTGGAGTAAGCTTAACAGATATAGAAATTAACGCTAAAATCAATATAACTGATGGTGTTCATACAAAAGAAATTCATAGCTTGTTAATTGAAAGTGCAGCTAATCTAATTTCTATAGAAAAACCAAATTATCAATATGTTGCGGCTAGACTTCTTAATTATCAATTAAGAAAAGATGTTTGGAAGGGAAAACACGCCCCAAGGCTTTCTGAATTTATCAATAGCGGTTTAAAAAATAAAATATACGATCCTATAATCCTTGAAAAATACACAGAAGATGAAATAAATAAACTAGGCGAAATTATAGATCACGAAAGAGACTTTATCTTTACCTATGCTGGTATAAAACAATTATGCGATAAATATTTAATAAAAAATAGAACCACTCAACAGATTTATGAAACTCCACAATTTGCTTACATATTAATTTCTGCCTATGCATTTATTAATTATCCAACCGAAACTAGATTGGTTTATGTTAGAAAATTTTACGATGCCATAAGTAAACATAAAATAAATTTACCAACGCCAGTTATGGCAGGAGTAAGAACATCTAGTAAAAATTATGCAAGTTGTTGTTTAATTGGGGTAGACGATACAAGAGAAAGCATTACTGCTAGTGCTACAGCAGTTAGTATGGCTACAGCAAATAGATGTGGCATTGGTATTGATGTTAGCAAAATTAGAGCAATTGGCGCACCAATTAAAAATGGAGAAGTCGTTCATACTGGTTTGATTCCATTCTTAAAAATTTATGAGAGTAGTGTAAAGGCTTGGCAACAAAATGGTTTAAGAGGAGGAAGTGCAACTTGCAATATTCAATGGTGGCATTATGAAATTGAAGACATCATCGTATTAAAAAATAATGCTGGAACAGACGACAATCGTGTTCGCAAACTTGATTATACAGTAGGCATGAGTAAATTATTTTATGATAGAGTTTTAAAAGACGAAGATATTATGCTATTTAATACTGCCGAAGTACCCGAGCTTTATGAAGCTTGGGGAGCAAAAGAGTTTGATAAGATTTATAAAGAATGCGAATCCAAGAAACTAAAAATTAAAAAGAAAATTTCTGCGCGTAAACTATTCTCTCTTATAGTAAAAGAAAGAGTTGAAACTGGAAGAATTTATATTCTAAACGTAGACCATGCTAATAATCACGGGGCATGGTCTGATAAAGTCACAATGAGTAATCTTTGCACAGAAGTTATTCACCCTACAATTCCACTTAATGACTACCATGATAAAGATGCAGAAATTGGCATGTGCATTCTTTCAGCGGTCAATATGTTAGAAGTAAAAAACTGGCAGGATTTAGAAAAAGTTTGCGATCTAATAGTAAGATTCCTTGAAGAAATTATAGATATTCAAGATTATTTCAATTTTGCAGCAGAAAATTTTGCAAAAAAACGCAGAAGCCTTGGCGTTGGAATTACTAATCTCGCAGCTTTTCTTGCTAAAAATGAATTAAAATATAATTCAGATAAGTCTCTTTCAGTAATAGATGAATGGATGGAGCATTTTCAATATTATCTTTTAAAGAGTAGTTGTCAATTATCTAAAGAAAAAGGTAGATGTGAAAAGTTTGAAAACACGAAGTACTCTAAAGGTGTCCTACCAATAGATACATACAAAGATAAAGTAGACGAATTAGTTAAAAGAAAATTATCACTTGATTGGGAGAAGCTAAGAAAAGACATCAAAGAGTTTGGCTTAAGACATTCTACATTATCTTCTTGTATGCCTTGTGAGAGTAGCTCTGTAATTCAATCGTCTACAAATGGCGTTGAACCCATTCGTAGCCTTATCACTTATAAAACAAGCAAAATGGGTAAGCTTCCAGTTATGGTTCCAGGAATTGGAAAATATGATCATAATTATGAATTAGCTTTTAATTTTAAAGACAATTTAGGTCTATTAAAAGTCAATGCAGTAATTCAAAAATATATTGATATGGCTATTTCTACTAATGTGTATTATAATTATAGTCACTATGATAATCATATATTACCAGATAGCAAAGTTATGAAAGAGATAATGTATGCTTATAGCCTTGGACTAATTAGTTTATATTACAATAATACAGACGATGGAGACAAAGAGCAGTCTATGACGCAAAAAGAAGACGACTGCGCTAGTGGAGCTTGCAAATTGTGAAAACCGTATTAAATTTTAAAAATATAGATTTTACTAAACAGCCATTATTTCTTGGTGAAGATCTCAATCTTCAAAGATATGATCGTTTTAAATATCCAATATTTTTTGAACTGTTTAAGAAACAGAATGAAAATTTTTGGTGGCCTCATGAAATAGCTTTAGGAAAAGATAGAAGTGATTACAAGAATTTAACCGATACAGAAAGATTTGTTTTCGATAGTAATTTAAGATTTCAAACTCTTGGAGATAGTATGCTGTCTAGAAGCATACATTCTCTTAAAGATTACGTTAGCAACCCAGAACTAGAAATATGTATGAATACTTGGGCTCAATTTGAAGGTATTCATTCTTATTCCTATTCTTATCTTTTAAATAATGTTCATCCAGATCCTACAAAATTTTTTGATAGCATTATGGAAGATAAAGAAATAACAAGTCGCGCCCAATTGATTAGAGATAATTTTGATAAAATTCTTGGTAGCGATGAAAAGAAAGACCCTAAACAAAAGATTTTTGATGCTATTCTTTCTATTAATGTAATGGAAGGGCTTGTATTTTATGTTTCTTTTGCTTGCTCTTTCTACTTTGGATATCGTGGTAAGATGGAAGGTAATTCTAAAATTATAAAATTCATTCAAAGAGACGAAGCTCTGCATTTTGCTACATCTCAAAATCTGTTAAAGATACTTCGTGATGAAGATAAAGAAGGTTTTACATCTATTGTAAAGAAAAATGAAGATAAGATCTATGCTTTCTATGAACAAGCCGCCAAGAACGAAAGTGAATGGTCTCAGTATCTCTTCAGTAAAGGCAGTTTACTTGGATTAAATGCTGACGTTTTAGATGGCTACTCCAAGTGGCTTTGCGATAGCCGACTAAGAAGCTTAGGTTACAAGAAGATATTCAATCAAAAAGACAATCCTATTGCTGGATGGCACGATAGCTATTTAGATAGTAGTAAAGTACAAACCGCACCACAAGAAACAGAATTGCAATCATATAAAATTGGTGCCAGAGATACAAATTTAAGCGACAAAGATTTAGATGGTATAGATTTATAATTAGTTACCTCTGTTATTTTATGTGTAATAAAAGACAGAAAATGATTTTTGTTTAAAACATAATTTATCTCAATCAACTCTTCGAAAAACTCTTTGCAATAAAATATCCATAAGACGAGGACGGACTAAGGGGTGGCAATTACAATACTTGATTTAAAGCTGTAATAGTTATATATTAATGTGTAATTATCTATGTGAACTTAGATATTACTATTATATTTAATTTAGTCTTAGGAGCACTTTCTTTTCTAGGAGGATGGCTATTTACTAGAGTATTCTCTCTTTTCGATAAACAAGAGACTCTGATGAAAGATATCAACGATAAAACATTTAGTGATTTTATTACTTTAAGAAGAGAATTAGAAGTAGAATCTAGAAAACATCAACAAGAAATAGCGGACTTAGCATTGAAAGTTAGCGTAACATATATGACTAAAGAATCTTTTGAAACATACTTTAATAGAATAGAAGACAAATTAGATAGAAATTTTGAAATAATACAAGAATATTTATCAAAAAAATAACCTTTACTTTACTTTAGGATATTGGTATAATTTGATTGATGGTAAATCATGTAGATATTATATTTGGATTAGCTTGGGGCGATGAGGGCAAAGGCAAAATTAGCAATGCAATTAGCAAAAATTATGATATAGTTTGCCGTTGGAATGGTGGTCCAAATGCTGGACATACAGTATACTTAGGAGACAAAAAATATAAAACACATCTTATTCCTTGTGGAATTTTTCAAAA
>Ga0247843_1007878_pt1 | contig 12782 bp, 16 predicted proteins | sample LaCruzMarch2017__FD_192420 | JGI IMG/M metagenome (GOLD analysis project Ga0247843, IMG submission 192420) | Freshwater microbial communities from meromictic Lake La Cruz, Castile-La Mancha, Spain - LaCruzMarch2017_8m | ecosystem: Environmental > Aquatic > Freshwater > Lake | place: Spain...
AGCTGTGTCAGGTGAGTGTAATTTGCTTTTTGCATTATAAATATCCTTGGTAAGATTTTATAATACTTCACTTGACTACTTTTTAACCTGATTTATGCAACTCAGACTTGAATCTGCGTAGTTAATTAATTATTGCGTTAATTATATATTTCTTTATATTTCCTATGCACATGGGGGGCGGTATGATGGAAACAAAAAATATATCTCTAGCTACAATTCTTATTGGCATGATTTCACAAAAGGGGGGAGTTGGAAAAAGCACTCTATCTCGTTTGGTTGCAAGAGAATATGTTAAGGCTGCTTGGAATGTAAAAATTGCCGACTTAGATGTTTCTCAGGGAACTAGCTTTAATTGGCAAGCTCGCCGCTTGCAAAATATTGTTGAGCCAGCTATCGCTGTTGAGCGTTTTGGCACTGTTGATCAAGCATTAAAAAATTCTTTGCATTATGACATGCTTATTCTTGATGGTGCTCCACATTCTACCGCAGGGACTCAAAAAATAGCTGAAGTATGTGATCTTGTTGTTCTGCCAACAGGGCTTTCATTGGACGATATGGAGCCTTCTGTTTTGCTTGCACATGAGTTAGTAAAAAAAGGCGTAACAAAAACCAAGATAGTTTTTGCGTTATGTCGAGTAGGGGATAGTGAAGCAGAAATTAATGAAGCTCGCAACTATCTTAACCAAGCTGGATATGAAGTATTAAAAGGATCGCTACCAGAAAAGACAGCCTATCGCCGTGCAAGCGATGAAGGAAGAACGCTTGCAGAAACTCGGTTTAGTTCTCTTAATGATAGGAGCGATGCTTTGGCACAGGGTATTATTGATAAAGTTACCAAAATACAAAAGTCTAAAAGTGGAAAGGCAGCATAATGGCAATTGTTCCACCTCCAATTAAGTCTCATAAAAAGGGTGCTCCACCACCAATGGAAAATACAGTGGGAAATTTGCAAAAGATTGAGCCTAACAAAGAAACCCCTCTAAATTTTAAGGTATCTTCTGCATTTCATCAAGAATTCAAGATATATGCTGCATCTCACGGGTTTTCTATGAAAGAGTTATTAGAAGAGGGATTCTTGCTTATTAAAGCAAAGTATGGGGCATAACGAAATAACTATTTCTTTATTTATTCATTATGGATTAGGATTTTTTTCATATCTATATTTACAGAATCCTATAAATGCTGCCGTGGGATTCTTTAATTCTGGTCGCTTACTCTCCGTCCAAAAACTTTGCCATTCTCTTTCTAGATAATAAACATCGTAATTAGGAGCTGCTTTTTTTGCTGCTGCGTAAGTATCTGCATCAAAAACAGGATAACTAGAACTATCATTTATAACTTGTGGCAACATTTCACGATTATAGAAAGTGATTGTATCTCTTTCATCATTATATTTGATACTATAATCAGGAAGATGATCATGCTTAGCCAACCCCTTAAGCATACGCCTGAATTCTCTAATATCTCCATTTGATCCACATTTCTTCTGCAAATTATGAAGAGATATAGACCATTCCTTTTGCTGTCCACAATGTTTACGGGCTATTTCATATACACGGCGTTCCAAAGGTTTACGCAAACGAAAGTAATCACGATTAATTGTTAGAACTTCTTTGCCAAGAATTGCATTAAACATCCATTTTGATAGTGTTACCTCAATTTCAACCATTCTTGCAGTTCTAGGGTCTTTTATTTTAATTTCCCACGAATCAATCAGACCAAAACCACTCACTATTCTTTCGCCATTAGTCAGAATGTCAGTGGTTATTCTTGTTCCAGCGAGCCGCTCATACGATTCTTTTAGTCTTCTATATCCATCACCGCTTGTTTCACGATTGGTAGAGACCAATAAGTCATAAGCCTTTAGGCGAACAGTTCTATTAGGGTGTTCTCCTTGATTCATTTTTGCTACCAATTGACTGATACAATAAATAAGAATATCTTTGTCATGGATAGTTGCGAGTCCAAGAACGCTAGGCGTAATTTGCACGCTATTTCCATTATGCTCGTACTTTCTTATTTTTGTATCTGGTTTAGTAGAAAGTGAAAATACAGGATGTTCCATACTCGCCATATCATCTTTTGGAACAGCATCAAGGACATCGCATACAAAGAAATCTTGATTTGGATGTCTTTCTGGAAGAAGTGGACTAACTCTAATTTTTTGAGACTTCATAATTATACTAATTTCGTGGTTTCATACACGGTCTTTCGTGGTTTCACCCACAATAAACCCACTTCGTGGTTTTGTCCACAAAATTTCGTGGTTTCATACACGGTCTTTCGTGGTTTCACCCACAACGACCTAAAAATAGCCCAATAAAATAAAGTAAATACAAACACTAAATAAAATAATTAATTTCATAACACTTCTTTCATAACAAATATTTATAACACTTAGACAGAAGCCTGTGGATAACTTTTGGGAAATATAAAATATTGTAGATAAAAAAACTACAAGAGAAAACTTAAATAGAGTGTCGCCCAAGAAGGCGACACATAGCATATTTATCTAGTTGGGGGTCTCATTGCTGACCCCCAAACCCCCGCTAGGATATTTACAAAAGGTAATTTATAAGGAAATTTTTGAGTTGTTAGGTAAAAAGAAGGGCAACCCCAAATTAAGAGATTGCCCCGTTACCTTTGCGGTCATCGGCTTCCCAGCCTGTACCGCATAAACAATATAGCACAGGCTAAAAAGTTAGGAAAGTGCCAAAAATGCTATAAGGATTTCTCTAAAATAAAGATATGAAACAAAACTTGCTCGGTTAATTTTGAGCCGTTCCCAACTTTTAACCAAACTACCAAAACAAACAGTTGAAAATATAACTTATATGATATATAGCGATTAGTATGACTTGTAAAATAGAAACACTAAGCAATAGCGTTGATAAAGAGCTTGAAGCCTTACCTGAAGATATGCAAGCACGATTTTTCTGGGTTGGAGAACTTATCCGTAGTCGTGGATTGGAAAAAGTAGGTGAGCCTTATGTCAAACATCTGCAAGGTGGGTTATGGGAAATGCGAATAAAAGGCAAAGACGGTATATCACGAGCGATTTATGTGGTTGCAAAACCAAAAAGAATTGTTGTTGTGCGAGTCTTTGTCAAAAAAACGCAAAAAACTCCGCAAAAAGAATTAAAAATTGCATTGCAACGAGCAAAGGAGATTGAATCATGACTGACACAAGAGAATTACACAAAAAATGGCTAAAAAATCCGAAGTACCAAGCTGCTTATGAGGAATTAAAGCCGGAATTTGAACTCGCTGCTTCCATCATTGACACTCGTGGTCAAGCCGGCTTGACACAAGCAGAATTGGCAATCCGTATGAATGCACCGCAATCGCTTGTTGCTCGCCTTGAAAGCGGTGCGCAAAATACTACCCTCAAGACGCTTGAACGCTTCGCCAAAGCAACAAATACACACTTGCGAATTGTATTTGAAGCAATGCCGGTACAATACATCAAGTGATAAATTCAAACAATTCTAGTGTTCCTAATTTATCACTTGATTATCAAATTAAGAAAAACGGCAAACCAATCACCAGCTCAAATTTGGCTCATAGATGCCCGTACGGCACATCAAAAAAATTTTACACTAAATAGCAAAAATTCTTAACCTCGCCTGTATGGCGAAATTTACCGGCTTTTTGACGATGTTGTCGGGGCGTCAAAAGGTGGGGCGATGCTCTAAGGATTCTCGCACCGGATTTATTAGATCGTAGTGTTTTCCAAAAACTCCTTAATCACGACTTTATCAACATCTCGGGTGACGACTTTGCGGAGTAGATTGGTAAGCTCGGCAGCAAATGTGGGGTTGTGCTTTGCTTCTGCAACTACTGCACCGCCGATGATAATCTTCTGGCGGGTGATGAATCTGCGTTCTTTGGTTTTGCGGCGAGCTTCAATAGCAGCAATTTGTGCTTCTATCTGCTTGCGTTTCTCTTTGAGCTTTTCCGCCCGTTCTTCGTCGCTTGCTCTCACCATTTTTACACCTCTTGGTTAATCTTTCTCGGGTTTAATTATCTGCGTACTATTGCGGATAATCTCTTTGCAAAATCTCACCGAGTAATTAGCACTACTTACTGCGATAATTCTCGCCGTTATGCAAATTAACGATATTAGCATAACGGCGATGCTATTTAGCAAGAATAGTGCTAAATAGCCTCAGAAATACCCACCGACAATTTCGCTTTCTAAAATATGTCGGCATGGTATATATAGCGAAAGACAAAATCAAGAATAAATAGCAAGCATATGAAACAAGCAAGTATAACAGAAGAAAGACTGAATAGCGCACTTATACATTACTTCGTAAAGTGTGCGTCAGGATATTGCATTCCTGAACCTTGCCTCGTGGTTTACGGTATTTTTCATATTGCATTTTGTGTGGCTTGCTCCAAAACATCTGAAAAAACAATCAATCCAATGCTCCGTCCACTTGTGGCAGGGCGGTTTATTGTTTTGATTAACCCACGCCAAAGGGAGTTCCTTCCCCTTGACCCAGAACAAAGGCTTTGCCCTTGTAACCCGGCAGAATCTGTTGCCGCTCTGCACTCACAACAATGGGCGTCTGCCGGCCCCTTAACCCTGCAATCAGGGGAACGCCCCCCGATACCCCCGTGTAGCGAGTTTTTTGCGTTTATCACAATTTGTTATCTGCCCGGATTGTTGTATTGGGCAGGGGTGAACAAATTGCTTTTTTTGCCCTTGTGCTTTCTGCCGGTTTTCAACCGATTTGACGGGAGGTTTGGCTAATGGCTATCTTTCACCTAAGTGCAACTCCGGTACAACGCAGCAGAGGGCATTCTGCGGTAGCAGCTGCGGCTTATCGGGCTGGCGATAAATTGTACGATAGTCGCACCGGTGAATTCTATGATTATGGACGCAAGCAGGGTGTGCTTGAGTCCGCTATTATCGCTCCCGAGAATGCACCCGATTGGGTAAATGACCGTGAAGAACTCTGGAATCGGGCAGAGCTTGCCGAAAAACGCAAAGATGGACAACCTGCCCGTGAAGTTCGTTTGGCACTGCCTTCTGAATTAACCGACGAGCAACGGGCTGATTTAGTCTTTGACTATTGTCGTGACGCTTTTGTTAAAAACGGCATGATTGCGGATATATCTATCCACCGTCCCGACTCACACGGTGATGACCGCAATCATCATGCTCATATACTGCTTACGATGCGAGAAATTGAAGGCGAGGAGTTTGCCGGTAAGAAACAGCGGGCATGGAACAGTGAAGAAATGCTACAAGGCTGGCGGGAGCAATGGGCGGAATATCAGAATAATGCGTTAGAAGCAGCAGGATTAGATATACGGGTAGATCATCGCAGCTTAAGCGATCAGGGTATAACCGACAGGTTGCCGCAAGAGCATCGTGGCAAGGGCGAACACATGGAACGGGACGGCAGAGAGTCTGACCGTGTGCAAGAATTTGCACAAGATGCAGAACTCTATGCCGAGTTACAAGACGAATATGCCCAAGTCATCGCCGAGCTTGAGAGTTTAGATTATTTGGAAGTAGGGACTGAGTTGGAAAGTGTGGAGGAGGGCGAGGGGACAAAATCTGGTATTTCCAATAATGACGCACCTGCATCTGATTGGGAAGAACACAAGCAAGCCTCACAAAGTGCATTCTCCACCCAGATTTCTGATGAAATCTCCCAAGACATAGAAAATAATGGCGAAGTTTCTCAATTCTGGGTTGCAAAGCACTGGATAAAAAATACAATAGAAAAAATAGAGAGCATATTCCACCATACAGGTATTTTTATCAAGGATACTTGGGACAAGTATGTCCTCCAGCGTAATCTTGACGACCATGACCGAGACGGAAATGAAACAGGTAAGGACGATATTGATTATAGTTAACTAAGATATATAAAGGAGTTATTATGTCGGCAATTGATTTAGCATATGAAATTTATCAAGATTTGATTAAGCTGCGTTCTGACCAGAACGAAACTTTATTCAAATGTATACAAGCAACGCATCAACTCCAGAAATCATCATATGAAAAGACTGCATTTGCGATAGAAAAGTAAATTCAATATTATCAAACATGGCTGAATGATGTGGTAACCAATAATCATTTGTATGGTTTTTCTCCAGTATTAAGAAATACATAAATATATAAGGAAATAGCTATGGCTAATGATAAATCGGGTTTTTGGGAACAAACCAAGATGTTGGCACAAAGTGCATTCAGAGATATAGGTAATAGCTATCAGGAGATTCTTTTGCAAGATTCTGCGATTACTCCAAATCATCAAGCAATGGAAGAAATTGAACAGTCGGTGCATCAGCCGGAACAGGTTGTTTTAGAGCAGGATTTGCAGATATATCTGAATATAGAACCAGAAAGGTGATAACTAAGAAATTTAAATTATTTTTAACATGAAAGTTTAGTTAGATGATAAATTTTGATAAAATCATAGAAGGGTTTTATGAAGAAGCAATTCTCTGCTTTGAACCAAAAGTCAAAGATAGTGCAAATATAGATACTTATACGCAAGTAATTAACATAATAAACCACGCAGATAATGATTGCAGGGTGGAGATTATAAAAAAATGGTTGACAGGTTATAAAGTTTTCCAAGGATTTGATACTGATAAAAGAAATAAAATAACAGAAAAGTGTTTGGAATGGGCAGATGACGATAAAAAAATAAAAACAAATATTCCACTAACTCTCGATGAAATTGTTAATAAACATCATGAATTATCGAAAGCGTGTAATGAGGTAGAGGGATTGAAAGATAGAAAATTTACATCTCTTGCATCAAAATTTCTGTGGTTGTGTTATCCAAAATATGTTCCCCTCTACGATAGTTTTGCCAAACGCAGTCTTCATATTATAACGAAACTAGATAGTAGTCTTCTGCCTGATAATTTTGATGAGTTGGAAGAGTATGCAAAGTTCGTATATATTTGGTATGAATTATACAATAGATGCAGAGGTACACATAAGGACAAATTTGTTGATATAGATAATCTATACGCAGTTAGAATATTTGATAAGATTCTTTGGTTAATTGGGCGACCAAATTACAAAATAAAACCAGAAAGGTAAATCTTATGAATGATCCGTTGAGTGCATTCCGCCGAGAAAACACCGGAAATGAGAGCCAAAGTTCTGCCGGTATAGGCTTAAAAGCCTATGAGGCATTTCGTTGTCGGGAAAAAGCTGATAATTTAGAAATCCGACCGATTCTAAATGAATCTCGTGTGCCGTCATATCGCTATTTGATGGATATAGGGTTTAACGGTGATTACGGAACGGAGCTGATGATATATTTTAGCTTTATGATGGTTAAAGTGGCGGGCAAAAATATGCAGCCGATTGTCAGAGCAATTATTGAGGGTAAGCTAGCTTCTATTCATGAGTTTCACCCCAATGAATTCGCAGCACCTGCAAGCAATGTTCCAATCATCACCTCCATAGAATATATTGTGGGAGCAGGTGCTAAGGGCAAAGATAAATAGAATAGATAACGCAGATTCAAGTCTGAGTTGCATAAATCAGGTTAAAAAGTAGTCAAGTGAAGTATTATAAAATCTTACCAAGGATATTTATAATGCAAAAAGCAAATTACACTCACCTGACACAGCTACAAAGATGCCAGATTCAAGCATTAAATAAAAGAGAAATTTTACAATCAGTAATAGCCGAAGATATTGGAGTATCTCAAAGCACGATAAGCCGAGAGTTGCGGCGTTGTGGCAAAGATTATTGCCATATTGCAGCACAGAAATCTGCGGTTAAAAGACGCTTATACGGAGAAAGAATTGCTCCGGTTATGACTCCGGCATTGATTGAACGGGTTGAGAATCTGCTTATTTTATACAAATGGAGTCCCGAGCAAATATCTGGTCGCTTAAAACTTGAACACGGCATAAAGGTTAGCCATGAGAGCATTTATTCTCATATTTGGCAGGATAAAAGAGGTGGTGGCGAGCTTTATTTGCATCTGCGTCAACGAGGCAAAAAACGCAACAAGCGAGGCAGCAAAAATGCAGGTAGAGGCTTGATTCCCAACCGTATTGACATTGCAGAACGTCCGCCAATAGTTGATGCCAAATCCAGAGTCGGCGATTGGGAATTAGATAGCGTAATCGGTGCAAAACACAAAGGAGCAATTACAACGATGGTGGAACGCAAAAGCAAGCTCACCAAGCTGGTTTTACTAAAAGGAGCAACTAAAAATGAAACTCGCAAAGCAATTATTAAGCGTCTAAAACCTATTAAGAAATTTGTTTTAACTCTAACTTCAGATAATGGCAAAGAATTCGCTGGACACCAGCAAGTAAGCAAGAAACTTGAAGCTGATTTTTATTTCTGCACCCCATACCATTCTTGGGAAAGGGGGCTTAATGAAAATACTAATGGACTATTAAGACAGTTCTTCCCAAAGGGAATGGACTTTGCTAATATAACGCCAGCACAAGTGCAGAAAGTGGAAGATTTACTTAATAACCGACCACGAAAAACGCTAGGCTTTCTCTCACCGAACGAGGTTTTTAATACTTTAACTAACAATAATCTTTATGCACTTCGCATTTGAACTCGGGCTATAAAACGATTTCGTGATTTCCTTATATCTACATATAACTATTTCGTTAATTCGTTTAATAATTAAATAACGATTTATTCTAATCGCCATTTGACGAATTAACTATAAAACGATTTCATTATTTACTTATTTAGTTATAAATACATTTCGTTATTTCTTTATATTATTATTAAGGCAAATAGATAAATAACGAAATAAAGATTGGAATAAATCGTTATTTAATTATTAAACGAATTAACGAAACATCTATTTAAGAAAGAAAAGGCGGTCAAAAGACCGCCAACCTTTCAGTTGCGATTTCGTGGTAGCTTGTGCTGAGTTCAATGCCGAGATATGAACGACCTAGCATCTTGGCTGCAAGTAGAGTTGAACCGGAACCTGCGAAAGGATCAAATATTAGGCTTTCGGGTGAGGAGAATGTCTCAATTAGGGGCAACAGAACTGAGAGTGGCTTTTGAGTGGGGTGCAATTTATTGCCACTATATGTCCATTCTATGACATCGCCAATTGTTGATTGCGGTCTGTCGGGGTAGCCTTTGGAAAGTAAATATGCTGATTCATGTTGATAGCGTACGAAGTTTGTATATGAAGTGTAGCGTTTAGGGAATGTAAAGTGTCCGATTACTCTAAAGCCAGCCTTGCGATATGCGGTGAGAAATTTATCAGCGTGTTGCCAGCCGTAGAAACTAACTGCAAAGCTATTATTTGTAAGTATGCGGTACATTTCGGCAAAGGCGGGTTGTAACCATTCATCATTATCATCATTGGCAATTTTTCGTCCGTCACGAGATTTATAATTTACGATATATGGTGGGTCAGTGAGAATAAAATCTACGCTTCTTGCGGGAAGTTCCGGCATCAATTGGAGGCAATCGCCGTTACTGATAGTATTTCTTAAGATTTCTGTACTGTTTGTCATTGTCGTTTCTCCTTATTTTCTAGCTGCACCATGCAGCCTTTTTACGCACACGGAAAAACGGTTGGTGAAAATGAACGACGCAACTAACGAATTTTGTTTATTGGCGATGAATGCCACTATTGCAGAGGAAAATTCTTATTGTTTCGTGAATGCCTACCGTATAGTAAGCGACAAAAAGGTGATTTGGTGTTGATAAAGCCTTAGGGAAGGGGACACTATGAAAAATAATACCAGAACTAAATCTGTAAATCAGAAGAACGGTGATTTGGCTTTAATGCCAGAATACGAGCAAAGCCAAGAATATCTCCTGCAAACTGCTTCGTTAATCGCCAATAAATCTCGTGACGGGCGCAAAATATCCAAGATATAAGAAAAGAATTATATTGCCTTTGCTAAATGTCACCAATTATTTATAATAATAGATTCTGTTAGTGGCTACAGTTCTGCAATTGCTGTAATAAATTCAGCACAAGCATCTGCTGCGTAAAAAGTAATTACGATGAAAGTTCCCTTGCCAAGATTTTTTATACGAGAAGCTGCTAAATTGGCTTCATAAGAAATAAAAGCATGTTATATAGACAAAACAGGTAACCTATTAGGAGAAAACAATGTCCGCTAATAGTTTGGCAAAAAAGGTAATACACGATTATCAGGACATTGAGTTTGTTCGGTTGCCGAATAAGCGGATAAAATCCCCATTAAATTATATCGGTGGCAAACAAAAATTATTAGAACAAATTTTGCCTTTGTTTCCAAACAATATAAACACATTCGTTGATTTATTTTCCGGTGGTTGCAATGTTGGCATAAATGTAACTGCTAATAATATTTTGTTTAACGACAACTTATCCTTCTTGGTTGAAATGTATAAAGAATTTCAATCAAGAAACTTAAACAAGATAATAGAACATATTGAACAACGAATTAATAAGTTTAATTTGTCTCTTGTAAATGAAGCTGGATACAAAGAATTAAGGCAATATTATAACGACAATAAAGAGCCTTTAGACTTATTTGTTTTAGTTGCTTATTCGTTTAACCACCAAATTAGATTTAATAATAATCACCAATTTAATAATCCATTTGGCAAAGAACGAAGTAATTTCAATGCTGTAATGAAACAAAATCTGCTAAATTTTGTCGGGAAACTTCAAGAAATTAACTGTGAGTTTTCTTGCCATTGTTTTGAAGATTTTAACTTTTCAAATTTGACTAATAACGATTTAGTTTATTGCGACCCGCCATACCTAATTACGACCGGAACTTATAATGATGGGAAAAGGGGATTTAAGGGGTGGAGCGAAAAAGAAGAAAAATCTTTGCTGCAAACATTAGATAAACTAAATGAGAGAAATGTAAGGTTTGCCTTGTCTAATGTGTTAGAGCATAAGGGAAAATCAAATATATTATTGACAGAATGGCTAGGCAACAACCCAGATTATAATATAAATTACCTTGATATGAACTATTCTAACTCAAATTATCAAACCTTAGATAGAAACAAACACGCAACCGTTGAAGTTCTTATAACAAACTATAAGCCTCTTAGAAAACGGCAAGCAACTCTTTTTGACAAACTTTAATATAGTATGAGATTTATAGGTAATAAAGAAAACTTGGTTGCTAGAATATATCAAGTTATTGAGTCAAAAGGAATAAAAGGAAATTCGTTTTTTGATTTCTTCGCTGGTACTGCAAGTGTCGGAAAGTATTTTAAGAAGTTAGATTATAAAGTCTATTCTTCAGATTTAATGTATTTTTCTTATGTTTTGCAAAGAGCTTATATAGAAAACAACCAAGAAATAACCTTTAATAAATTACTAAACAAATTAAAACTTAGAAGTAATTCCTTATTTTCCGTTCCCCTTGAGCTAGTTGTTGAATTCCTAAATAATATTCCACAAAAAGAAGGGTTTATTTATAATAATTATACACCTGAAGGCAGCTCAGACTTAGAAATACCACGAATGTATTTTAGTAATGAGAATGGAAAAATAATTGATGCTATCAGAGAACAAATAGAAAATTGGAAAATAGAAAACTTAATATCAGAGAATGAATATTATGTTTTATTAGCTTGCTTAATTGAGACTGTACCATTTTATGCCAATATTGCGGGCGTATATGCTGCATTTCATAAAAAATGGGATATTAGAGCCACCAAAAAGTTGCAATTAAGACCTATTGAAATCGTTATAAATACCAAGCAGAATAAGGCATATAATGAAAATTCAGTTACTCTTATTAGCCAGATAGAAGCTGATATTATTTATCTTGACCCCCCCTACAATCAAAGGCAATACGCACCTAATTATCATTTATTAGAGACTATTGCCCAATATGATAATCCTGAAATCAAAGGTGTTGCGGGCTTAAGAAGTTATGCTAATCAGAAATCAAAATTCTGCAATTCAATCACAGCATTGCAAGAACTTGCCATAATAGCAGAGAACGCAAAATATTCTAATTTGATATTGAGCTATAATACTGAGGGCATTATGCCAAAATCAGAAATATTAAATATTCTAGGAAAATTTGGCGAAGTTGAATTAGTAGAGTTTGACTATTTACGCTTCAAAAGCAATAGTAACGGAGAAAGCAAAACTAAGAAATTTGTTCAAGAGCAACTTTATATATTGAAGAAACATGACAACTAATCTCTGGATTTTAACTGAGGAACGCCCCAAAAAAGAAGTTTTGGAAGCAATATTTCAAAAGTTCGTTAAGGATTATGGCTTCACTGTATTTGTTGATAATATACGCATTCTTCCAATACTTAATAATGATAAATTTACATTTACTTATGAAGTAACGGGCTTTCGCTGCAATAAAGTGAATAAGGTTTTTATAAAAACAATTTCTGGTAATTCTAGCTTTACGGATTTCTTGGTTTTTTATCAAGAAAATGAGCCGACTCAAAAAGACCAGCCAATTTACGCAATTGAAGAAACTAAAACCGATGATAAAGAAAGCCGTAACACTGGAGTTTATCAGCGTTGTTCAAAATTCGTGTTCATACAAAATTACTACCCCAATGTAAGAAAGATAATGCTGTATAATTTGCAAGTTACGCAGAAAGAAAAACCAACGGATACTTATATTTTTGGCACAAGGCTTTTACTTACTTTAGGGGTAGAGATTTTAGGCAAAAAACTTGATAATTGTTTAGTTCCAAATTCTCATGGTTTATGCTATAAAGAGATAAAGGAGACAAATTTATGGGAAATATATTGCATTCTAACGCCAAGACCACGCCTGCAATCCGAAAAGAAATACAGGAATCT
>Ga0247843_1007884_pt1 | contig 12776 bp, 12 predicted proteins | sample LaCruzMarch2017__FD_192420 | JGI IMG/M metagenome (GOLD analysis project Ga0247843, IMG submission 192420) | Freshwater microbial communities from meromictic Lake La Cruz, Castile-La Mancha, Spain - LaCruzMarch2017_8m | ecosystem: Environmental > Aquatic > Freshwater > Lake | place: Spain...
GATGTCGCCAGCCACAATTTCGCTGACCTCTTCACGCTTGTTGGCGTGCATTTGAACAATACGTCCGATACGTTCTTTTTTGCCACGAATCGGGTTGTAAACCGTGTCGCCTTTTTGCAAGACGCCAGAGTACACGCGCACAAACGTCAACTGACCCACAAATGGATCGGTCATCAATTTAAACGCCAAGGCAGAGAATTTCTCAGTGTCAGACGCTTGACGAACCACGGGGGCTTCGTCTTCGTCCATACCATTGACCGGTGGAATGTCCACTGGGGAAGGCATGAATTCGATCACGGCATCAAGCATTCGCTGAACACCTTTGTTCTTGAAAGCAGATCCGCAGTACATCGGCTGGATTTCACTTGCAATGGTGCGAGTACGAATTCCGAGTTTGATTTCGTCTTCAGTCAAATCACCTTCTTCAAGGTATTTGTTCATGAACTCTTCAGAAGCTTCGGCTGCAGCTTCCACCATTTTTTCACGCCACTCTTTTGCAAGCGAGAGCAGTTCAGCTGGAATATCGTGGTATTCGAAGAGCATGCCTTGAGACGCTTCGTCCCAAATGATGGCCTTCATTTTGATCAAGTCAACGACGCCAGTGAAGTTTTCCTCAGCGCCGATTGGGATCACCATAGGCACTGGGTTCGCTTTCAAACGCAGCTTCATCTGGTCTACAACTTTGAAGAAGTTCGCGCCAGTGCGGTCCATCTTGTTGACAAATGCCAAACGTGGCACTTTGTACTTGTTAGCTTGACGCCAAACGGTTTCGGACTGAGGCTGCACGCCGCCGACTGCACAGTAAACCATGCAAGCGCCATCGAGCACGCGCATGGAGCGCTCTACTTCAATCGTGAAGTCGACGTGTCCGGGGGTGTCAATGATGTTGATACGGTGCTCAGGCAAGGACTTGTCCATACCCTTCCAAAAGCAAGTCGTTGCAGCAGAGGTGATCGTGATGCCACGCTCTTGCTCTTGCTCCATCCAATCCATAGTGGCCGCGCCATCATGGACTTCACCGATTTTGTGGTTCACGCCGGTGTAAAACAAAACGCGCTCAGTCGTTGTGGTTTTACCAGCGTCGATATGCGCAGAAATACCAATGTTGCGGTAGCGCTCAATAGGGGTATGGCGAGCCATGTGAAATCCTTCGTTGATCTAAATCTTCATAACGCTGCGCTACACAATGTTGCACAGCCTGCAGCACTCTCACCAAGCACAATTCCCGCAACCGCACCCAAGGCACAGTTCGGGAATATGAGCCCTGGCAAGGGCTGCGATAGCTCCGGTTCTCAGAAACGGAAGTGCGAGAACGCTTTGTTAGCTTCGGCCATGCGGTGAACTTCATCACGCTTTTTCATAGCACCGCCACGGCCTTCTGTGGCCTCTAACAATTCATTGGCCAAGCGCAAAGCCATGGATTTTTCGCCACGCTTACGCGCAGCTTCTTTAATCCAACGCATGCTCAAAGCCAAGCGACGCACAGGGCGAACTTCGACTGGAACTTGGTAGTTTGCGCCACCCACACGGCGAGACTTCACCTCAACCATGGGCTTGACGTTGTTAATAGCAACGGTAAACGCCTCAAGCGGATCTTTACCAGGATGCTTTTTCTCGATCTGCTCGAGGGCACCATAAATGATGCGCTCAGCGACCGCTTTTTTGCCGCCTTCCATGATCACGTTCATGAATTTGGACAGCTCTACATTGCCGAACTTAGGATCCGGCAGAATTTCACGTTTAGGGACTTCGCGACGACGTGGCATTATTTCACCTCTTTGCTTCAGTTGGCATCTTTTACGATGCCGCGAAGGTCATATTGACCTCCACTTACTCGACCACCGAGACAGGATTGTCTTTTTGGGTCACTACGCCGAATCACCGCGCCACGCGGCAAATCAGCACCAATTAATCTTTAAAAACCTCGGCTTATTTAGCCTTTGGCTTTTTCGCACCGTATTTAGAACGCGACTGCTTGCGGTCTTTCACGCCTTGCAAGTCCAGCGATCCACGCACAATGTGGTAACGCACACCGGGCAAGTCTTTGACACGACCGCCGCGAACAAGCACTACGCTGTGTTCTTGCAAGTTGTGGCCTTCACCGCCGATGTAGGAAATCACCTCAAAACCGTTGGTCAAGCGCACTTTGGCAACTTTACGCAAAGCGGAATTAGGCTTCTTTGGGGTCGTGGTGTACACACGGGTGCACACGCCACGACGCTGGGGAGAGTTCTGCATCGCAGGACTCTTTGATTTGATCGTTTCGACCTCGCGCCCCTGACGCACTAGCTGGTTGATGGTTGGCACTTAAGCCTCCTAAATATAAACGTCCCTAAACGTTTGGTAACTAAATTTCAAAAAACTTCGAAAACGTGAATCCCTTCGGAATTTCCGAAAAGCCTTCTAATATAGCAGATTGGGGGAGTGAAAGCAAAAATTTCTAGCGAATCCACAGCCGAATGGCGTCCCATGCCCGACCAAAAATGCCGGCTTGGGAGACTTCTTCAAGCGCCAACAAAGGCACCTCGACCACCTGCACTCCGGCAGACTTCACTCTCAAGAGTGCTACCTGTTGGCCTTTTGCAACAGGTGCCAGCAAGGGTTCGCGGCGAACAATCTCGGTCGTCAGCTTGCCCGCACTTCCCTGGGCCACAGCGACAACGATGGCATGGGGTCGGCCCACTTTGATCGTTCCGGAGCTGCCTTTCCACACCTTTTGGTTAAGCAAAGACTGGTCTGAGTCGAATAATTTCACTGGCTCAAAGGCCACAAAACCCCAATTTAAAAGTTTTTGGGACTCGTTGGCTCGGGCGTTTTCGCTAGAAGTTCCCATCACAATGGATAACAGTCTGCGCCCACTTTGTGGCGTGCCTACCGGGCCTAGATTAGCGTAATCACGCTTGGCAGTCGCAACCATGCAATAGCCAGCTGCATCGGTATAGCCCGTCTTCAGGCCGTCTACTGTGGGGTCGCGCTGTAACAGCAAATTGCGATTGGTATCGTTAGCGGCAGGCGTTCCTGGGTAGCGGTATTTTTTGATGGCGTAAAACCCGACGTACTCGGGAAAATCCGTCATTAAACGCATCGCCAATATGCTCAGATCGCGTGCTGTCGTGATGTGCCCAGGCTCGGTAAGTCCTTCGGGGTTTTTGTAAGCCGTTGATTTCATGCCCAGCACCTTGGCTTGGTCATTCATCATTTGGACAAAGTGGGCTGCGGTACCGCCTACGCCCTCGGCCAAGGCCATCGTGGCATCGTTGCCAGACTGAACAATCATTCCCTTGATCAAGTCTTCTACGGGAACTTGCATTTTGGGGTCGATAAACATCCTCGAACCTGGCATCTTCCAAGCGTGCTCACTGACAGGAAAGGTCTGCTTAAGATCGATTTTTTTAACCCGCAGCGCATCAAAGACCAAATACGCAGACATCAACTTGGTCAAGGAGGCTGGCTCCATGGGGGTGTCCACGTCTTTTGCAGCCAACACTTGATTGGCTGTGACGTCAACGAGCAAGTAGGAGCGGGCTGCAATTTCTGGTGCTTGAGGGATTTGCGAAGCTGCTAAACCGCACCAAAAGGCCAACACAATAGACAAGGGTAGTTTCATAACAATTAACAAGTAACGCACAGGCCTCTTTTGAGGCGTTAAGGGATCAGGGCGATAGAAGGTGTCGCAACACCAAACTTCGCAAAAGCGGCAATTGTCCATGAAAGAAGTGGCCGCCTCCAGGAATCACGGTGACAGGCAGTGTTTGGGGTCTTGCCCACGCCATCACATTAGCCAAGGGGACGGTATCGTCCTCTTCACCATGCAACACCAAAGTTCGCTCATGCAAAGCGGCATCAATCGGGGCCACTTCAAATCGACTTGCAGCCGTTCCCACCATCACCAATTTATCAATAGGACGCATTGGAAATAGGGCTTGCGCGGCTTGACTGGTTACAAAGGAGCCAAAGGAAAAACCCGCCAAAGCCAAGCCCCCTTCGTGACTGTTCTGAGGCGCCATATGCGCAATGACATCCAACAAGTCTTGTAGCTCTCCACGCCCTTCGTCATAGACGCCTTGGCTTTGTCCGACACCGCGAAAATTAAAACGAACCGCACGCCACTTTGCCAAAACAAAGGCACGCGCCAAGGTTTGCACGACTTTGTTATCCATCGTCCCGCCGAACATTGGATGTGGGTGGGCAATCACCGCTACACCTGTGCATTTTTCGCCCTCTGAAAGCTCTGGCTCGTCAACCAGCATTTCCAATATGCCAGCCTGACCCTGCATGGTTTGCTTGAGCGTCCGAGAATTCATGTATCGCCGTTAAGCTTTTAAACGTAATCGCTCTACTGGATTGCCTGCTTTGAGGTGTGACTCCACAATTTCATCGATGTCTGTTTCATCGACAAAGTTGTACCAAGTACCCTCTGGGTAAACCACGGCAACAGGTCCTTCATCGCACCGACCTAAGCAGCCCGCTTGGTTGACGCGGACCTGCCCTTGGCCGGAAAGATTGGCTTCACGGATTTTTTGTTTGCAATGGTCAAATGCCTTTCTTGCTTGGTGTTGCGCGCAGCAGTTTTCCCCATTTTTTCTTTCATTGAGACAGAAAAAAATGTGGCGCTCGAAATACAATTTTTCGGGCAAAGGCAATTCAGAGAAGTTATCAGTCATAAGTTTGTCTTTAACGATCGGTGCGCCGCCCGAACTGGGTCAACACGACCAAGGCGGCAGCATAGGGCCAAATCCATCCCAGCCATTGGGCCAGGCCATTAAAACGAATAAAGCGCCCCTGCTCCCAGGCCTGCAGAGTTTGAGAAAAGTACGGGCTCTCTGGCGCTTGGTTGAGTATGCTCAAGTCCACCCCCAAAGCAAGCAAAGCTAAGGCTGCACTGGCTCTCATGGGGAGCCAAACCAACACCAATGCCAAAAGCACCGCCGTCACGACAGCGCTGCGCACCGGCACATCCAACCAAGCCCATGCATGCGCAGGCCCCCAACTCAGCGCCGAGGAAAACCCAGTGGTACCAACGCCAAGCAGAACCAAGCCCACGGCGGCAATGGCTCGGTGCAACGGGTTTTTGACTACACAAAAGGCTAAAAAGCAAGGAATCAACAAGCCGAGAAGCACGCACAGATACACCCCACTTGGCGACAGCGCATCTCCCACTGTGTTGGGCGCAGGAAGCCAAGCCAGCCAAATCGTCGTGGCCTCGGGTCCACCGATCTCTTCAACCATTTCCTCCATTGCCACGATGGAACGCGCAAGCACTTGACCTACCCCAAATGGAATCGATGCAGGAAACAACAAAGCAAAGGGCCATGTGGCCAACAACACCAAATACCCTCTACCGTAGTCACCCAGCCAGCGGCTGCGAACACGGTCCCAACGCGCCAACCCGCCCAATCGTTCTAAAGCAACCGCCGTCCCCGCACCAATCGCAGCACCCACCGTATTCAAAATCCAATCTTCTTTAGAGGCCACCCGCTGCGGCAAGTAACTTTGCAAACCTTCCAAGACCAACGAAAGGACAGCCCCCGCTAAAAGAGGGATCAAGATCGGATATTTATTGCGTGGGTTGCGCAAAATCGCCAAAGCAAGCAACGCCCCCAAAGGCGCATAGCCAATCACGTTAATCGCAACGTCAAAGCCCGACCAATACCTCGGCAAAGGGGCGGTTAAAAAAGACCAAGTGGAAATGCCTTGGTCGCGCCAATGGGCAAAGGGGTAAATGCTTGCGTAAATTACCAAGCCGGCATACATCCAAAACAGAGGCCAAGCTGCAGATTTACGCATGGCGGCCCGTGCTTAAAAAGGCTTAACTACCACCAGTACAACGATAGCGGTCAGCATCAAAACCGGAATCTCGTTGAACCATCTAAACCAAACATGGCTGCGGTGCATGGATTGGGACTCAAATTTTCGCAAGATCACAAAGCAGCTGTGGTGATAGCCAATCACAAGAATCACCAACAGGAATTTGACATCCATCCACCCGATACCCGGCCCTCGCCCGATACCGTAAACCCACCACAACCACAAACCCAGGCCCAACGCAGGCAGCGAAAGCAAGGTCGAAAAACGCAAAAGCTTACGCGCCATCAGTAGCAAACGCGCGCGCTCCTCATGCGAGTGTGGCTCCACCATTGCCAAGTTCACAAAAATTCTTGGCAAGTAGAACAATCCCGCAAACCAGCTTGCGACGAAAATGATGTGAAAGGCTTTGATCCAGGGCATGGGCGAAGTGTAGCCGTGGCAAAAAGGTCAAAAAAAACCCCAGCATAGAGCTGGGGTGGTAAGCCTATTAGCTGTCACACGTCAAGGCCCCGCTCAGGGAGGAAAAGCGGGAGGCACCAGAGTGCCCAAAAAAATTATAGCAGCGGTTTTAACAAAACTGTCAAATACAGTTAATTTATAGAAATCAGTAGAAAATTCAGTTTTTTCATACGCAGATAATCAGGCACAATTTTCCTATGATCTCCCCCGCACCCTTTCCCCTTGGCCGACCACGCCGTTTACGCCGTGATACCTTCACCCGCAACTTGGTGCGCGAAAACACGTTGACCGCGCATGACCTGATTTATCCGGTCTTTGTGGTGGAGGGAAAAAACCAAAGGGTACCTATCGCTTCAATGCCTGGCGTGATGCGTTTGAGTTTAGATCTGCTGCTTCCTGTGGCCGAAGCGTGCGCCAAATTAGAAATTCCTGTAATGGCGCTTTTTCCTGTGATTGACCAATCACTAAAAACCTACGGTGGTGAAGAAGCGCTCAACCCCGATGGGCTGATCCCCCGTGTTGTCCAAGCCTTAAAAAAAGAGTTTCCCGATTTAGGCATCATGACGGATGTCGCGCTTGATCCCTTTACCAACCACGGCCAAGACGGCCTGCCCGACACCAACCCCGACAACGCAGGCTACATCTTGAACGATGAGACCACCGCCGTGTTGGTGCAACAAGCACTCACCCAGGCCAGAGCAGGTGTTGATATCGTTGCCCCCAGCGACATGATGGACGGACGCATCGGGGCCATTCGCCAAGCGCTGGAAGCGGGAAACTTAGTCCACACACGCATCATGGCCTACAGCGCTAAATACGCCAGCGCGTTTTACGGACCCTTTAGAGATGCCGTCGGCTCAGCCAGCAATTTAGGCAAGAGCAACAAAAAGGTCTATCAAATGGATCCTGCAAATTCAGACGAGGCTTTGCGCGAAGTGGCGATGGATTTGGCCGAAGGCGCAGACATGATCATGGTCAAACCCGGCATGCCTTATTTAGACATCGTGCGCCGGGTCAAAGACGAATTCAAAGTCCCCACCTTTGCCTATCAAGTCTCGGGCGAGTACGCTATGCTGAAAGCCGCCGCACAAAACGGCTGGCTGGATCACGACGCGGTCATGATGGAAAGCCTGATGGCATTCAAGCGGGCAGGGGCTGATGGAGTTCTAACTTACTTTGCACTTGACGCAGCCCGCGCACTTCAAAAATAAGTTGGCTATCGGCAACGGTAAGAGCAACGCACTGGAAATATATGGACCTTAAACCGCTGGTGACTTTGCTAGCGATCGTCAATCCGCTGGCCATCATTCCTTTTTTTATTCACTACACGCAGCACTTCACTGAAGAGCAGCGACGCAATACCGTTCGCATCTCATCGATCAGTACCTTTGTCGTGATTGCCGTCAGCGCATTGCTCGGTCTTCATATTTTGGAATTCTTCGGCATTTCGCTGGCAAGCTTTCAAGTTGGAGGCGGCATGCTGCTTCTGATTAGCGCCATGAATATGCTTAACGCCCAGCCCGCTGAGGCAAAAACCACTACGCATGAACTCGAAGATGGCGCAGAGAAAGCCGCCATGGGCGCCAGCATTGCCGTAGTGCCACTGACGATCCCTTTGCTCACGGGGCCAGCCACCATGTCCACCGTCGTGATTTACGCTGAAAAAGCAAAAACCGTACTTCAACTCGGGACCTTGGTAGGGTACGGCGTCATCGTGGCCCTTTCGACAGCGCTTTGTTTTTCGATGGCGCAGCCCATTGCCCGCGCTTTAGGTAAAACAGGAATCAACGTCATGACCCGCCTGATGGGATTGATCTTGGCAGCCCTTGCAGTGGAAGTGATGTCCGACGGACTAACCAAACTCTTTCCAGTATTGGGACACTAACGTCAGGCCATCAACTGCCCTTTTTCGGAGAACCATTTTTCATGTCTACCCACCCTGCTTTCACTTCAAGCGCTGAGCTCAACATTACCTTGCAAGGGGAAGTGCTTTGGCTCACCATCACCCGCGAAGAACGACGAAACGCAATGAGCCATGCAGTTTTGCACGGAATGACCCAGGCTATTGATGCAGCCCAATCCGAGCGCACTATTCGCGCCATTGTGATCACTGGCGCAGGTGAGAAGGCCTTTTGTGCTGGCGCAGATTTGCAAAGTGCCCAGGCCTTTACCACCGACTACTCTGAGCCCCATGGCCACCTCGCCCAACTGCTACGTGCTGCCAAGGCCAGCTGCGTTCCGCTGATTGCGCGGGTCAATGGCGCGTGCATGGCCGGCGGCATGGGTTTGCTTTCTATGTGTGACATGGCGGTTGCCAGCAGCCACGCCATCTTTGGATTACCTGAAGTCAAGGTTGGCGTTTTCCCCGCGCAAGTTCTAAGCGTGTTGCAACACCTGATTCCACGACGCACCTTGGTAGAAATGTGCATCACTGGGGAGCCCATCAGCAGTACTCAGGCGCTTAGCTACGGCTTAGTGAACTATGTGGATGCAGATGTGGACGCCAAGCTGCAATGGCTGATCGATCGACTGCTTGACAAGTCTCCTGCAGCTGTTCGCCGAGGGCTTTACACCATGAAGCATGTGGAGACAATGGCGTTTGAAGAATCGATGGCCTTTACCGAGAGTCAGATCGCACTTTTCACTTTGACTGAAGATGCTAAAGAAGGGCAAAAGGCCTTTCAAGAAAAACGCAAGCCCGTATGGACAGGAAAATAACAACATGAGCGACACCACATTTGACTACGTCATCATCGGCGCTGGAACGGCCGGTTGTTTATTGGCCAATCGCTTGAGTGCTGACGCATCAAAACGGGTTCTCTTGATTGAAGCCGGACGCAGAGACGACTACCACTGGATCCATATCCCCGTGGGTTACCTCTATTGCATGGGCAACCCCCGCACAGATTGGATGTTTAACACCGAGCCCAATGCCGGTCTCAACGGGCGCAGTCTGAGCTATCCGCGTGGGAAAACTTTAGGCGGTTGCAGCAGCATCAACGGCATGATTTATATGCGCGGCCAAGCCAGAGACTACGACCAATGGGCGCAGTTACTAGGTGACGACAGTTGGACTTGGAAGCAAAGCCTGCCTTACTTCAAGCTTCACGAAGACCATTACCAAGGGGCCAATGCGATGCATGGTGCGCGTGGGACAGCGCCTGAACTGATGCAAGACAGCGCCACACCCTACCGCCAAGTTTTGCGCCACCGCAATGCCGGGGGCGAATGGCGCATTGAGAAGCAACGCGTGCGCTGGGATGTGCTCGATGCATTTGCCCAAGCCGCCGTCCAAGCAGGCATCCCCGCCACACCTGACTTCAATACCGGCGACAACAACGGTGTGTCTTACTTTGATGTGAACCAAAAAAACGGCTGGCGCTGGAATACCGCCAAAGCCTTTTTACGCCCTTCCTGCTATGCCCGCCCTAACTTTGAATTGTGGACTGGCGCACAAGCCTCCAAATTACTGATAGAAGAAGCAACGGATGGCAAGGCGGCGCTTCGGTGTACCGGCGTTGACATTTGGAATGGCCAAGAGATGGTGACTGTCCACGCAAAGAGTGAAGTGATTTTGAGCGCAGGAAGCATCGCCTCGCCGCAATTGCTTCAGCTCTCTGGATTAGGACCGGCGCAACTGCTCCAAAGCAAAGGGGTTAGCGTTGTCAAAGATATGCAAGGCGTTGGTAATAACTTGCAAGACCACTTACAAATTCGATCAGTTTTCAAAGTCAAAAATACGCCCACCCTCAACACCATGACCCAGAGCCTGTGGGGCAAGGCGCGTATTGCATTGGAATACGCACTCAAGCGCACCGGCCCCATGAGTATGGCGCCCAGTCAACTGGGCGCGTTTACGAGAAGTGATCCGAGCCGAGCACACCCCAATTTGGAATACCACGTCCAACCCTTGAGCCTTGATGCCTTCGGTTCTCCGTTACATCGTTTTAATGCGATCACCGCCAGTGTGTGCAACCTCAACCCCACCAGCCGGGGCACGGTTCACATCAAGACCAACCGTTTTGAAGATGCACCCGCGATTGCACCGAACTACTTGAGCACAGAAGAAGATCGAAAAGTAGCAGCGGATTCTTTGCGCGTCACCCGCCGCATCTTGGCCCAAGACGCCTTGAAACCCTTTGCCCCCGAAGAATACAAACCCGGCGTGCAATACCAAAGCGATGAAGAGCTGGCCAAATTGGCTGGTGACATTGCCAGCACTATTTTTCATCCGGTAGGAACAACCCAAATGGGTCGTGCGGACAATCCCCTAGCCGTTGTCGATGCACGTCTCAAGGTACACGGCGTCGCGGGTTTGCGGGTAGTTGATGCTGGCGTGATGCCTTTGATTACCAGCGGCAATACCAACTCTCCAACGCTCATGATTGCAGAAAAAGCGGCCCAATGGATTGCCGAAGATGCGATCAGCTGACGTGAATTTAGTGAGCGAGGGGGAAGGGTAAATCCTTAGCCTTTTTATCCCTCATGCGCGTTACAGTTCGTTCGGAACTAACGTAGTGGCAACTGCAAATAAAAAGAAGAGCTCGCTCGAACCAAAATCGAAAGCCGAGGAGACCCATAAAAACCATTGAAATACAATGGGACACGCCTTGTTAAAAAAGGTAAAAAAGCACTGGCTAGCCGGTGCTTTTTTTATGTCCCACACTTGACCTGAGTCAAGCCCCCAGCGCTTCAAAACTTTTTGACAAGACACCCACCTCCATGGAACTCCTCTTTGTAACGCTTGCCTCCATGCTTGCCGGCTTTGTAGATTCCATCGTTGGCGGCGGCGGCCTCATATTGATGCCCGCGCTCTTCGCCGCGTTTCCGACTGCACCACCTGCGACTTTGTTAGGAACAAATAAGGGAGCCTCGGTTTGGGGCACGGCGATGGCAACAATGCAGTACAGCCGCAAAGTTTCTATGCCTTGGCACGCCTTGCTGCCAGCAACGGTTTGCGCCTTAGTTGCCTCCTTTGCTGGAGCTTGGTTGGTAACTTTGGTCTCTCCTGACTACTTGCGTAAAGCATTGCCTTTCGTACTTACTTTGGTTCTGGCTTACACCTTGGTTAAAAAAGAGTTAGGGCGCGACCACGCACCGCGTTTTTCAGGTCGACTCGAAATGGTGGTGGTCTGCTTGATTGGCATGGGTATAGGTTTTTATGACGGATTTTTCGGACCTGGAACGGGCAGCTTTTTGGTGTTTTTGCTGGTGCGTATCACTGGCTACGATTTTTTACATGCATCGGCCAGTGCCAAACTACTCAACACGGCGAGTAACTTCGCAGCCTTAGTTCTCTTTACGCTCAAAGGCCACGTCTGGTGGCACTTCGTTATTGCCATGGCGATTGCCAATATTCTTGGCAGCTTGGCGGGAAGCCACTTGGCCATGAAGCATGGCGCCGGCTTTGTACGCAGCGTATTTTTATTTGTGGTCAGCGCCCTCATCCTCAAAACGGGTTGGGATGCTTTTCTTCGTTAAATCAAAGCCTTACTGCGGATTGTCTACGGCGGGCGTGAGTACGGATGTGGGAGTAGGATTCAAAGGCCAAGGCACTTCAGCCGCTTTACGGGGTTTACCCATAGGTGCAGCAGCTTGACCAATCCGAACGGCGGCTAGATCGGCCTCATTGGGGTACTGTTTCATCAGCCAATAATCAAACACGCGGCGAACAATAGGCGCAGCAGAAGCGGATCCAAACCCTGCGTTTTCTACAATCGCAGCGACTGCAATTTGGGGGGCTTCTGCTGGGGCAAAAGCGATATAGAGCGCATGGTCGCGTTGGCGCTCTTCTACACGCGAAGCGCTGTACTTTTCATTTTTTCCCCAACTCACCGCTTGTGCCGTTCCCGTTTTGCCACCACTCAGATACCCTGCTCCAGCAAAAGCGCGTGCCGATGTACCCTCCTGCGTAACGCCAACCATGGCTGGCAAAATTACATCCAAGTGTTCGGGTTTGTACTTCAAATCTTCACCCGGGTTATCAGGCATGACTGTACGGTTTTTTGCGCCCGCTTCTTGGGTTGCGATTACCAATCGGGGCGTATGTTTCACTCCCCGATTGGCCAAGGTCGCAGTGGCTTGGGCCAATTGCAACATCGTAAAACTGTTATAGCCTTGGCCGATACCAAGTGAAATTGTTTCTCCGGCGTACCATTTTTTTTGCTCTGGTTTTTTATAGTAATTGCGTTTCCATTCTTGACTTGGCAAGACACCACGCAGTTCTCCAAAAACATCAATCCCTGTCATCTGCCCAAAACCCAATGGTTTCATAAAGTCATGCATTTGATCAACGCCTAACTCGTTAGCCAGAGAGTAAAAATAGGCGTTGCTTGATTCCACAATCGCGCGGCGCATATCCATGATGCCTCCGCGCTCGTTCTCAGGGCTGCCAAAGCGGTGCCCACCAAACATATAAAAACCAGGATCATTGATTAAGGTCTTGGCAGAGCGAGTTCCTGTTTCAAGCGCGGCCATCGCCATAAACGGCTTATAGGTAGATCCCGGGG
>Ga0247843_1007889_pt1 | contig 12764 bp, 12 predicted proteins | sample LaCruzMarch2017__FD_192420 | JGI IMG/M metagenome (GOLD analysis project Ga0247843, IMG submission 192420) | Freshwater microbial communities from meromictic Lake La Cruz, Castile-La Mancha, Spain - LaCruzMarch2017_8m | ecosystem: Environmental > Aquatic > Freshwater > Lake | place: Spain...
CTGCCCCACGCCCAGTTGTGGCTGCACGGCCATTTGCATTGCCCCAGCGACTACACCCAAAACGGCTGCCGCGTGGTGGCCAACCCGCTGGGTTATGCCCGCAAAAACGAGCAAGGGCTGTTCAAGCATCAATGCGTGCTGGAGGTCCGGGGCTCAGGCGTCAGCGCTGCTCCAAAGTGACGGCACACGCCACCTTCCGATTTCATGACCTAGGTCAAGACCTCACGGCCCTGCACGGCATAAAGTGAAGGCTTGTTTGATCCGCAACAGGAGACCCTCATGAAAATCTTATTGGCCGTTGATGGCAGTGAATACACCAAAAAAATGCTGGCCTACTTGACCACGCACGACGAACTTTTCAGCACGAACAACCGCTACACCTTGCTGACGGTGAGCGCCCAACTGCCCCCCCGCGCACGCGCTGCCGTGGGCAAGGAAATGGTCGACAGCTACCACCGCGACGAAGCCGAAAAAGTGCTCAGCCCGGTGACCCAATTTTTGCTGCGCCACGGCATCGACGCCAAGACCGTGGCCAAAGTGGGCCATGCGGGTGAGACCATTTCCAAGACTGCCGACAGCGGAAAGTTTGACCTGGTGGTGATGGGCTCGCACGGCCACGGCACCTTGGGCAACCTGGTCATGGGCTCGGTCGCCACCCAGGTGCTCGCGCACTGCAAAGTGCCTGTGCTGTTGGTGCGCTGACGGCCGTTGGTCAGACAGGCGCGCCCATGATTGTTCTCCAAGAAATTGAGGGGCAAATTACCCGAGGCAGCCCAGGGACTCAATGCCCCCTGTCACCAAAAGAACAGCTTGACGGATCAAAGCCGGGCACTGTATCTATTGAGCCAAGAAAAGTAAAGGAGACTTCAATGAAGACATCCCCCACAAGACGTAGTTTTACGGCCGGGATGGCGCTGCTGCTGGGGAGCGCCTCATCACCCATCTTTGCACAAAGCGCCACGCTGAGGGTGGTGGTGGGCTTGCCGCCCGGCGGCAGTGGCGACCTGATCGCCCGCATCATCGCTGAAGAATTCACCAAGGCCACCGGGCAAACCGCGGTAGTTGAAAACAAACCCGGTGCGGGCACCAACATCGCATCAGACTTCGTCTCGCGCGCTGCGCCCGATGGCAACACCATCTTGGTTTCGGGCAACACCGGCCACGGCATCAACCCTTGGCTCTATAAAAAACTCAATTGGGATCCGATCAAGGACTTCACCCCCATCACCAAAGTCTCGACCATGCCGATGGTGATCGCGGTGACCCCGGGCCGACAAATCCGTACCCTCAATGAACTGATCACTAAGATCAAGAGCGAACCGGGAAAGTGGTCTTTTGCATCGCCCGGCATCGGCACGCCGCAGCATCTGGCCGGTGTACAACTGGGCAGGACCATGGGCATGGACCTGGAGCACATTCCCTACCAGGGCGGAGCGCCAGCATTGGCCGGCGTGCTTTCGGGGGATGTGCCAGTGCTCATCGGCAGCAGTCCTGTGGTGCTTCCACAGGTCCGGGCCGGTAAGCTGGTGCCGCTGAGCCTGATCTCGCGCCATCCGTCCAATCTCATCCCCGGTGTACCGGGCTTGGCCGCTGCCGGCATTCAAGACATCGACTTGGACGGCTACTGGGGCATCTGGGGCCCGGGCAATATGCGGCCCGAGGTGGTCCGGCGCCTGTTTGATGTGATCACCAAGATCCTGGTGATGCCGCATGTGGTGGAGCGTTTTGCGCGTGATGCGATGCTGGTGGAGGTCTCCAACTCGCCGGAAGAGTTCAACGCCTTCTACCGCAAAGACCTGGCCATGTGGGGCCCGGTGGTCAAGGCCTCTGGCGCGGTCAACAATTAAAGATCCGCATTGAAGGCCATGCCACAACCGATGAAGGTACGCCGGGACCCCCGCGCATGAGGGCGACCATCGGCATGGGCGCACTCGGCGATGTGCGTGTGCTCGACCTGTCGCGGGTGCGCTCGGGTCCAACCTGCGTTAAGCAGTTGGCCGATTTTGGCGCCGACGTCATCAAGATCGAAACCCCACTCGGCGATGGTGACGGCGCTGTGCGCGAAGGGCCAGATTTTCAGAACCTGCACCGCAACAAACGCTCGCTCACCCTCAACCTCAAGGCGCCCAAAGGCCGCGAAATTTTCCTGCGCCTAGTTGCCGGCGCTGACGTGGTGGTCGAGAACTACCGCCCCGACGTCAAGCACAGGCTGGGGCTGGACTATGAGTCACTGCGGGCCGTCAACCCGCGCATCATCCTGGCCAGCATCTCAGGCTTTGGGCAGGACGGGCCCTATGCCGAACGACCCGGCTTTGACCAGATTGCCCAGGGCATGAGCGGACTGATGTCAGTAACCGGCTTTGCCGACCAGCCGCCGCTGCGTAGCGGCGCGGCAATTGCCGACGTGACCGCCGGACTGCACGCTGCACTGGGCGTGCTCACTGCCCTTTACGAACGCGAGCACTCGGGCCAGGGTCAATGGGTGCACAGCTCGCTGCTGATGTCAGGCATTGCGCTGCTCGATTTCCAGGCCGCGCGCTACCTGATGAAGGGCGAGGTGCCGCAGCGCAGCGGCAACGACCATCCCACCAGCATGCCGACTTCGGCCTATGCCACGGCTGATGGCCACATCAACATCGGCGCCTATGGGCAGCCTTTCTGGATGCGCCTGTGCGAAGCCTTGGCGCGGGCCGACCTGCTGCAAGACCCGCGCTTTAGCACCGACCCGCTGCGCGTGCGCCACAGAGCCGAGCTCAACACCGAACTGGCTCGCAGCTTCAGCCAGAACAGCAGCGCGCACTGGATTTCGCTGCTCAACATGAACGGCGTGCCCTGCGGCCCCATCTATGCCATGGACCAGGTGTTTGCCGACCCGCAGGTGCAGCACCTGGGCGCGGCGCAGACCTTGCAGCATCCTCAGCTCGGGCCGATTCAGGTGATCAACCAGGCCGCCACGCTGACGCGCACACCGGCCCAGCTGCACAGCGCCACGCCCGCCCTGGGCGAGCACAGCGGCGAGGTGTTGATGCAAGCGGGCTACGGCGCGGCAGAAATCGAACAACTTCGGCGCGAGGGTGTGATTTAGAGCCCCCTGTCCGCAAGGCCATCGCTCCTGCGACCGGTCGCATCGCAGCGTCTAACTCAGGCACCCGAAAGCGAGTTGGCGTTGTTAAAGGACCATCGCTGAAGTCCTTCATCAAGCACAGTGCCGACATCCGGCAAATACTGGAGCACATCGGGGAGGAAACAAAGCCGCCGCGCATCACACCGGCACGCGGTCCGCCGCTGTGGGGTGGCGCCGATGCACAAGCCGGTTGAGCCAGCCATAGACTGGGATCAAGACTGCCAAGCTGCATCGGACTTCTAGGTCGATCAGAGAGTCAGTTGGCAAGGGGTGGCGACGGCGGTTTTGCCAATGCTGCGAGGTAAGGGATATTGAACCGACCCGCCAAGTCATTGGATCGGGGAGAAAGAGGCCGGTTTGATCAGGCGGTTCTCCTGGGACACCAGCATGGGATAGACTTTTTTTGCAAACGCCATGAATGCGGGATCGGCGAAAAGCCGCTCGCGACGCCTCTCTCTGTCCTCAACGCTGTCGTAGCCCCAAATATGAATCACCTGATTTAGGAAGCCCACGTCGCTGATGAAATAACCAACGAGATGACCGAGATGGCCAATCTGGATTTGAAGCGCTTCACGCTCGTACATCTCGAGAAATTCTGGTACCAAACCCGGTTTGAATGTGTAAATGCGATGGTCGAGGATCATAAAATCCGCCTTTTAAAACTCGTTGTACAAAACAATCTTGCCAGCCGTTTTTCGCGACAAAAGGGTGTCCATTGCCAGCACGGCGTCCTTCATGGGAAACCGCTGGGAAATGATGGCGGGGATCTTGCCCTCCACCGCCAGCCCGAGAAGATCTTTGTTCAGTTGCTTGATGCCCTTGAGGTCACGTGTCATCCAACCGCCCAAGAAGACGCCCAATACCGAGGCGTTCTTGAGCAGGATCAGGTTGGTCTTGGCCTCTGCGATACGGCCGCTGGTGAATCCCATGACGATGACGCGCCCCATGAAGTTGAGGCAGCGCATGCATTCATCAAAAACATCACCGCCCACAACATCAAGGATCACATCAGCACCCTTGCCTTCGGTCAGCGCCTTGACCTGTTCACGCAGCGGCGGTCCCGATGTGTATGACACCACCTCGTCCGCGCCTGCCTGCCTGACGATGTCTTCTTTGTCAGCCGTTCCGATTGCGGCAATGACGCGAGCGCCAAGAACTTTGCCAAGACGAACCGCAGCCAGACCGACGCCACCGGATGCACCGGTAACCAGCAGATTTTCACCAGGCTGAAGCTTTGCACGGTAGACCATTCCCAGATAAGCAGGGTTGTAAGAAAGCCGATAAGTGGCTGCTTGCTCATAACTCATCGCATCGGGCAGAACGACGATAGACGCTTCGTCCGTAATGATCTGTTCTGCAAATGCACCGTAATAATTGAGAAATGAAACACGGTCCCCAACTTTTATCTCCGATACGCCAGAGCCCACCTCGATGACCTCGCCGGCACCACAGGCTCCAGGGATGTAGGGCAATGGCGGCTTCAACTGATACAAGCCGCGAATCATCAGGGTATCCATGAATCCTATTGAGGAAAAATGGATACGCACCCTGACCTTGCCGGCTTCTATGAGCGGCTCTGGGATTTCCGTCCAGCTGATATTTTCTAGTGGGCCTAATTCTTTGCAAACAAATGATTTCATGGGATCTCAGCCTTGGCTTAGTGGGTGTAGAAAGGCAGTTGGCTAAACCTGATGGTGGATTTGGCGTAACCGTCGGCGACGATGTCAAAACCCCCGCAGCGAAGAAACCAGTCGAGCCTGTGATTTCGGTATTGGCGCGGCCACAGACCAGAGTAGACCCTCGCGACAGACTCCTTGAATGCTCCAACCTCGGTTTTCGAGTCTTCTATGCAACGCTGGAAAGACGGCTGCGCCTTGGCCTTCTTGAACCAATGGTCAAGTGAGCTCCCTTCAGCAGGTCCGAGTTTGTAAAGCGCCAGGGTGGACATGTACGGCAACACCGCAATGTCGCCCATGCCGAAGGCATGGCCGTTAAAAAACGCTCGCGTGCCCAGTTGAGATTCAAGCCAGCCCAGCAAATGCTTGATATCGGCTTTCGCCTTCCCCAGCATGGACGCAGCAACATCACCGTCAGCACGCTTGAATGCGATAAATTCGGTCATGCCGAAGATAATCGCCTCAAGTTGTGAATCACAAATTGACTGCAGCAAGCGAACCCTGGCCCTGTCAACGGGTGTGCGCGGCATCAAAGCGATTTGTGGATATTGCTCCTCGAGATATTCGGTGATGATGGTCGATTCGAACAGGGAAACGTCGCCGTCGACCAGCGCAGGCACCTCTCTCAAGGGGCTGACATCCAGAAAATCTTTTTCAGGTGAAGCGAGGTCTGGTGTGACCCGTTTAAAAGCAATCCCCTTTTCATGGAGCACCATTTTTACTTTCTGTGCAAATGGTGACATGGCGTTGTCGTACAAGGTAATCATGTCAATTTTTCCTTATCTAACGATGGTTTGAAGAATCCCCGCAAAAGCGAGCTTCAACGGTTAGACGGTTAATGAAGGAATCAAAAAACGCCATTTCTCGCATCGCAGGAGTACCCATCCGAGCGTTCCCTGAATGATGCGTTTTTTGACCAGCGACAAGCTGCTCTTGGCAAACACTGCTGCAAATTGGACGGTGTTCTTGACCAACCCTTTGTCGCGCAGCTTTGTGAAACACAACTGGCATTTGAGAACCCTGATGAGATGATCCATCTCGGCTCTGAGACTTGACGCGTTTGCAGGCGCTCTTTGTGACAAGCTCAAATCGGGTCGTGGCAAGGCTGATTTGTTTCATATCCGATTAACTTTTTGGCATCGCATTCGATGGCAGTGTTTTTTAAGTGTCCCTATGTTCTCGTGTCTACGACCCATTCGGCCTTCAACTTCTTGGCAAACAATTTCGTTTCAATGGCTTCCGTGCTCTCGATATGAACAGCGTCGGGGGAAAGCTCGAGTTCACGCCGCACAGTCCGGGTCACGCTGTCGATAAGCGACTGATGTGATTCGTTGTTTCTGGCTGCAACGAAAATCTCGAGAAAATCCTTTGAGTAAGGATCTGCCGGGTCGGCTTTTCGGATGATGATCTGAAAAGTCTTGACGCCTTCACTGCCACGCACAGCATCAATCAGATAAACCAAGTCGATCCGCGTGCCACGAATTTTGGTGGAATCTTTTTCTGCGCGCCAGATCGGTGTGCCCAGCCGCGGGATCACATTGCCGCAGGATTTGCAGGTCCCGGTCAGCATCCCACCGGACACATAGTCGCCGGTCCAGTACCGCAAAATGGCTGTGCCATGCCAATTGATGTGGCTCCATACGAAAACACCCGGTTGTCCCGGGGCTACCGGCTCGAGGGTGACCGGATCGAGTATCTCCGTAAAGAAGTAGGCAGGATCAAGGTGGAGCTTTGAGCCCTCGTCGCATTCGTAGAAACCGCCGGTGCGTAATTCGGTCGAGCTCATGCCTTCCATCACGACGACCGACTGGCTACCCAGCTGAAAGAACAGCTCTTTCAAAAGCGAGCGGTAAGCCTCTGTGATCGGCTCCCCTCCGCAGTAAGCCACCCGAAACGTCGTGATGCCGCTTATCTGGCCCGCTTCTTTCATGCTGATTGCCATGCGAAGCCAGTGCAATATGTATGAGGGCAGACCGACCATCACCGTGAACTGGTCTTCGGCCGCGATCAGTACCTGCCGTTCGGTCGGTGTTACTTTGCCCCCAAAAGTATTGAAGTTGGGCTGACCCTCCATCATCGGGATCATCATCGTGGCGTAGATGCCTAAGTGAGGGGCCGCGGGAAAGAGGTTCAGCCACTTGTCGTCGGCACGGGTGTGTTTGGACAAGGCATACCACCAAGCGCCCGACCGCGCGAACCTGGTTTGCAGATCAGTTTGCGTGTAACCCGTGACAATGGCCTTGCCAGTAGTACCGCCAGACATCTGAAAATGTATCGGCCGCCAGTCCAACATAAACTGTTCGTGGATTCTTTCTTCTTCTGGCCGCAAATGAAACACATCGCGGTACTGGGGAACCGCGTCCGCTTTGTATCGCGCCATGGATGCCGAGTCGATTTCCTCCGCATCCCGGTCGGTGATCTCACCGGGATAGCGGGGAGACAAATTGAAATCCTGCTGATTGACGACGATAGTTTCTTTCCGAGTCAGTGGAATCTTTCGAAAGTCTTCATAGGTTTCGATGTCCTCCACCCTGATACCCAAGTCCCGAAACTGCTTTCGGTAAAACGGGTGATACCGGCCGATTTCATTTCGCAGGTACGCCTTCAGGCGACCAAAAGAACGATCAAGCTGCTCCTGTGGACTGATGCCGTGAAACGGAATTTCATCCTTGAGTATGTCGAGTCGGCGTGAGCTCATGGGAATTCCTCTGCTTCAGAACGTGCAGCCGCCATCTTTAGCCGGACGGAACGCATCTTCACCCGACACTTCCTTCACCACGTTGTAGTAGTCCCAAGGCTCTTTGGACTGGGATGGCTGCTTGACTTCGAACAGGTACATGTTGTGAACTTTTCGGCCGTCCGAGCGGACAACGCCTTTGCCAAACAGGTTGTCGTCGCTGGGGATGCGCTTCATGGCGTCAACCACCTGGCGGCCAGCATCGGTTTTTGCGGCCTCCACGCCTTTGGCATAGTGAAGCAGCGATGAATAGACGCCGGCTTGAATCATGTCGGGGTGGATGCCCTTATTGCGCGCAGCCAGTGCTTTGGAAAATGTGCGTGTGTCATTGTTTTTATTCCAGTAAAACGCGCCTGTGAAAAGCAGCCCCTGGGCGACGGGCAGACCGAGCGCGTGAATATCAGGAATGGTGATGAGCAGGCCCGCCATCTTTTGCCCGCCTTTGACCAAACCGAACTCGGCCGCTTGCTTGAGCGAGTTTGTGGTGTCGCCACCTGCGTTCGCGAAGCCCACGACCTGAGCCTTTGATGCCTGCGCCTGCAATAGGAAGGAGCTGAAATCAAGCGTATTGAGCGGGTGTTTGACAGCGCCAACAATCTTTCCGCCGCGCGCCTCAACGACCTTGGAGACATCAGACTGAAGCGCCTGACCAAAAGCATAGTCGGCCGTAACGAAGAACCAGTTTTTGCCGCCGCCGTCGACAACAGCCCGGCCGGTTACGTTGGCGAGCGCATATGTGTCGTAGGTCCAGTGAACAAGCGTCGGCGAGCATTGCGCGCCGGTCAGAACGGAGCTTGCGGCCCCGGAGATGATCAACGCCTTGCCGCGCTCCTTTGCAATTTGGTTAACGGCCAGGGCTACCGCAGAGTTGGGGACATCCATGATGAGGTCAACGCCATCGACCTCATACCAGCGGCGGGCAATGTTGGCACCGATGTCGGCCTTGTTCTGGTGGTCTGCAAAAACAAGCTCTACCGGCTGTCCAGCAATCTTGTAGTTCAGCTTTTCAAGCGCCATTTTTGCCGCCTCTACCGAACCGGGCCCAGATACATCGGAGTAAAGGCTGGACATGTCCGTCAAAATACCAATCTTGATTTTGTTGTCACTGAATTGCGCGTGGGCGGTCGTGATGCCCATTGATGCGACGAGGATTGAAAGTGCTGCGATTTTTCTTGACATGGATGTCTCCTTTTGGGTTTGATGAATGAAGCCGTTGGTGCAGGCAAATGACGGGTCTGGATGCCGTGTATTTGGATTGTTCAGTTTTGGGTTGTAGTAAGCCTTGCAGGCAGTCAATACTTTTCGACAATAAAGCTAACCACCGTGGAAAACGAGCCGCCGATGTTGAGCGTTTGGATGCGCTTTGCGTTCTCGATCTGGTGGGATAAAGCCAACCCTGTCACCTGTTTGGTCGCGTCCAGTAGCATGCGCGCGCCTGTTGCGCCGACCGGGTGTCCCCCGCCTATCAGGCCACCGCTCATATTGATCGGGCAGCGGCCGCCCGCTTCGATGCTTTGGTCTTCAATCGCTTGCCAACTTTGGCCAGGAGGCGTCAAGCCAAGATGATCAATTGCAGCATATTGGGTGGCCGTAAAGCAGTCGTGCGTTTCGATGCCATCGACGCGCTCGATACCTGAAATGCCGGCGCGGTTCCAAGCATTTTCGATTACTCGCCGCATATGAGGAAAGACATAGGTCAACCCCGCGCTGCGCTCGAACTTGTCTTTCAGGCGCAAGCCCACCGTGCTATGACCCCAACCGGTGATGCGGGCAAGCCTGCGCGAAGGGCTGGCTTTGAGATGCGCGGCGGCGAATCTTTCGGATGTCAGCAGCAGCGCGCATGCACCGTCGGTAATCTGGCTGCAGTCTTGGCGCCGCGTCCCCGGCTCAATGATCGGGTTGACCTCGTCGCAGTCTGTGAAACTCAGGGGGTCGAAATTCCATTTGCGTGTTTGCGCGTTTGGATTAGATTTGGCATACCCGTAGTTCAGCTCTGCAATGCGGTTGAGATACTTGCGATCGAGTCCGTAACGTCTCTCATACTCAGCCGCCACAAGGCCAAAAGCGGCAGGCCACATGAATTTGCAGTCGATGTCTTCGTGCCCTTGCCAAGAGGCAGAATTTTGGTTGATAGATGCCTGGTCGCCGGAGGTGTTCTTGAATTCTTCTGCGCCTATCACCAGAACGCAGTCATACCTGCCGGCCTCAATCTCGGCCATTGCCGCCAGCACGGCCAGCGATGAAGAGGCGCACGCACCCTCGTGCCGCATGGCGGGTACGCCCCACAGTTCAGGAACGACCTGAGCAACCATCGCCCCGAGATGTGCCTGCCCGCGCTGCAGCTCTGCGAAAGCATTGCCCACATGAATACTTTGAACTTGCGACGCGTCGACACCACTGCTCTCCATCGCGCCGTAGGTGACTTCACGAATCATGTCGGAAATATCTTCGCCGTTGCGGGACCACACTTTTGAAAAGTCGGTTTGGAAACCACCAAGAATACAGACTGACTTATTCATCTTCAACATCCTGTTTATCTGGCTCAAACTAAAGTTGTTCGGACGCTTGCTCGAGCGCCATAGCAGCTTGCAAAATTTCTCGAGCCGGGCACCAGCGATTCACCTCATTGGGACCGTTAAAAAAAAATTTAAGACGAGCATCTCGGTGAATAATTTCATAATGGAATGCTTTGCGGTAACGCCCTGACCACCAAGTAATGGTGCGTAGCGGGCCGCGACGCACCAATTGGCATCGGCGCACACGACCTTGGAGCAATTCGAATCGAAGTTGCAGCGGTTGAACAGAATGAAGGGTCTTCTCTTTCCGGACCAACTGCTCGGAAGTTAAAGAAGCCAATGATCATTTGACTAAGATGCTTAACTTTATGATCAGGCTTGTTTAGTAGCATTAGCAAATATTACGATTTTGTAGTTCTGTCTGCACATGGTGCTAACCCTTAGACGAGTCAAGGCTAAAACTCGATGAATCTTTAGGTAGTCAGAGATCTATGAATCAACACATTCCGCATGACAAAGTGTCGCTGCCTGACGCCGAAAAAGCCACTGATTGCCTGGCGCTCATAGCCTTCGAAATTGTTTTTCGGAATTGTGAATGGCCTTGACTCGCGCGACTTTGGATGTTGTTGCGGGCCAAGTTCTGGCTGCAGGTGGTCACGGAGCTCAAGAACCGGGGGGTGACCGACATCTTCATCGCCTGCGTGGATGGCCTGAAGGGCTTTCCCGAGGCAATAGGGGCTTTGTATCCGCAAACGGCTGTGCAGCAGTGTCTAGTGCACATGGTGCGCCACAGCCTGAACTATGTGAGCTGGAAGATGCGCAAAGTGGTGGCCGCAGACCTGAAGACCATCTACAGCGCCGCAACCGCGGATGAGGCCGTGCTGCGGCTGCAAGAGTTCGAAGAAAAATGCGGCGCTGACTACCCGACCGTTGTGAAATCGTGGCGCAGCAACTGTGAGCGGCTCGTGCCGTTATTTGAATATCCCTTGGAGATTAGACGGCGGGGCCGGCCGCTGTATCGAAACGTCCAACCTTCTGGTCATAACCTAAGGGAATACCATTGCCCTTGCAATTTCAATTTATTTGAGCAACTCCTGCCCTTATATTGAAGGGCTGGCTGCTTTAGCAGCACCACAAGGAGTTATAGGTCATGGCCACTGCATCCCAACAGGCCCCCGCCACAGCGGCTTCCTCGGCACTGGAAATTCGCCGTGTTGGCGTTTTTCTTGGCGCCCGCATCACCGGCATCGACCTCCGCCAGACGCTGAACGACACCACGGTCGAGGCCCTCAAACTGGCCCATGCTCAACATGGCGTATTGGTCTTTCCGGATCAGGTCATTTCCTCGGAAGACCTGCGACGCTTTGGCCGCTGTTTCGGCACCTTGAGCGTTCACCCCTTTTCCACCAGCAGCGCCGACGCCCCCGAGTTGATCGTCTATGACAACAAGGAGGGCAATCCTCCTGCCCCCACAGACATCTGGCACACCGACGAAACCTTTCGCGAGGCGCCGCCCATGGGCACAGCGCTGTGCTCCAAAATCATTCCTGAACACGGCGGCAACACCGCATTTGCCAGCATGTCAGCGGTGTACGAAGGCTTGTCCGACCGCTGGCAGCGCTTTTTGACGGGCCTGGAAGCCGTCCACGACTTCAAGCCTTTTCGCAGCCTTTTTCCCACCGACGCGGATGGCATCGAAAAACTGCGTCGCTTTGAAGACCGCTATCCTGCCGTCACCCATCCGGTGGTGTCGGTGCACCCCATCACTGGCAAAAAGGTCATTTTTGTCAACCCGCAGTTCACGTTGCACATCAAGGGCATGGCCGAAGATGAGAGCCGCATGATCCTGGACATGCTGTACCGCAAGACCCTGATTCACGAATACCAGTACCGGCACTGCTGGGAGCCGAACATGGTGGTGTTCTGGGACAACCGCCATGTGCAACACTCCGCCTTGCACGATTACTACCCGCAGCGTCGCCTGATGGAGCGCGTGACCATCGCCGGCACCCGCCCTGTGGCTGCCGACCCGGCCGCCGACCCCACTGACCTGCGGCGTTATCTGATGCCGCCGTTGTCGCAATTTCGCCAGGCGGGTACCGCCCAAAAGAGACAACTGGACCTTTGAGCTTGTTGGCGCATCAACGCCTTTTGTGATGAATGATCTGTTGGCCTTTCAAATGAGGAGACTGCCATGTTCCGTTTTTCCCGACGTGCCATTTTTGCTGCGCTGGCACTGAGTGCCTGCACCGCTGTTTTCAGCCAAACCGCTTACCCCGACAAACCCATCCGTTTGGTGGTGCCGTACCCGCCCGGCGGGTTCACGGACATTCTGGGCCGCCTGCTTTCTGCCCAACTTCAGACTCGTCTTGGGCAAAACGTGATCGTGGACAACAAAGGCGGTGGCGGCAGCACCATTGGCAGTGCCATGGTGGCGCGCGCGCCTGCCGATGGCTACACCCTGCTCTTGGTTGCACCCGACTTGGCCATCAATGAAAGCCTGATGGCATCCCGGCTAAGCTACGACGCTCGCAAGGACTTCAGCCCCGTGATCCGCGCGGCTTGGTCGCCCATGGTTCTGGTCACCCACCCCTCTGTACCCGCGAAAAACGTGAGTGAGTTCCTGGCTTTGGCCAAGGCCCGTCCCGGCAAAATCAACTTCGCCTCCGGTGGCATCGGCACGGGCGCGCACCTGGCACTGGAGTTGTTCA
>Ga0247843_1007891_pt1 | contig 12759 bp, 8 predicted proteins | sample LaCruzMarch2017__FD_192420 | JGI IMG/M metagenome (GOLD analysis project Ga0247843, IMG submission 192420) | Freshwater microbial communities from meromictic Lake La Cruz, Castile-La Mancha, Spain - LaCruzMarch2017_8m | ecosystem: Environmental > Aquatic > Freshwater > Lake | place: Spain...
TCAAAACCTGAGAGTATGTGACTCCCAGCATAGGAGGACGACGTCCACGAGACCTACCAGAGATGATGGAAGTCACAAGGAAGAAAGAGTGTCTAGCTTAGGGTACGTATGTACCTACATACTAACATTACCACACCTCATTGTCTCCCTCGTCGCTTCCCGGCTCATGGTATCCTCTCCTAATGGCGAGTTCGTCAAAGAATAGAGACGACGATGTTCGTGTGCGATGACCCTGATGATGACCCTGATGAGAATGGAAACGACGAAGGTGCAGCAGCTGTTGAGGAATGTGCGGATCCACTGAGAGTCGATGAAACGAATCCAACATCTGCGGTGACGTCGACGTGGGTGGATATTGTCTACCTTTCCCTCTTTTCCGTCATCGGATTTACAATACGGGTATATTTGGGAAGATTCTTCGGGGGTGATTGCACATCGTACGAGTCTGGAACTATCATCGATGATTTCCTTTGGCCAGTGTCACATAAGGTATGTATCACGACGGATGGTCAATATGGAGGGGCGTTATTTATTGACTTGCCCGCGAATATTATTGGATGTCTCATCATGGGATACTTCACAAGTCATCCTAATTACAAGTATTGGCCTGCATTTCCATGCTTGTCTCATGATCATCCCTGGCAGAGGGAGAAAAGTTTGCAAGTAGGCATAAGAACCGGACTGTGTGGATCGATTACGACCTTTTCATCATGGAATACGCAAATGGTAGTGATGATGGTCCTTGGAAGTCAGGTGCTTGCCGCATTGTTTGGTTACATAATAGGCTTACAAACGTCGTTGTATAGCTTTCGTGCAGGTAGGGCATTAGGGGCATTCACCCATGCAAGGCGAAATCCACATGTATTTGATAGTGCATTGAGGAGCAAGAAAGAAGAATTCCATCCAAGATGTCATCACAAACATCTCCATTGGATGACCCCAGCTGTTCTGATTATCATTGTCGGAGCTATAATCGCACTATTTGTGGCAGGAGACTTGTATTGGAAAATTCCATACTACCGTGAATTGTGGATTGGAGCACTACTTTCTCCATTTGGGGCTATAGCGCGTTGGAAACTCGCAGTGTTGAATGGCAAACTTGGCATCCGTGGTGAGCTTTGGATCCCAACTGGTACATTTCTCGCCAACTTTATTGGATGTATCATATCTGCTATTTGTGCGGCATGGGCATTTGTCGAAGCAAAGAATGAGAGTGCTCAACAGTGGGGTATTCCAATTCTCAAAGCAATAGCCTTGGGTATTGCGGGATGTTTGTCAACAGTGTCGACATTTGCAAAAGAATGCGTGGAGCTGGGAGAGAAGAATCCACCATTTGATAAGAAACAATGTCTCTACTCTTTCGGGACAACATTTAGCTGTTGTTTGATCGGGCTGGTGTGTTACTCTCCATTTGTGCGGTTTGCATGAACAAATACATCAATTTCCTGTCGTGGTGATGCTTCTTGCAATGTTATGCACAATTGAATAACGTCTAGGAAAGGCGTTGTTTCAGGGAAGTCTGGCTTTGGATATCTAATTTGCGACAGAGATGCATCGAGCAGGCTCTAAGCTCAATCAATGTGGTGTATTTGAATTGAACGCTGCTTTCATTGATGAGACTGCAAAGCTACGACAAAGAGCCTGCGAATTTTAGCGTTTGACAGCACGTCATTTGGCGTCAATATAGGCATGGTGAAGCAGAGTCTTTACTGTAGCAAAGGGAAAATTCCAATAATATCTATAATAGTCTATTAAGTATCTCAGCGCACTCAATATGACATCTACGTGTCAGCATCACGCATCACTACCCTTTTGTTCGAGTTTTATCTACGATGATAGCTTAGTACGCTTCTTCCTCCCCTCGTCGTTGTCATTAGACAACTTCTTACGTCGATCGTCTTGATCATCGTCAACATTTCTCTTATTGGCAGGAGAGCGTGAACGAGATGAAGAGTACGATCGTCGACTGCGGCCACGACACTTTGCATGTACCGGAGATACTGATACACTTCTACTGCTAGCCATTGATCCTGCTCCATCGTTTGTGGATTTTCTGTCACGTCTGTCAGGGGTTGTTCCACCACGACGTCGACCGTCACCACGGTTGTGCTTCTTTCTCCCACCACTATCATCAGCATCATCATCTGATGATGAATAAGATGAGTACGATCTTGAACGTTTGTCATTCCTCTTCCTATCCCGTCCACCTTTGCTCTTACTCTTTTTACGCCTGTAAGACGAGTATGAGCTACTTGATGATGACGTGTACGTTGATGACGATGACATTGAACTACCACTACTGCTGGAACTAACACTACTCGTATCCGATGAGCTTGTTGATATGACAGAACTTGCATCATCATCATCTTCCTTCATTTTCTTGACATCCTTCATCGCCTGCTGTGCCTGGGCCTGTGCCAATATTAGCTTGGGTGCATTCTTTAGGAATTCACGCATCCCATCGGTAAGTGGACCCAGTCCGATACTTGTGAAGAAGTTAATGGCATATCTTGTGTTACGTGCATTATCCTTGGGAAACATCCCTTTGAACCAGTCACGCAATATTGGTGCCTCTTGTTGCTGCTGCTGCTGTCGGTGGTGGTGGTGCCCATTACCACCACCACCCGTCATGGAATTTGGTAATGTCAGTGCCGTCACAGGAGGAGCATCATCACCCGTTGTATTGTCCGGATCGGGATTGTCCGTATCAAAGCGTCGCTTCAGCGCGACCATACCCATAGCCTCGGCCATTTCCTGTACCAATATCTTAATAAAGATACGTGATGAACTCGTAGTTTCATCCTCATTTAAATGGACACATCCCAATACAGACCACGAGAATGAATCAGAATGGAGTAAATGTCCAAATAGTTTGGCAACATTCCGTAATTTGTTCGTTTCTAACCGATGGATAGTATTATACTGTGTCGCAAATGCAACCTCAAATGCAGTTTGCCATCGTTCATTTAATAGACAAAATCGACCACTGACCAGACCGTAGTAACGCAAAAATGTACGTTCCTGGGAACAGCATTCAATAATCATATTGATTAATTCACACTCCCGTCCGGGGGGGATATCCATCTTTGCAAGCTTGTGTGTACATTCCTCAAAGGTCGCCGATGACATAATCGTTAGGTATATTGTCCGTCGGAGATGGACAAGGTCTGTCTCGGTCAAGTCTTCAATCACCACAGTCTTCTTAACATCGTCAGAAGCTTCTGCTATTTCATTCTCATCCTCATTTTCATCGTCACTGCCACCACTCTCATCATTCTCATCATCATCATCCTCCCCCAATATCTCAGCCTTGATTTGTTTCCACTCTTCCTCCCTCGTATCATACTCATTGTCAAAACTAAATATATCCAGCTCATCTTCATACTTTAATTCTTCATCATCTAATCCTAATTCAAATGTAATTTGTTCCTCCCTTTCGACCAAATCCAAATATTCTTCATTGGGTATTATAGGATAATCCACGAACCCACCTTTACGTATGGCCAATAATGACGTTATACGATATTGTGCCTTACGTCCAACATTCCCCTCATGTAACAAGTTACGTAAACGTTCCATTATTGCATGTACCCCGGCCGGACTCACCTCGGAGAGATGTTGTCCTATCGTGCACATGTATCCCACGGCGACATCGATACTATCTTCAGTGGGAGGGTCGCCCTCGAGTAGTACAGTTAGTAATTGTAACGACAGTAGTTCATTTGCCATACCCTGATTGAATAAATGTCCTAATAATGCAACTAGGCTTGATACGACGTCACGATTGCGTTTGGAATAATTGACACGGAATGCCAATATTAATCGCGTGACTAATAATTCACCACATTCCGGTAACTTTGTATTAATAACGGCCATTAAGCTTGCATATACGGGTGCATGTTTTGGACTTGCCGTGACTGCACGTACTATGCATGATACTAGTAATCCCCGACCGCGTATTAAATTCACTCGCGTGAATAGTGTGTGTATCAATTCTTTAATCGTCGATGGCGATAGTCGATTGATCGTGCCATTGATTTGTTTTCTCATATCGTCCCAAGTTTGACGTTGGATATGTATTGGTGTAATAGTAGTAGTAGTACCAACCTTGCCAGTAATAGCAGCGACTACTCCATTGTCCGACTCATTGGCCTTGCGTCGTTGCTCCTCCTCCTGCTCAAGCAGTTTACGCTTCGCAGGTGGTATGTATACCCCGACATTCTTCTCCCCCCAACGTCGTCGTTGTTGTCCTCCTCCCCCACCTCGATGATGATGATGATGATGATGATTATTCATATTATTATTATTATTATTGGGATGGCCACGATGGACATCACGACGGTCATTGCCTCCCCCCCTGCTATTATTGTCGTAATTGTTGAATTCTTGATCGTGATGATGATTGTTGTTCTGCCTCACATCACGGCGACCAATGTCATTATTATTGTTATCGATATGATCATAGCGGTCATCATCGGCACGATTATTCCCCCCCTTCTTTTGGTCGTTGTCGTTTGTTCTATACATTTTAGATGTCTCGTCATCATCATCATCACGAGGTGCGTCTAATGCACGGTCCATCTTGGCCACTAATGGAGCAGAATTAGTTGCTGTTACTGTTGTTAGTGGACGATGAGCAGCAGCAGCGTCGTAGTTGTTGTTGTCGGTGTGAGTAGCAGGGGGAGGACGAGGACGACCCAGCGCTCCGTTGTCGTCGTCATCGGTTTCGCTATCACCCGCACGACCTTCTCCTCTTCCACCTGGCGGCCATTGATTCTCGATGACAGCCGCATCGTTGGCGTTGTCGATTGACACTTCCTCCTCTTCCTCGCCTTCGTAGTCGACGTCGGGTGCGTCGTCGTCAAAATCGGCCATGGTGTGTTAGGGTTCTTAAGTACCGATCGTACTTATGTAGTAGATTGGTTGCTTTCCACAATGACAACCGCTTTGGTACGAAGGGTTGGGGTACAGAACTTCTTGTTAATCAGCAGCGACCATGCCGTTCATATCATCATATAAAGTACGGACGAAACCTGCCATACTTTGTTGCGGCCTGACATGCATCCTACTTATTCTTCATTCATCATCCTTCCTCCATCGCCCATCGACTAATAATGCACCATTGAACTTTCTGCCCGGTGTGGTAGTGAAAACGAATGATGTGGACGAGGAGGACGACTGTCTAACGGCGCGGAATGATAGCATTCCTAAATATTTACACGGCAGTTCCTACCTACAGCCTCCCGCGATTAATTTAGGATTGCCCAAGATGGGTTCCACTAGCCTACAACATTTCTTCGGATGTGCCGGATACGGCGCCTCGCATTGGCTATGCGGGAAGGATCAGATCTGCGCCCGATGCATGGAAGCATCCGTCGATGCCCACCGTCCGCCGCTCGAAAAGTGCGGCCGCGACAATGGTGGCGGACCGATATATGCACAAATCGATGGATGGGGTTCGAAGGGCAAGATATTATTCTTCCCCCAAATCGATCTGCTGAATGATATCATCGACGCATATCCCAACGGTACGTACTTTCTCACCTTTCGGGATATGGAGGGATGGTATGATAGCGTTGCCAATTGGAGATCGCCGAGCAACCGAACGTTGAAAAGTCGCATGGCGCGCAGCGTCCCCGGTCTAGAAGACGGGAGTTTGCAAAACTTTACCGACTTTTTCTGCAATCACGTCAAGCGCGTACGCGCGACCGTTCCGATGCATAGATTGGTCGAGGTCGATATCGAGGATCGCAATGCCGGTCGATTGCTCTCGGACATATTCGACATTGACGAAAGTTGCTGGAAGAAGACGAATGCGAACGACGCAAGGCACGACGACGGCTCTGACGTTGTACCTCATCCATCGCGACCGGAAAAATTGCCCATGCTAATTAAAGGGAAGACGGAGATACGTGGGAAGGATGGAGTAATGCGAATGAATCCGTCGGCGATGCGATCGAATTTGTCAAATCGTATACGCGATGGTCGAGAGAAGATGTCCTGAGTAACTTGACAAACGAGGATTTTTCGCGTGATTAAAAAATGGAATTAAAATGTCTGAAGGTCAATACTTACTTGATAAATAAGTATTAAAAAAGGTTACACCGTCTCACACGATTGATGTGTAAATGCTTCCGAAGTGGCGCTCCTTTTACCATTATTGTCGTCCCGCTCTTCAGATCTTGGTACAAATGCATTCTGTCATTTGACTCCAAATTCTCCCATCCCCCCGATATTGCAGAGCAAAACTGAACACACTCTTCTTAAAATAATGTAGGTATCATTTCGGTCCACCACTTTTGGGAACGGAATTCGGTGTATTTGGGCCAAGTCCTTCCCAATCACAGGGTGTGCTATAAAAAAAACGTATCGGAAAAATATTTGATGATCTTGCCAATGTATTCGACGAGAGTGTATAATCGAGATTGGATGAGTCGGGTTTGGATATGCCGTTTGGGGGGAGGGGGAGCGTTGTAAATTCTCGTCAAAAAGTTATAATTGGGATTGCTCTTGACACGAAGCCCACGGGCAAATAATATCCTCAATAGCTCAATATAAGATCATCGCACACGGCCGGGGCTAGAGAGTTTCCATAAATTTAACGCAGCAGCATAGCCGTACCAGGCGCCACTAATCATCCAAGCGGAGGCTAGTGTTGCCTGTACCTATGCCATGCGTTACTCCCGGAAGCGGTCGTTGCCGTTGTAATGGGTGGACATTGTCCTGAGATGTTCTCTCGTTCCTCTCGGCGTAAAGCCGCGGCCAGCTTTTTGGAAGAGAAAAAGATTAACAGTGTCCTACTCCACCCACAAATCAACACCGGCGTTGAATAGTAGTATCACCAATCATCACTACCGCCCGATGGCCAACAAGCCGCCAGTCGGTGCACATCTGTGGGGGTAGGGCCGCGCGCGATGTCATCGTCTTCGATAGGCAGGGAAAATTTGACGAAATGGGCGGGACGCTTCCTTTTCGTGAAAAGACCACACAACATCCACGCAGTAGTAAAGGCATATTCTTGATATCCGCTACGCAATGGTGACGACAACGGCCAACAATGAAGAGCAGTAGCTTTGCCGCACTCACGCGATGGCGTCGTACAACAGCCCTACTCTCTAAAGTATTTGACTTGCATTTACCACATTTAACAACAACGATACATTTACGTATTGAATTTGCTCTATGGTTATGTACATTACTATTATGTTCGGCAAGCAGTCATGTGTTGTACAAACATTCGTACTTGACATTGGTCGGTGATTGGACGTTCCTATTCTGGGTGGGTCTGTGGTTAGGACGGCATTTCCTACTGCGTTTGATATTTACAGTTTCGTGGGTGTATCCACCCTCAATTTTCTCGTCCTCGTCGACGACTTTTATTAATAATTGGTCCTCCCTCATTCGTAAGAAAAGACCCGGGAATAGATTAGGTGGAAGCTGGACACGTCGACGTAACTTCGACACATGGCTTCATCGTCAAAAATGCACTGGAAGAATTCGACAAGGACGAGAAGATTATGATGATTATGACGACGAGGAGGAACAATGCAACATTGGAGATTACGTTGTTGAATACGCAATAGCAGCAATCCTTGGAACCATGATTGGTGGTAGTATTGCTGTCAATTTAGAATGGGCAACGAATGTTAATTCTACTGTACGGTTTATATGGCGCCTCATCCCATGCCTAGTCGCATCTACAGTCTTATATCGATACCGTCATCGTCTACGTTACATTACACGTACTTTCCTTTCACCATACGTAATACTATCCACAATAATCAATTGGATGTACTACTTCGCCATGGCGGGACAGTACTGTGATGCATCTGCTGCCAATGGTATTGCAAGTTTAGCAATGATGGAGGGATGGGGTGGTGGATTAATGATGGAAACAGATCATCATTTATTATCATCATTAAATTCTGGAGGAGGAAAGGGACATCATCATGGTCATAATAATAATCATCGTCATCATTCACATCATCATCATTATCCTGACCTACTGCTATCGTTAGCAGGGACAAGTAACTTATATGCATCGAATGGAATTGGTGGTGCACCACATATTGCAATCATAATATCATTATCCAGGACATGGGGAACACTCTGTGGTTTAACATTTGCCTTCTGGTCACTATTGCGTGGTGAGGGAGGAGGTGTACGCGGTGCTGTTGGCGAATTCGTTTGGTTGGCAGGTGGGGCGGTATGGGGATGGATTCGATCGAGTTTAGCATTCATGGGTCTATCGTCATCGACGACGTCTTCGAATTCGTCATCGTTTCATCCATCATCTAAATCCCAGTCAGATTCGTGGTGGATGAATGGATCAACTGGTTCATCGGACTTGACATTTGAGAATGGAAAAGGAGGAGGTGGTGGGGGGAATAAACGTAACAAGGGAAAGAAATCATCCAACAACCAGTCGCATAATAATGGCGATTCACTGTCGTCGAACCATCGCCATAGTAATAGTAATGGTGTCACCAACAACGGCATCGTGGAAGTTGATAGTTCGTCGGAATTCGTGGTTGGGAAACTGACATTTCATTTATTTCCAATATCTATACGAACACAGGCCCTGCACATCCAACAGATGCGTACCTCTGAAATGTACAGGTTGTTAGAATGGACATGGGACGCATGTCCACCCTTGCAGCTGTTGGTGTTTATACTTACTGCAATATTCTTAATGTATGGTTGGCTATTTGTATTGGGAGGGTATGCCTGGATTCTTGGGAATGGTCACACCACGAACGACTTCTTTGAAACGGTTGACAATAATATACCCAATTGGGAACCTAATCCCAACTATAGTCAACATGATGGAAGTAACAATCACTATTGGAGGACGCAGTCGCCATTTCCAGCCCCACCCATCTTCGATGTAGAGCCACCCTCGTGGGTTAGTCTATTGTTCCTGGTTATTACATTTGGAACGACATCGAGTCTATTCCTTTACGGTAGAATCATGCTTCCCATTCCAGAATTTGTTGCCGGGACGAATGTTTTAAAGGCAATCCGGGAAGAGACTCGGATAATTGGTGGTGTTGCCGGTTCTGGCACGCACAAGACGTCAAAACTGAAGGAGAAGGATCTACCGTGGGCAGAGAATTACAAATCTATCACGACAGAGAATAGATTACGACTGTACTACAAGGTTGCCATTGTTCGTATTCTTGAAAATATCTTCTTGTGTGCAATTTTGCCACAGACTGAAATCATATGTCGTTATACTGAACACTGTGAGGCTGGGCCTGTAATTTGGGGTCCCTCCGGAGTTACTGGTATTTCTGGTAGGAGATTTGGTAATAGATATTCACTATTGACGAGTTCGTTCGATGCCTTAGTGGGAGATGATTTCGCGACACGACTAATCATAACATCAACAGTACTTGTTACGGCAATTTGTTTGGTTGCGCAGATGACATTGATGAATCGAACGTATCTTGCCATAATGGGATTTATCAGTGGTGAATGGGAGTTAGTTACAGATACTGGCGACGGCGACGATGATGAAATATCTGGATCCTCGTCATGGCCAAAACGAATGATATATGAAATATTTGGCATCGGATCGAAGCCCGCTCAATATCTGCTGACTCGTCGATCCTCGAATACGCTGATGCAGTGGGATCCCAAACGTCGTTATCAAAAGGGTGATCGAATTGCATACGATGATGCTGTTTATGAGGCAGTGTCAAATTCTCCGGAGGGACCACCATTCGACCCTTTCCTACGTGCCGCACATGAAGTCTTTGGCGACGAGCTTGGTCATCCTAGTTCATCGAATATGATGCCATGTCTGTCCATGGGGTGCTTAATCCTAGCAATTATGATGCTCTCGTCGATGGTCTTTTGGAAGAATGCTGGTTGGAATTACTTCCCGCTGTTACTTTGCTTCTCATCTGCCTTGATTGCAGGTTACGCAATCAATCATTCGACGAAGAGGATCATTTTTGGCATGAAGAAAATTGCTGATGAAATCACAGAGGCTACAAAATTATCTTAGTTGGGAGTAATTGAACCTCCGACGGATATAAGGAGATTAATCCACTACATTGTATTTTCGGTTTTGTCGGTCTTTTATTACGGCATCTTGTAACGTTCCACATCATCCTCCATCTCTTTCTGTCCTTTGGTAGTTGCAAAATAGCTTTTCATGGCATTGTAGCAATCATCCATCATCATCTTCTCTTTGATTTGTGAGTATGTACTGGCCGCCAAGGATCGCGAGGATTCTAACTATCTTGCGCTTGGAAGCCTTGAAATGTGACCGTTTCAATTTCACTCCGACGCCCCCACAACCGATAACCCACAACATCACCACAAGCAAACACGCCACGAGTTTATTAATGACAACAATGACCTCCTCTACCGACATTATCGAATCGGCCATGTCTGCCATGACAAATGCCACCTCACCTGCACTCTTTGATGTGACCATCGTCTGCACTACCGATGACTACCAGGCTGCATATTGGATGGACCGTCTCAGCAAGGGGATATGCAAGAACCTCAACAACTCGTCTGTGTATCCCATGGTCTTGGCAGTAAGTGAAGACTGGTCCTCCTCTGCCGGTGCCGGTAATGGACTGGGCACACTCTATGCATACCAAAAGGCATGTCGTGTTGCCAAATCAAAGTATAATATCAATTTAGATGACGAGTTAATGGCAGGTAAGGTTTCGGCGGCATTGTACCATACTGCGGGTAAGGGAACACGGTTGGCACCATTGCCGGCTAGTGAGAATAACAACAAACCTGGTGTGGTAAGTTAGTTTTTATACATTTAATAATGTCTTTATCGAGGATGGTGTCAACCAATGCATGTACTAATAAAACAACATCAATGAATCTTCTTCGTTTATTCGAACAGAAACTGCCCGTCTGTCACAAGCTTTCCGCCGGTACCTATGAACCCATAACGGTCCTCGAGGCAGTCGTACGTCAAACTGGTATCTATGCCTCCTCACGTGCTGGTCGACTATCAGTCTTTTGGGGTGATCAAATCTTCGTCCCAACGTCACCCTTCGTTTGTGCACCGACACATCATGTGGATATTATGTGCACTCTCGAGACGGACCCACCCACCGAGAAGGTATGGAAGGAGAAAGGACTTGAGAAGTATGGTGTCATTGCTGTTACGGCCAGCGGGGATGCCGCACAGGTCGAGAAGGTAGATCATGCCACAGCCATGCGCATGTTGAAGAATCTGGGCGATATTACACGTGTCGGACCCAGCTTGGGAAGCTTCTCAGTCAGTGCCAAAATACTCGAGGCATTGTGTTTCGAATTTAAGACCGAGTTAGATGCCAAGGATGGAAAGCTGGATACTGATCCACACTTTTGGATGCCATTAACACTTCCCCAGGATGAGTATATTGCACTAATGTCACAGAAGGGAGTGGAGGTGGATGAATCACGTGCACATCATGTACGTATGACGAAGATGAAGGCCACATTCCAAACTGCCAATCCTGAACATGGACTCTTTGGTGCCGTCGATGTTGGGAGTGGTGCCTGTTGGTGGGACTATGGACAGGTCAAGCTATACATTGCAAACAACCTTAAGTTGGCCGAGGACGGTGACGATGCCGACCTATTGCGTCGTTTCTTTGGCGTGACATCCCGCGTCATGAATTCCGAACTGTCAGGCGTTGCCGTGGATGAAAGTGCATGCATCTCGTCATGCAAGGCACTAAGTGGATCAGTTGGTGCTAACGCGGCCATGGCGTCAGTAGTAGCACAGGAGATTCATATTGGTGACAATGCCATCGTCGTGAATTGTGCCGCGAAGAAAATTGTCGCTGGCAAGGGTGCAGTCTTGTACAATTTAGTGAGTGAGTCCGAGGAAGGGATTGTAGCAGGAGACGGAGAGGTCATCGTTTCCGTGTCAGACGTGAGCGGGTCATCCATGCTATTGAAGAGTAAGACAAATATTTGCGGTGGCGATGCATGGAAGGTCAAATTAGATGGCAACACAATGTCTTTCGAGGATGTGCATTTGCAAAACAGGGATGCTGACATTACAATCATTGAAAAGAAGAGGAAGGAATTGTTCATGAAGGCATCGAAGGCCTTTTGCCTCTAGACAGATAGAAATCAGAGGCTTAGAATCATTATTTGTCTACGAATGCGTGCGTCACCAAGAAAATGTCAAATTGGCTGCCAAAATTTTGTAATGTACAAACTCTAACTACCATAGAATGCCAGCTACCACAGTACCTTTCTACAATAATATCTTTCCGTCATCTATCTCATTGGCATTTGCTATCAAATTTTTCTATCGAACGGGCACACACAAAATTATACCGTGCTTAACTTTAGTATTGATTGGTCATCAACATTGTCATCATCAACATTGTCATCATCATAACTGTCATAATCATCATTGTCCTCGTTGTCGTCATCGTCATCATCATCCTCACTGTTATCGCTGAACATAACGTAGGAACGCACAAAATTGGGAGGCAGAAGGTAAGGCCAAACATTTTCTACCACATGATCGGCTCCACAGCTAATGCGACACTGCAGTCTAGAATCTGATTGATCCATCTTCATTTTCTTGTTGCCTCCACCCATTGTTGCACCTTGGTCTGCATTGGATGCGTCTATCTTTGCCTTCCAGAGCTTAGCTCCACATGTCGGATGTCGGCGTGTCGTTTTTTTGCCCAAATGGCGACATTCTGTGTCGTGTCGGCGACATGTCGCCAACATGTTTCAGTCATGTCGGCGACATGTCCAGATGTCGTGTCG
>Ga0247843_1007892_pt1 | contig 12759 bp, 11 predicted proteins | sample LaCruzMarch2017__FD_192420 | JGI IMG/M metagenome (GOLD analysis project Ga0247843, IMG submission 192420) | Freshwater microbial communities from meromictic Lake La Cruz, Castile-La Mancha, Spain - LaCruzMarch2017_8m | ecosystem: Environmental > Aquatic > Freshwater > Lake | place: Spain...
AACTGGCTTTCAGCAGGATTGTTTAGGGATGACACCCCTTCAAACGTTGGTTCCCTTCCGCCTCTCTCTCCTTCAGTGCGGAAGGAAAAGGAGAAGATGGTGAGTACTCGCAGTTTGAAATCAAAGTGGAGAGTCGTCGAGGAGACAATGATAAAATGCATTCATGTCTTGAGTTACCTCGAGTACCATTGATTGATGATAATATGTTCGTGAGTGAGGAAAAATCCAACATGAAGAAAGACTTTATCTTGACGAAGAAAATGTCTCTCATACAAAACATCGCTCGAGTTAGAAGTAGGAAACGGTGAATGTTATTGCATTAATTGTGTGTATTGCTGATATTCATTGCCACTAAAGCGAAGGGTCTTGTATTTGTCAACAAATTGATGCCACATCATACACTAGTGCAAATGATATTTTCCTAGCTCTTCTAACAATAAAGAGCAATACGACCCATCCTCATGTGATCTTAGGGATAAGTTGATCTGCCCCTTCAGCATTTCCAAGGTAATAGGGTCATCTTGACAATGTAGCTTAATCAGAACAACCAAGACTTGAAATATTCTATCTTTTATTTCTTGATTGGGGTCATCAAGGTGAACCAATAGGTCTACCGTTATTGTTTCTATAGATTTTGCCGACTTCGGTGCAAGTGCGTGAGTTTGAACAATGTACTCCTTCAGTGCGCGACAAGCTGCCAAACGCACGGGATGGTGAAAATCATCTAATAAACCCAAAAACTGAGGGTACATGGCATCAATAACTCGATTCTTCGATTTATCAACAATAGATGAGATCTCATTTGATGAATTTTGCAGTACCATTGAGAGGCAGACACACGATAGTTCACGAGTGGTTGATTCCGAATCATCAAGGTTGGTCAGTAAAACTGGAATGAGACGAGCAATTATATCTGGGTAGAAAAGATTTGCTGTACCACTCAAAAGTGAGAAAAGTGTGGCAACAGCTATCTTCCGTAGCGCCGATGCCATTGCCCCAGGCCTCCAAACTAGATTCGGTAGGACAAGTGACAGTAAAACATCCGTGGTAAATTGGGATGAAAAAGTTGTGGGTACTACATTCAACAATCCTTTCTGTTGCGGACATAGGGTTTGGTGGAAGCTTTCATCAGACAGTATTGTTTGCAGTAATGCCATGAGTGAAATTCGCAGAGAATACTCTTCAGCTAGATCATCTGTTGTTGCGTTCAAACTTTCCCGCTGTAATCCATCTGGTCTCATAGCAGATATGAAAAAGGGTGCCACCAGATCGAAGTTACTCCCAATTGTGTATCCAACGCAAGCTCGTAAGAGAGTATCCACGGCACGAAAAGCAGGTTCTGACAGTTTCCAAGGAAGCGGGGCTGTTGACAGAATCTTTGCTAGAACTTCTCGGAAATGGATATCTAAAATGCATGGAATCTCCTCGTTGCAATTCTTTGAATCACGGCGCCCAACGGCGACAGAGAAGGAATTCATAATATTCATGACATTCGAGGACAGTCCGTATGACTCTGGGCAGCCTAAAAGATAGGTAATACTGACCGAGATGCAAACGATATCATCGTCAGAAAGACGTAATTCATTACTTAATTTCTGAGTGCATTTGGTGAATGAATCGCACGCGTCCAGCAGAGACCAAGCCAACATAGAGTTGGTGACCGTATTCGCTAATAATGCTGGATGACACAGCAAAGAACTAATCGTCGATGCCATCAAGGGAGAAGAATGAAACCAATCCGGTGCCAAGGTCGTTAATGTCGGGTCAAGTTTGTTTAGAATGGATGTAGTCTCGTCGGTGTGTAATACTCCTTTCATTAATCCATCGAGGGCCAGTAGCATAGACGTCATTTGACTTGGTGATGACTCGGCCGTCATAACTGATGTGTCCAATTGCAGGTGATGATCGACGATAACAGTTGATCCTTTATTCGCGAAGCATCTCATCACAATTTCAGTTGCAATGATATTATTGCCGCCGAGTATTCGAAAGATCATCTGTGCTACCTTGAGCATGTCTTTGTCGTCACACAGGACAGTCGTTGACAAAACAACCAGTATGGACCGAATCGTAGAGGTAGATAATTCTAATGCCGGCATTGTATCATCCGTCAACGAAGGTTCATTGCTTCTATTCATCAATGGAATCGCAAGAAGAAGAAGAAGAAGCACTTGGAGTGTTTCCAGATAACGTACTTTACCCTGGCACGATGATTCGTCTTGAGAACACGATCGAAGAGTTAGTTCCAACATTGGTTGGAAGTATGAACCAAGTTTGTCCATTGGTAGATAGTGTCCATTCGTTCCTTCATGCTGTAGACTATTCAATTGGTGCATAGCCAAGGTCTGTACCGAGGTCATGCTACCAGCTGATGTGCCCATTAGTAACATTACCAATACTTGCGCCTTGACAATGGACGACAAATCGTATTTGAATGAATCTGATGATTTCACAAGTGTTGACGACAATGCCTGTATCTGGAACGTGTTGACTTTGTTTGGAGAGTATCCCCACGTAAGTTTGCTAGCAATAGTACCAAGAGAGGTTATAACTGTACCCTGCACAGACGCTGACGAGTCCAATTTGAGCATATTGGTCCAACCTGGCAAAACAGTGTCATACAGAATCTGTTCCATCGTTATAGAATAACTCTCTTGGCCGATAGTAGCAATGTACTCATTTTCTTCTACCAACTCCACATTGGCAAAACTATGACTGCATTCTTCCCCCTCGACCAACTTGTTCCCACCGTCCACAATACGAGGACAGCACAATACGATAGCGGCACTCGTTTCCACGGCTTGACATCTTGTTTTGGAATGACGATGACGAAATAGACATTTCTTCGACATTGCTGCATCCGACAACTGATGTATCCCACTCCCGCCACGAGTATCATCATTCCGCTCTCTTCCTGTTCCCGTCAATGGAACAAGTAAGCGCATGGCATTCATCCGTACTGCCAATGGACATAATTGTGCAAGCAATCGAACCAATATGCATGATGTATTCAGTACCTCGGGATATGGATCAAGGAAGGTAGATGTGGCAATAGTTTGACATATATTAGACGTTGTTTCAATCATCATCTTGCTGATCCTGCCACGGACAATATTATCATTGTCATCCTCATCATCTCGGATAGTATCGAACAAGAAGTATCTATTGTCATTTGAATTGAAACAGTACCCTAACAAATCTACAAGTAGCTCGACGAGTAAATGTCGTATATGTTCCGATGATTCTATTGGTGACTCTGTCACATGTCGTCTTGACATTCGTCTTTGAAATATGACCGAACAATGCCGTAATAAATGTAGTCGAGTTGCAGATATTGCCTCGTCTTTGTCAATTTGATCTTCACTATTGCTACTACTGTCACTATAAATAGCACTAACTTCGGTGGTTGTATCATCACCACCACCACCTACCTCTGCTTCTCCAAACGTTTGACGGAACAATGTTTTGAAAATCTCAATGCTGATTTCACGCTGAGCTTCAGTTGTCACGCTGTCATTGTTGATTATGTAAAGTAATGTTTGGACGATGGAATGACGCATCCCACCATCACAGTCACTGCTGAGATAATCGGCAATACTATCGCAATCTGTACCACCGTCATTGACAAAAACGACATCATTTGTTGTTCTCGCTCCTCGTAGCAATTCGAAACCAATTTCTTTCGTTACTCTAGGTAGAATTTCCCTCTTCCATTGATTCAATATCCTAGTGCACACTCGCCGACCGTCACTACTAGAAGAAGCTGCTAGTAGAGTGTGTGCCAATTCATCGTTGAGGGATGACGACGCCGCCACTACCACCGACGCTTCCGTCATCCGCCGATCCGTTATTGTTGATCTGGAAATGGCCAGGGCGGGAACATCTTGAAACACAACAACAAACCACACACACAGAACGTAATAACCAATAACATCATGTCCTCGCTTCAAGCGCTGCTCGACGCCCAAGAACGACGAGGGAGTAATGTGTCATCGGGTAGAGGCACTACTAGACAGCAGCAGCAGCAGTATCGAAGCGGTCAGTCGTCATTTGGCGCTGCAGGACGACGACAAATAACAGCAGGGAGTACCGAAAGTTGTTTGCGATTCACAACATCCACAACAGCAGGGACTACCGGCAGGAATACAATTAACAATAATGGCAGATGGCAGAATGTGAAGACCGAGTCTTTTACTACTTCTTCTTCTTCATCATCGTCATCGCGTGCAGTAACTACACAACAACATCAGCAGCGAGGAGAAGAGGGAGGAGGCACGTATGAAGAACGACGGGAAAGAATCGAACGTCGAGCGATTGAGGAAAGTCGTGCGGCGAAACGACGGGGAAGAAGAGATGACGGGAATGCTAGACGACAACAACAACGCATAACGAACAACAACAACAACAACAACAACAAGGCTGCTGACAATAATTGCCATGTTGATGATAAACAGGAGGAGGAGGATGAAGATATACAATCTCTTCTTAGCTGGGTGGGTCCGCTCATCGTTATCGACGACGATGGTCGTTCTGAAGATGATGATAAAGGGAAGAAAGACGACGACGATGAGACGAAGAAACAGATTACACAATATTCCTGCACATACTATCAGGATCGGGATAAGCGTTATCCATTCACAACCGACAAACGGGGCTTTAATCTACTTACATATTTAATGATAACAAATCGTAAATTATTACATATTAATCGATGTATGATTGAGAAGTTTGGTACCACTGCCACCACAATCACTGGCAGCGACGACAATCCAGAAGAGTTGTTCGTTGATGATGATGATGATGATAATAATAATAATGATGATGGCGACATTGATGATGATGCCATGGATATTATTATACGGATAGGCCAGGGCTTATATGCACACAAACCAACATTACGGACCAAGGGCGTAACATGGTCCACCGAGGAATATAGTCATCCGGGATTACAGCGTATGTATCTACGTATGAAATCCATACAGCGTTTTACTGAAATTTGGTCATTATTGGAACGTGCTGAGGCATTGGGCGTGTTTGATGATATTTTCGGTATTGGTGGTACCAATGCGGAGAATAATGTAATTCGAATAGCCGCTGTGGGGGGTGGTCCGGGGTATGAATTGTTGGCAACCAAACTATTCTTTGAGGATAGAGCTCCACCGTCGGAAGAAGGACTAGACGAAATTCAACTTGAATTGACATGCATGGATGTTTGTCCAGCCTGGCGTGCATATGCCGAAGCTTTGGGGTTTAAATTTGTGGATTATGATATAGATAATGAATCGGGAATCAGTCCTCTTGAGGCCATGGGGTTAGAGACTGGGCAACTACATTTCTGTATCGTTAGCTGTGTGATGATTTATGTTACAAATTCTAAAGTTATGTCCATGTTTCACAAACTTATACATAATGATGGAGTTAAGGCCATGTTGATAAGTGAGCGTGGTGAACGTACAATGGCATGCTCGATGATGGAGGCGTTAGGGGGGAAAGTAATACGATTGATTGACCAGGTGGATGGGATGGATGAAAGACAGGCAATCTGGTCGTCGCAGGAATTCTGTGATGAACAGCTGCGTACATGTTATCCGGATTATGAGGCACATCAAAGCAAGTGTGTATTTCCCAATGTACCATATTGTGAACACAAGGAGAGAAGAAGGAGTGGTGGATCTGGCAGATATAAGCGATGACGTGTAAATTTTGAAGTGTAGGAAAGCCAACATATAATTAAGTTGGTCAATCCAAATAACACTGTCATTTCTTAACCGTCCTCTGGATGCAATCAATGTCTTTCTTTACAGATGTAAAACCTCCTGTCCTCCGTTTACATAAAGTTTAACAACATCCACCGCTCTTCTCTCCATTATCAGCCATGATACTACTCTTGAAAGGGCAGCTCGTGCCACAGCCATCATAAATACCATAGTGGGTACTCCAATCACCAATAAATGCAAAGTGCTTCGCAAATCGTGTTTCCTTCAACATGTTGTACGTATTCCCACATACTAAAAAAACCTTCCCCTTTTCCATGTAATGATGATTATCCAGTGCCCAACCACTCTCAAATCGTGGGATCGTTCCTAGGTACACAACGGCTTGACCATAGTCCTCACAATGTGGTTCCAAGCAGTCAAGATGGAAGAGACGGTATGTTGCCGAGTAGAACTCTAGCTTGGCATGACCTAAAGCATTAATCTTATCTTGTACTGCCTGATTCTCAATCGTAATAGGTGAGTCCTCCACAAGACGGGGATCTGTAAAGCCACATTTTTTCGCTAAGTTCTGAAAGTCATTCCAATACATTGCCCCACTTAAACACTCTCCCCATAGTACCTCATCTTCGCGTAATTCCTTTGGTACACGTCGATTGGCGTACACATCTGAGAAGTATAATTCACCACCTGGTTTCAGTAATCGATGACAACTTTTTAAGACTGCCTCCTTGTTGGGACAAAGATTAATGACACAATTACTAATAATAATGTCCACACTACCATCTGTTAACGATTCAATTGCATCTAAATTCTCAATCAGTCCATGGTAGAATACAACATTGTCATAACCAAACTTCTCAGCATGATAGGTACGAGTTCGATTGGCCACTGCCAGCTGTTCTTCAGTCAAGTCCACCCCAATAACTTTACCAGTTGGCCCAACGAGTTGACTGGCAATATATACATCCCGACCAGCTCCACATCCTAAATCAAGTATAGTCATACCCGTTACTTCGTCAGGAATACAGAAACCACATCCATAATACTTGTCAAGAACATCAGTATGGATGTTGACTATGGCAGAAGCAATGTGTGGCGGAGGTGCAGAGGATGTACAACAAGCATTGGTGAGTAAGTCGGTTGTCTTTTGGAGAGTGGTGCCGTAGTATACGGACACTGAGGAGTGTGTAGCGGTTTTATCGATTACGGCCATGGTCTCCCATACCATACTCCCAACAAAGCGTGGTTCGTCGTTGCCAAAAAATCTGCAGGAAAAGGCGGAATACGCAAAATGAGTATGGTTGTAGGTAAAAGAACCACGCAAAAGTTTCAATAATACTTACATATGGAGGAATACATACACTTCGCCCTAAAGAATTCATGCTGACTCCTAGCTAGTTACCAAAGATTTTGCGTCGCCCCAGCCCTACCTGAGAGCCATGTTGTCCGCTACCAGACTCATCACTCGACGAACTGCCTCAATACCGGCCATGGCCGTGCAGACTCGAGCTATGGGTGGTCATGCTCAATCATTCGTGAGTACTCCTACAATTTATTTTCGTGTATTGCATCGCTAGACGGCAAAAGATCCGACTTGATTATCATTTGGCTTCATCGCTCACTTGAGATGTAAAGGCTTCGTTTCGAGGTCCGCCACCAGCATTGTAATCACACGTTCTGATTTATTCCATTGTCCCAATTATTCTACTCGTCAACCCAATCGCACATCAGCATATTAACACACCAGATAACACACCCGAGACATACTTTGACTTTACCGAAGAGAATTACAAACTCGTGAATAAAATATTGTCCAAATATCCCGCCAACTACAAACAGTCGGGCATAATCCCCCTCCTGGATCTAGCCCAACGTCAACATGGGGGATGGCTCCCGGTGGCCGCCATGGACAAGGTGGCCAACATCGTTGAGGCGGCACCCTCACGTGTATATGAGGTTGCATCCTTCTACACCATGTTCAATCGTACGAAGGTGGGCAAGTACTTCATTCAGCTATGTGGCACCACGCCATGTATGATTTGTGGCAGTGAGGATATTAAAAATACAATCACGAAACATATTGGGATTAAGAATGGTGAAACGACGAAGGATGGGATGTTTACCTTACTTGAGGTGGAGTGCTTGGGGGCATGTGCGAATGCACCCATGATCCAATTGAATGATGACTATTACGAATGTCTAACACCTAAAACTATTGTGGAATTATTGGAGGCATGTAAGGCTGGGAAACCGCCTGCCATGGGTCGATGGGGGAGTCTTCCAATGAATGGACAAGTTAGTTGTGAGGGGCCGTTGGGTAAGACGAGTTTGTGGGAAATTGTCCCCCCGAAGGTCGATGTGACGAGGTTTAAGGATGGCAAGGTCAATCCGGCGAGTGTCAAGGCACACATGTCTTATTGATTTGAATATCTGAATCGGTGAAAGTGTGATGTATTAAAATGCAAAGTAATGGCTTGTCTGGGATGGGGAAATGGGAGGGTGGCTGCTTGGAAGTTTTACATTTGTGTACAAATTAATTAAAGATAAGAATAGGGATGTGTTAAATGTATTTCATACTCTCCCACAATTTTTGCTGGCGAAAGAAGAGTGGGGTGAAACTAGTAGACTACTGTCAAGACTATTCATTTAACAACAAAACAATCTATCTAATGCACAAACACTTCGCGATGGTTTGGATGAGCCAATATTTTTCATAACATCCTCCTTTCCCAATCAACCCCTCATATCCTCTATGTAACACAAGTCTATCCGTGTCTTAACCTGATTTGAAAAGTAGTACAGCGACTTGTCCCAAATAAAAGTAGATAAAGTGCTTTGTTTCATGCGTTACATAGCTGCCAAAGTTCCGTCCCACAATTACATGCCTTGATAAAAGTATTGAAAATAATACGGTAAGAGTCAAAAAGTGTTGATTTCTTTCTTTCTTTTTACGATTCATTAGTCCAATAGGCATTAACAATTTTCCTCACCATGTTGGGTTGTGCTTCTTATCGAATTCCTTCTTGATGTAAGCCGCAACATCCTATGCAGCGGCGCGGGTGTGGAACAAGAAATCAAAAAAGAGGAGTTGTGTGAGAGATAGTGTTCCGTTCCCAAATGGGAATAATCAACCAAAGCAATAGCAGCAATGCCTCATCCGCAATCAAGTCCGACTATCCGCATCCCCCTCTGTACGGAGTAAGGCGCACGGCCATCCACCAGACGTATGACGACTAACCTTCTCAATGTTATATTTTGCCAATGCCTGAGATGCAATATCCACAGCATCCTGCTGCATCTCCTCGCTCATATCAGCATTCTTAATCACAGCCTTTCGTTGTTCCGACATGGTGGCTTTTGTTGTTTACTGTGGCTTGTCTCCAGCGTTCCTTCGATCTGCGCAATAGATTGTTTGATTAAAAATAACACGCGCGTTGACTACTTTTAGCTTGCGAATAACCGATCGATATCGATGGAATGAAAAACGGCTTCGCTCTGCCTTGCTACACCTACCTCCCAATCTACCTACGATCCGTTACGAGAGGCGATGGGCGCGATTTTCTCTTCCCAAAGCCTTGTCATTAACCCTTCAAGCTCTACCAAAATAACCTAAGAAGACATAACACACACACTGATCTACAATGTCACAGCTTCTTACACCGCCGGGAATAACCATCCCGTATGTCCCAGCTGACATCTTCCTCCATCACACAACGCTTAAACCACGTCCAAAATTAATACTCCTTGGCGATTCCATTACTGAACAGGGTTCATCGTCCATACATGGATGGGTAAATTCATTAACTATACATTACAATCGACGTGTGGATGTGATAAATCGTGGATTAGGTGGATACAATACTCATTGGGGATTGGCTGTTTTGCCATTAATTTTGGAAGAGTTAATAGGTCCATCCACAGCAGCACAACAAGTTGATAATCACACTATCAGCAACAACAACGATGATGTTGGTGGTCAATGTCAGAAGCAGGAAGAAGAAGTTCAGCAGCAGCAGCAGCAGCAGCAAGAATTCCCACAATATACATTCGTTATAGCGTACGGTGCTAATGACTCGTGTCTTCTCAATGGACCACATTCACGTCATCACGTCACCATTAACAACTATTCAAACAATTTACAACATATGATACAAATGATACGAACTTGGAAGAGCAATAAAATGATAGTATCGATGACAACAACAACAACAATGGTAGTACTAATGACACCACCTCCCTGTGATACAAATATACAATATCCAAGTCGGGATAATGAAAATAGTACAAGACTATATGCCGAAACTTGTGTACTCGTAGGAAAGAATTTGGGTGTACCAGTTGTTGATTTATGGAATGGTATGCAGCAGCAGCAGCAGCAACAACAGTTACCCTCTCAACCGTCTTTGTCCTCGTTGGGGCAAGAAGAGTATCTAAGTGATGGATTACATTTAACACCCATGGGGAATTATCGTGTATACGAATTACTACTCAATGTTTTAGAAGCAGAAGAAGAAGAAAGTGGAGTTTTTGTGGGATTAACAATTCCAAATTTACCACGATCGTATCCAGATCATACCATGGTTAATGCTACTCATCCACAACAAACTTTTGGGGTTGTAACAACACATGTGGTGTAATAATAGAATTATATGATGCGTTATGAATATATATCATTGTATTTATTGGGATTTGCATTGCTTGTGTTGGGTTTCGCAACGACTGTCTTCTTTTCATTATTTTTTAGGACCAAATGTAAACTTTGGTTTCTTCCGACTACCACCCAACGTAGTTGACTTACCTCTAGCAAAGAGAGCTGTTTCCTGAGGCCCTGTTGAAGCTTTACCACTACCCTGCACTACATGTGATTTAGATTTCTTCTGGTGGTTTTGTGGCTGGTGTTGTTGTTGTTGTTGTTGTTGCTGCTGCATTGGACTATTGTCACCTGCAGCAACTTCATGAGATACTGCTGTCATGTTACTACTACGTGCAGGGCTCAATTTTCGTGGAGATGGTTCTACATGTTTCTCCGTTGCCTTGACTATGGATGGATCTACAACTTTCCAAAGTAGTAGTGCTTCATTTGTAGGGATAGATGTATATACACCACCATGATTTGATTGCAATAGTATCATATCTAGCATGTTTTGTCCGATTGAAATAATTTCACCATTACTACTAAGAGGCAATAGACCGTCTGCTTGCAGTGATTTATGGTGTAATTTCAAATACCACTGTTGTTTGGACTCATTACTGACTATACATTTGGACACCAATTCTTCAAAAGATTCGCATCGTCTCTCCTCAGCAGTAAGAGAAGTAGACGAGTCCTGCTTTGTTGTCATCACCTGCCAGAAGCTGTCACTACAGCTGCTACTGCTACTACTGCTACATCCTTCTAAGAATGCATCCCCAACAATACGAGCTACATCACACGGGTCCATCTCTTCTAGCACAATATCAATACTCTTACAATGCTCATCCAAGTCAGACATTGTAAGGACATTGGTCCCACGTATATAATTATATTCATATCCATCAATAATTGACTCCTTCGTTGTTGTCTTTCCCGCATTGCTGCTTCTAGTAGCCACCATTGCCCCAATACGGACGGCTACAGATAGGGCAAAATAATCATCTAACGCATTTTGTCGATCGACATCCGAAGGTAGACCGTGTTGTAAATCTGTATATTGTAGAATGTAGCATGACTCGGTTCTACTTTCATCCACGACCACTCGAGGGTAGAATATAAAGTCAAATGTAACATCCACGAACAGTGCCTCTGCACAGGAACGACATGACTTCTTATTCGTATTATTACCATCATTGCCGTCGTGATCATCCAAGTGAGTATTAGTCGGCGCCGATGAATCCACTATATCATCATCAAGTCGATCGGTAGTCGTTGGGGTAAGGTGCCATGGAAAACGAACATTCGATCGCCAATTGGCACGAAAGCAGGGGAAATTAGAGGTAGTCGACTCTCCATCACCTGACTGATGATGATGATCGTCTTTGGCCGCGTAGTGTTGCTGTTGTTCGTAGGCCAAGCGGATAATACATTCATTAGTTTGTCTTTCGCCTAATAATTTCTTAGCAAGGTGATAACCCAAGGTGTGTATGCGTCCGTCGATATCATTGATTTTGGAGGATTGTTTCGTTGGCGTCGTGGCCATGATGTTGTTGATGATGTCGTTTCGTAACCAGCGAGACAAGGCGGGCACCCGACTCGCGGGAGAAAAGCCGGGATCGTGCAAAAGGCAGCCCCGTATTCGAACCAATGTCGTCGTCATGTTCGTACGATCAGCAGCGAAGAAGACCTCTTCTCTTTGTATCCACATTGTGCATAATTTGCAAACAATATCCAATCGGTGGGCAATTTTATCATGATGAAATTACTCCTTATCCTCGTGACATCATTGTCACTAACTATTACAACAACGTCGTCCATCATCATCCACGACGACTCCTCCATTGCCAACATCATTGGACAACGACGAATAATTCAGGGAAATACAACAGCCGATGAGGATGGTGATTTCTCAACCATTAACACGCTCCTATCTGACATCTCTTTACGTCTTCCAGATACTACAGTTTCACAATCAGGATTAGACCTCACCATCTCACAACTAATCTGTTCATCGTTACATATCGATAACATTACACTTACTCACGTGAATCCAATCGAAGATGATACCAATGTTATCCTACAACTAGACGTTGTCGGATTATCCGTCGAATGTACATTGCGGTGGGATTACGAATGGACAATCTTCACGGGAGGTGGTACCGGCATGGCACAACTCGACCGAACGAGTGCGGCAAGTATATCCATGGGCTTTACGAGCGTCGATTATGATACCACCCCACCACGTGATGCCACCGTGAGTGAATGTGAGGCCGTAATACAAATTGCCGATATGAGCTTTGATGGTGATGGATTAGGCTTCATTGGTGGAGTCATCGATCTCTTCGAGGGACTATTGCGTGGCACCGTCGAGGGTAAGGTCCGAGATGCAGCATGTACAGAACTACGCAA
>Ga0247843_1007896_pt1 | contig 12755 bp, 9 predicted proteins | sample LaCruzMarch2017__FD_192420 | JGI IMG/M metagenome (GOLD analysis project Ga0247843, IMG submission 192420) | Freshwater microbial communities from meromictic Lake La Cruz, Castile-La Mancha, Spain - LaCruzMarch2017_8m | ecosystem: Environmental > Aquatic > Freshwater > Lake | place: Spain...
CATGTGCTTGTGGGCGACTGTCTCCAGAACCAAATCGACGGAAAAGAAGACCGCGAGGGCTCCGATTACAGGGATCCATCGTTCCCAGAAGGTGTTCTTGCCATGGGTGTAGTAGGCCTTACGGTTTTTCCCCGCGCGGAACTTCACGAGGCAGTAACCGAGGATGCCGACTACGATAATGAAAAATAAGATGCCGATCCAGGTCGTGTACGCAAAGAGCCAGTCGAGGCGTGGTCCGAAAGAGCTAATGCTGTCGGGGGGCAAATAGGCTTCGTAGAAGGGGCGGGTTTCGACGGTGCCTTGAGCGTGGACCTGTGCATCGCTATTATTCTGCCTGTGGAAAGTTTCTTCGGTTTGCGCTCGAGCCTCAGGAATTGAGTGACAGAGTCCGGCCCCTAGGCCTACGGCCAAGGCCAGTCCGAGAGCGGCTTTGATGAGTGAGTGTTTGATCATGTTGTTATTGCCCCACATAAATCCCAATCCAATGCTGTAGTCTTTGATCGAGGACCCACATTCCCAGAACGATCGGCAGGTAAGCCAACGATCCAAAGAAAGCGGTTCGTACCCAAGGTGAATGCTGGCCTTCTTTGAGCCCCATCAGACAGGGAACAAGGAAGGCAAGGCTGAGAACAGTAGCGGCGCCGAAATAGAGCGGGCTCGCGAGATTGAAGAAAGCGGGGAGTACGCTCACGATACCGAGAATGCCGGTCCAAAAAATCATTTGGAGGATTGCATTCTGCGAGCCGAGCGTGCCCGGAACCGTTTTGAGTCCGGCATGATCATATTCTTCCTGGCGGAAGAGCGAGATCGCGATGAAATGCGGAAGCTGCCAGAAGAAAAGAATTCCGAAAAGAATCCACGCACCGAGTTCGAGGTCGTTGCGAACGGCAGCCCAGCCCATGAGCGGCGGGATGGCTCCAGGAATAGCGCCCGTAAAGAGGGCGCCCATGCTCTTGCGCTTCATCGGGGTGTAGATCGCGACGTATGAAAGGAAGCCAAGGAAACCCAGAAGCATTGTCTTGGTGTTGAGTTGCTGAAGCAGAACAAGCGCGATCGCGGCTAAGGTGATCGAGAATGCGAGAGCATTGGCGGGAGCCAGTTGTCCGGTTACAAGAGGGCGCTCGCGCGTGCGTTCCATGAGGGCGTCGACGTCGCGTTCCAAATAACAATTGAGGGCGTTGGCGGCGCCGACGATGCCGAGAGTTCCGACGAGAAGAAGCATCCACTCGATCCAGGTAAACGTCAGTTCCTTAGGAGCCACGGCTGCGCCACAGGCCGCCGTGAGAAGCACAAGTGTGCTCAGGCGGAGCTTCATCAGCGAGAGATAGGGCGCAAAGGTTTGTTTCATTCCAGCGTTTCGTTTTCTTTCACGTCAATGTTTCGGTCAGGTCGATGCGGTCTTAGCACAGAAGAGGCAAAACGTAGCCTCAAGGTACTTGATTTGCAAGATGCTCGGGACGCCTCCACTCTAAGGTGAAATCCTTAGAATTCCTAGTAGAGCGTCTCAAAAGTAATGAGTGTTTTTGAGACGCTCTACTGGGTTCCTGCGTCGGGAATTTGTGCTTCGGGAAGAGGGCTAAGGGCGATGGTTAACTCGCTGCAACAGGCGCTTGGAAGCCGAGTTCAGTTTGATTCTGGAGTTCGACGAACGAGAAAGTTCAAGGTCATCATTGCGGCCCAAAGAAGTGCTGCAAAGAGAAGATGTGCGGTGACTCCGTGAGGTCCGAGATGAGTCGCGACGCTAAGTACTCCAAAAATGACTTGGGCGAGAACAATGAGGTGGGCCCATGATGCGACTTTGCGTACGACCTTCACTCCGTTGAGGCGGCCCCATTTCATGAGTGGAATCGTCGCGGCAATAACGAAGAAGACCATCAATATTCCGAAGTAGCGGTGGAGGATATGGAACTGGGATTGAAGCTGAGAAGGCCACCAGGTGGTGCCACCGGTTTCGGCTTCCATGCAAAGGACCGAGTACGCGGAACCCAGTCCGCAAGCGGCTCCGGCTCCGGTATGACGGACGGTCGCTCCGACAAGAATCTGAAGATAAAGTAGGCCGGTCACGCCGCCGAGAAGCTTCAGGACTTTCGAGCTCGGGCGCGGAGTTTTGTCGAGAGCGGGGTAGCCGCCCGGACGACTATTGATAAAGAGGTAGAGCGAAATCGCGAAGAAGATCTGACTCAGTCCTAGGTGAAAAGTGGAGACGAGCGGTGAGATGCGCAGCAGGACTGTGATGCCGCCAAGTACCCCTTGAAGAATGACCGCTAAGAGTCCGATGATACTTGCTTTAAAGAGTTTGGGGTGGGAGTTTCTAAAGCGCGCACTCAGGGCCACAAGAGCGATGCTCAACAGTCCTACGAGGCTCGCGAGAAGGCGGTGAGAATGCTCGATCGCGACGCCTCCTTCCATCTTCGGAAGGAATTGTCCGAAGCAAAGCGGCCAGTCTGGACACGCGAGCGAAGAACCCGTGTTCTTCACGAAGCCTCCGAGTGTGATCAGGCAAAGCGTGAGAAAAGTACTGATACCGGCAGTGATGTGGAAGGACTTGGTGCTTTGAGTCATTTGCTTGAGGTCCTTTCGGGTAAAAGATCAGGAATCGAAAGACTGCGCTCGTGAAGGCTGGGGTCGACCCAAATATAGAGCATCAAATAAACGAGAACGCCGGTGATCGAGACGTAGACCCAGACGGGCCAAACCCATCGGGCGAGGCGAGCGTGTTCTGCGTAACGGCCCTTGAGCGCGAGCCAAACGGCACGAAGAATAAAGGGAAGGTTAGCCGTCGCCAAGAAAATGTGGGTGATGAGGACGAAGAAATAGACGCTGCGAATCCAGCCCGTTCCCTGGTATTTCACCGAAGCGTAGTTGAAATGATAATAGAGGTAGGAGGCCAAGAATGCGGCCGAAACCCCAAAAGCGGCCAACATGACTTTCTTATGGAGTTCCCGTTTGTCCTGTTTGATCGCCCACCAGCCCCAAATCAGAAGGATGCCGGCGGCCCCGTTCAATATCGAGTTAAGCGTGGGGAAGAGAAAACTGGTCGGGGCAAGACTTTCCATGTCGGTGAAGAACTAGACCAAGGACCCGGGGCCTTCAAGAAAGTTCCGGAACTCTTGAAGATTGTGCGTCTGGGTTCTAACTTAACCCCGATGGGTTCCCACACAACAACAGATCATCACCACGACTACGCAGGTCCCGAGCGTCCTCGCAAAGAAGATATCTTCGGTCCGGCCTCGCACGGCAAAATCGGAATGTGGCTTTATCTCGCCACTGACGCGATGACGTTTGCGGGATTCCTCTTAGGTTACGCACTTCTTCGTGCGCGTATCGAAAGCTGGCCGAAGCCTTCTGACATTCTCGGCATTTCGCTCGCGACGATCATGACTTCGATTCTGATCGTTTCGTCGGTCACTCTCGTCGTCGCTCAAGCCAAGGGCGAACAAAAAGATCGCAAGGGTCTCATCAAGTATCTGATCTTCACGGTCATTGGTGGATTGCTCTTCCTCGGGCTCCAGGCTTACGAGTACAACCACTTGATGCATGCCTTTGGCATGAGCCTCTCGAACTTCACGGGGGGGCCTCCTCAGTTTGCGTCAACCTTCTTCGTCGTTACCGGTTTCCATGGTCTGCACGTTCTTGTTGGAGCGATCTATCTCATGATCATCCTTGGACGCGCGATCGCAGGGAAATACGACGGCGGCAACGTGAACGAAGTCGAAATCGCGGGCCTCTTCTGGCACTTCGTCGACTTGGTGTGGATCTTGGTCTTCACGTTCATGTATCTGATTTAAGGAGACGACGAAGATGTCAGACGTTCAAAGCTATCCAGAAAAAATCAAACTTTACCTTCGTGTTGCCGTGGTCCTCGCCGTTGTTACGGTCATTGAGGTGGGGCTGACTTTCGTCCCCCACAGTGCGCAGCCGATGAAGACGATCATCACCCTTTTGATCGTCGCTCTGTCGTGCTCGAAGGCCTTTTTCGTGGCCTACTATTATATGCACCTCAATCACGAGCACAAATGGACCCGGATTGTTGCGGCCTCGCCGATTCTTATTCTTCTCTACGCAGCGACGTTGATCGCGGACACTCCGAACCGTCCCATTGATGCCTATGTCGGCGAGCCTGCCCGCGGCGTAACCTATCCCAACACAAACTCTCATGAACTCCATAAGGAGACCAAAAAGGCTGTCAACGATCCCTTCGCCGACGAACTCGACGCAGAGGAATCCGAAGGCTGGGAGTGATCGTTTGATCGCTTCTTTTAGACTTTTTCTTTTGAGCGTCTTTACGGCACTCGTGCCTCAGATAGCCCTGGCTTGCCCGACATGCGGCCAGGCGTATTCGTTTACGCCCAAGCTTCTTGTGATCAGTACGGCTTTTTTTATCCTTCCCATCGCGATTGTTGGATTTATCGCGTGGAAAGTGTGGAAGGGCGACAAGAATGCCTCTAAAGAGGACGCATGACCCTCGCTTTTGAAGTTCGTGATCTTCATTTTAGTTACACCGATGCGACCGAGGTCCTGAAGGGACTCAGTTTCAAAGTGAGTTTTGGCCAGATTACGGGGCTCCTCGGGCCCAACGGCAGCGGCAAGTCGACGAGCTTCAAGATTCTTTCGACTCAGATGCTTGCGTCGAAAGGTGAGGCGCTTGTCTGCGGTGTTGACGTCGGACGAGAGGCTGCAAAAGCACGTTCTTTTTTGGGCGTAACGTTTCAGTCTCCCAGTCTTGATCCGATGCTGACGATCTCAGAGAATTTGCGTGTGCACGCCGCTCTGATGGGACTCTCGGCTTCCGAGGCGCATCCCCGCATCGAGCGGCGCCTGAAGCAGCTTTCGATTTGGGATCGCAAGGATTCGCGCGTGAAAGAACTCTCAGGGGGTCTTGCGCGTCGCGCTGAGCTTGCAAAGACTTTGCTCGCCGATCCTCAAGTGCTTCTGCTGGATGAACCGACGACGGGTCTTGATCCTTCGTCTCGTCGTGAATTTTGGAAACTCCTCCGGGAACTTGTTTCCGAAAAGACCGCGATTCTCGTGACTACGCATTTGATGGAAGAAGCCGAACTCTGCGACGAGCTGATTTTCATCTCGGACGGAGCGGTCGCGGCTCAGGGCTCGCCCGAAGCGCTCAAGAAAGAATTTGGCTCCGAGGTTCTGCTTCTTGAAGGTCAAGCTCTCGAAGCTTTGCAATCCGAAGTTCTCCAGTTCGTGGGAACTTCGGTGAAAGTTTCACTTCAAGGCCCGGTGCTTCGTCTCGAAGGCGCAAATCTTTCAAACGATATCGAACGCCTCCGCTCTAAGTTTGGAAGCTCGCTCAGCGGTTTTCAGTGGAGCAAGGGCACGCTCGCCGACATCTATCTTCATAAGACGGGCAAAGAATTGGTGAACACATGACGGCTCTTTGGGCGCTCTATTATCGCGAAGTCTTGAGATTCTGCCGCCAGCGCAGCCGACTCATCGGCGCGCTTGCGACGCCGCTTCTTTTTTGGTTTCTGATCGGCGGCGGTCTTGGCGATAGCTTCCGCACTCCAACGCTGGGTGGTCAGTCCGAGGGTTATTTCCAGTTCTTTTTCCCCGGTGCGCTCGCTTTGAGCGTTTTGTTCACGGCGATCTTTTCGACCATTTCGGTCATTGAAGATCGGCACCAGGGATTTCTTCAGGGCGTGCTGGTGTCTCCTGTTTCGCGCCTCACGATCGTGGCATCCAAAATTTTAAGCGGCGCCACGCTCGGTCTTCTGCAAGGAATTTTGCTGCTGGTGGTGGCGCGCTTTGCTGGATTTAACTGGGGCGTGTCGGCTTTCGTGCAGTCGTCGATTCTTCTGTTCTTTATGGGCGCGGCTTTGACCTCGCTCGGATTCGTTTTTGCGTGGAAGCTCGATTCCGTTCAGGGTTACCACAGCATCATGAACATTGTTCTTATGCCGATGTGGATTCTATCGGGTGCGGTGTTTCCGGCTGAGGGTGGCGCAAGTTTCTTTCGCTGGATCGCACTCGTGAATCCTCTGAGCTATGCGATGCGTGGTCTGCGTGGAGTTTTGTCGAGCGAGGGCTCGCTTGATTTTACCGCGACCTATTTTTCTCAAGGGCTTTTGGTGATGATCCTCATGCTTGTCGCATGCGCATGTGTCTCCTTGAGCCTGATGGGATCCCGCAAGCATGCGAGCGTTTGATTCTTCGAAAATTCCCTTTCCTAAAGGCTACGAGGATTTCGCAGTCCCTTTAGGCTTCGACGCTTATGTTTTGGAAATCGGTGCTGGGGTGGGCTGGAACGCCGAAACTTATGCGCGAGCCAATCCTCGCCATTTCGTGATGGCGGTGGAGCATTCGCATGAGCGCTTCGGAAAACTACTGAATCGCGCTTCCGAGGCTGCCTTGCCAAATCTCGTTGCTGTTCAGGCCGATGCGGAATCTTTCGTGGTGCACTGCTTGCGAGCGGAGTCGCTCGACCGCGTGATGCTCCTGTATCCCAACCCTTACCCGAAGGCGTCGCAGGCCAACAAGCGTTGGCATTACATGCCGTTCATGGCGGAGCTGGTCTCAAGGCTAAAGTTCGGCGGCGTTTTGCAGATGGCGACGAACGAAGATTCGTATGCCGGTGAATTTTTCGAAGCCATGCAGGATGTGTGGAAACTTGAGCTTCTTTTGAGCGAGCGAGCTTCACTCGACGCGGATCCGGATTTTTGTCCTCGCACGCACTTCGAGAAGAAGTATTACGAGCGCGGGGAGATGCTGCATCTGATGGAATTCAAAAAAGCTTAAACTGTGCGCCGCTAAGAGTTGGTCGACTCTAGAATTCATTTAAGATTCAAATATTTAGGAGAAGTATCTTGAAATAGATGCTCCTTTGTCCGCTCGAGCATCCCGACTTGGGGAAATCTTTGAAAAAATCGGAGCTTAGAAATCCTTAAGCCTGAGTACTCATCTGTTCAACAACTCTTAGCGGCGCACAGTTTGGTGTTGCGGCTTGCTCACGGTCTTTTTCGAGGGAGCCGAACGCACTTTTGAGCGGGGTGCGAGGCCCAGATTCCTTAACAAGAAGGTGCGAATTTAAGGCGCCCGGAGTAGAACCTCGGCATGTCGAAAAACCTGGAAAATCGTACCCTGGAAATTGGGCGCAAACTCTTTGATCTTTCCAACGAAAGCTCGATGAGCCTTTTTGATAAGGGCTTTTGGTCGGGCAAAATGATGGATTGGTCGATGCAGAACCACGACTTCAAGGTGCAGATGTTCCGCTTCGTGGACGTGCTGCCGGTTCTCAACGAATCCACGCAAGTCACTCAGCACATCAAAGAATATTTCCTCGATGATGAGGTGAAGATTCCTCTTTCCATGAAGACCGCGATGAACGTCGCCTCCACAGGCGGCATCATCGGAAAGATGGCGAGTGCCACGATCCGTAAGAACGTCGAGTCGATGGCCGAAATGTTTATCGCGGGCGAGAATTCTTCAAAAGCGTTACCTGCTCTCGAGAAGCTCTGGAAGAACGGACACTGCTTCACGGTCGATATTCTCGGTGAAGCAGTTGTGTCCGATCATGAGGCGACCGACTACCAACAACGATATCTGGAACTCGTGAACGGACTTGCCGAAAAGGTGCGTCCCTGGAGCGCTCAACCTGTGCTCGAGAAAACGGGAGTGGGCCCGCTTCCCCGCGCGAACGTCTCCGTGAAATGTTCCGCGCTCTACTCGCAGACAAACTCATTCGCTCATCGCGCGTCGGTCGACGGCATCAAGGAAAAGCTCCGACCCATTCTCCAAGCGGCCGTCGAAAATGGCGTGATGCTCAATCTCGATGCCGAGCAGTCTGATTACAAAGACATCATTCTCAGCGTGGCCGAAGAGCTTTTTTCTGAGCCCGCGTTCAAATCCTATCCTTATTTCGGCGTCGTGATTCAGGTTTACCTAAAGTCGGCGCAGTCCGACGTGGACCGCGTGATCACGTTTGCAAAGAAGCGAGGGGTGCCGCTTACCGTGCGTCTCGTTAAAGGCGCTTACTGGGATCATGAAGTCATTAAGTCGATCGAGAACGATTGGGAGGTTCCCGTTTTCACGCAGAAAGCCCAGAGCGACGAGAGCTACGAGCGCTGCACCGAAAAACTCCTCAATGCCTATCCCATCGTGCTCGCAGCATTCGCATCGCACAACATCCGCAGTCTCTCGTACGCGATGGCCTATGCCGAAGAAAAGCGCATCCCCAAAGAGTCCGTCGAAGTTCAGATGCTCTTCGGAATGGCTGACCCTTTCAAGAAAGCGGTGAAGTCGATGGGCTACCGCCTGCGCGAGTACGTGCCCGTGGGCGAAATCCTTCCGGGGATGGCTTATCTCGTGCGCCGTCTTCTTGAGAACACGTCCAACGAAGGTTTCCTGCGCGCAAAGTTCGTTTCGGGTGCGGGACAAGACGAACTCCTGAAGAACCCCGCCGATCGTATCACTGACAAGAAGGCCGCCGCGGATAAGCTTGGATTCCACAACGAAGCGCCTCGCGATCTCGCGCTCGCGCAGAATCGCAAGGCGATCGAGGCCGCGATCGTTAAAGTGTCCAAGCTCTTCCCGATCAAAGCGTATCCCGTGGTGGGCGGGAAGCGCGTTGAAAACTTGGAACTCGTGACGCATCATTCGCCGATGGATCGCTCGCTCCCCGTATCGAGCTATGCGCTTTCAAGTATCGCTCTGGCGGATGAAGCCGCGGCTACTGCGAAGGCTGCCTTCAAAGCGTGGAATAAGAAACCGGTGATCGAGCGCGTCGCGCTCGTAAAAAAGCTCGCCGAAAAAATGCGCGAACGTCACGAAGAGCTTATGGCGATCATGATGTATGAAGTCGCTAAAACCGCAGCAGAAGCCGATGGCGACGTCTGCGAAGCGATCGATTTCTGCGAGTTCTACGCTCATGAGATGGCGACGCGTTTTGCTGAGCCTCAAAAACGCGCGGATCTTCCCGGAGAAGCGAACTTCTACGGATATCAAGGTCGCGGGACCGCTCTCGTTATCGCGCCCTGGAACTTCCCGCTCGCGATTCTTTGCGGCATGAGCGTCGCTCCGCTGCTCGCAGGCAATCCCGTGATCATGAAGCCCGCCGAGCAGTCTTCGGGTATCGCAAAAGTTCTTTACGACTTAATGCTCGAGGTGGGCTTCCCACGCGAAGTCGTTCAGTTCCTCCCCGGACGCGGCGAGGACATCGGCGCACACCTCGTGAAGCACAAAGACATTCACATCGTGAACTTCACGGGTTCGCGCTCGGTTGGCCTCAAGATTATCGAAGAAGCAAGCAAGGTTCTTCCCGGTCAGCGCCACATCAAGAAAGTCGTGGCGGAGATGGGTGGCAAGAACACCATCATTGTCGACGACGACGCGGATATGGACGAAGCCGTTATGGGTTCACTTAAGGCGGCTTTCCACTTCCAAGGACAAAAGTGCTCGGCGCTTTCGCGTCTTTTTGTTCTCGAAAACAACTACGAAAAGTTCCGTGATCGTCTCGTCGAAGCTCTCAAGGCGATGAGACTCGGCTCACCGCTCGATCCCGCGACACGCATCGGTCCCGTGATCGATCGCGAAGCTCAAGAGCGCCTTCTGAAAACCATCGAGCGCAATCGTTTGAAGATCATCGCTCAGGTCGAAGTTTCCGCGTCCGAAATGGAGAGGGGAAATTATGTTCCTGCAACTCTCTTCGAAGACACTGATTTTTCAGGCGAGCTTTCGCAAGTTGAGCACTTTGGCCCCGTGCTCGCCGTTTTCAAGGTGAAGTCGCTCGACGAAGCGATCGCGCGCCTCAATGATACGGATTACGCGCTCACCGGCGGCATCTTCTCGCGTAGCCCGCAGAATATTCGTCAGTTCATGGAAGAAGCGGAGGTCGGCAACGCCTACGTAAATCGTGGCGTCACGGGATCGATCGTTTCGCGTCAGCCTTTCGGGGGCTTCAAGCTTTCCGGAGTCGGTGCAAAAGCGGGGGGGCCTGACTATCTCTTGCAGTTCCTCGAGCCTCGCACGGTGACCGAGAACTTGATGCGCCGAGGATTTACGCCCGAGCTCTAGTAGAGCGCGCGAGGGTCAAATACTTGGCTTTCCCCTCTCAAAGTGTCGAATTTTTAGACACTTTGAGGGAATTATTTCAGGAATAACGCTTCCCCTCTCTATAAAGAATCCGTTAAACTGAGGGCTGGGGGATCTACTCATGCGTCGTGTTCTCTTGGGGGCCTTAGTCGCTTCCTATGCCTTTCAGGCACAAGCCTTCTCCGATGAAACGGTTTACGATTATTTCGTAGATCGTGTCGATGCCTCCGCAGAATCACTTAAAGATGATGAGAGAGAACTCACCGAAGCGAAGAAGAGAATCAAGGCTGCGCAAGAGGGTGACTCAAAGGGCGAAATCGAAACTCTTAAGAACGAGATCCGCGCAATGGAATATGAGGCAGGTCTTGCGGCCCACCTTCGTGATAACGTTCGCAGATCCGTTTCTTCAAAGTCCGAGTGGAGCCGTCGCCTCGACGCGGCAACTCTCGGATCCTACGAAACCAAAGTTAAAGAGGCCAGTGTCGCCGCTCTTGCTCTCAAGCAGGGCGAATCGAAAGTTCTTGAAGAAAAAGTCATTCCTGTAAATGGTTATTCGCCTTTCCAAGTTGTTCAGAAGCTCAGCGTCGTTAAAGAAGGCGATGCAGATCACAAAGTCGTGGTTAGCTATGCCGTAAAAATGGATTCGAGTGTTCCTAAGAAGCAATGGCCATCGGGTCTTCGTAAGACTTTTGCGAATATGGAAGAATCCAAAATGGAAGAGTTCATTTCCAAAGAACTCAACGAAGATCTCGGTAAATCGACTTACCAGATTGGCAAGCTGGAAGATCTTCAGGCTGATGAAGCTAAAAGAGCAGACACTTTCAAGAACCTCGGCCCTAAACTCTCTGAACATGCCAATGAAAAAGTCTTTGGGACTTCCTCGAAGTCCGCCATGAACGCGATTCTTGGTGAAAAAATTTCCGCTCTTGGTTCGAAAAACACGGATCTCTCTGAAATCTGGGAAAAGAACGAAGAGCTGTCGCGTCTGTCCGATACGCGCGGAGCTCGCAACGAATTCGCAGAACTCGATGCCAAGTATAAAATTGCCAAGGCGCTGCGCGAGAATCCTAAGCTTGCCGATAACAAAGAGCCTTGCGACGTAATTGTCAGCGTCCTCGGTAAAGACGGTTTGAAGAAACTTTCCAATGCGAGCCGCATGGAGTGCGAAAGCACCGAGAAAAAGGAAGAAGTCGCTAAAGAAGAAGAAGCGGTCGAAAAAGAAGTCGATACTAAAGAACAGGCTCGTCTCGATGAGCAAACTCAGAAGGTTCAATCCCTCTTCGATACTTACCGTGCGGGTTGCCTCGCTCGCGCTCAAGCGATGGGACAGACAGCTCCTGCCAACTCTCCCCAAATGACCATGGTTCGTTCTCTTTATAACGGACTGCTTTCAAAAGGTGCCGGCTGCACTTACTTTGGAGCTCTCATGGGCGACATCGTAAAAGATGGCGCTATGGACGACGCCTTCACCGCTCAGCTAATGGGTGCGGCTCCTTTCCTCGCTGACCCCGGCGTAGCTGAAGGCGATTATGCGGACCGTGCTCGTGAGGTCGTGAAACGCCAAACGCCTCCTGCAGTTTCGGGTGTCGAGAAACTTCTGAAACAGCGCGAGTGTCTCGCGAAGATGGAAAGCCTCTCAGGTCTTTCTCTTCAGTCGATCACGATGTTCTCTTCAACCGGGGGGTTGCCGGCTGAAGCACTTCAAGATCCAAGCGTTCGTCAGATGCTCAAATTCCAAGAAGCTTCGAAAGCGCTTATCGGTGCGATCGACGACGAACTCCTCCTGCGTAACCAAACGGGCGCGGGTGGTCTGAGAGCGATGGCACCTTCGAATAACTTCGCTCAGCCCCCTCGAATGGGTGTGATGGGCGGCGGATCGAGAGCACCGGTACGTATTCGGGATACGAACAGTTCGCAAATGGGACGAGGCTTACCAGGGAACGGGATCAATAACCGAATGGATTCGGGGACCAGGACCAACACAAGGTCTACAAGGTCAACGCCTCCTCCAAACTTCTGATACGACGGGGGTCGTTTTTGGAAGGGAAGGGGAAAAGTATGCTGGGGGATCTCTACAAAATTTCTCGTAATCTCGGTCGAGGTTTAGGGGTGCTGGGCCTTGCGGCTTTTGCGCAGGCGTCTCGAGCCGAAGACTATTCGACGACAACGAAAAACTTCGTTGATCAAATCGTCTATCGTGCGGACCAGCACACCGCTCAGATTTCTTCAATCATGCAGAACCGCGATCGCATCACCGATTCTGGTGATATGAACACGATTCAGAACTATTATAATCAAACGCGCAGCTTCTACGTCGCGCAACCCATTCGTGATCTGGTGACGAAAGTTAATCCTGTCGGCGCTCTGGAAGACTACATCTCGCGTGCGAAGAGCATGTTCGGAAACACGCGAAATGCGACCCTCGAGGCGGAAGCGACATTGCGAAATGAGTCTTCGACCGCGCAAGAAAAAGCGGCTTCGCGTGAGGGTATTAAAGTCGAGCAATTCAAGGAATGCGTTGCGGGCAAGCTCAACTTCGAGAATCTCAACAATAAGAAAGATCAAGTCGGCAGCTCGCTGAGCGCACTCGTGAGCTCCGTCGATCGCCCTTACACCTTCCAGTCGATGGGCTTTGTTGCTGAGTCGCGCTGGCAAGGAGCGCAGACTCTTCAGACGGGTCTAGCGGCTTTTGGCGGAACACATAGTCTTGC
>Ga0247843_1007897_pt1 | contig 12754 bp, 14 predicted proteins | sample LaCruzMarch2017__FD_192420 | JGI IMG/M metagenome (GOLD analysis project Ga0247843, IMG submission 192420) | Freshwater microbial communities from meromictic Lake La Cruz, Castile-La Mancha, Spain - LaCruzMarch2017_8m | ecosystem: Environmental > Aquatic > Freshwater > Lake | place: Spain...
CGTAAGTGGTAGGCGACGTAGATTAGGTAGACACGTAAGAGCTATGAAGCGGATGCTAAAGGGTCGCACTGACATCGATGCAGTCACGCGAACGATGCTACTAGGTCTTACCGCTGCCTGGGATCAGATAGAGGAAAGTAACCAGGCTATAAATTCAATACCAGCCATATCTAAGGAGCTACGAGAGATCTGGTTTAAGATAGCTCCTACTGACTCAATAGACGAGCTATGGACTTAGCAACCGTATGTCCTCCTAGATGGGCTACTGAAAGAGATATAGCCTTACCTACAGATGGCGACAAGCTAGAGAAGGTCGCTAACCTAATGGGCTTTAGCCTTTATCAATGGCAAAGGCAAGTAGCAGACACAGCCTTAGAAAAAGTAGACGGACATTACTGGTATAGGACTGTAGGCGTAGCTGTAGGTCGTCAGTCTGGAAAGTCAAAGCTAGTAGAGACACGTATCGCCTATGAGCTATTAAAGCCGCGCCATCACGTCGCCTATACAGCGCAGGATCGTAATATGGCTAAGCTTAAATGGCAGGAGCATATAAACAGCTTTGAGCGCTGTCCTGCTATCGCTAAACACATACATCGTATTAGTTACATAAATGGCAGCGAGCGCCTATATATGAAAAGCGGATCTACATACGGCATAGTCACACCTAACGATAAAGGTGCGCGAGGTATGAGTCTTAATCTAATGGTTATCGATGAAGCTCTTATGCATCCTCTTAGTCTTATAGCTTCTCTGCAACCTACGCTAGCGACTCGTAAAGATGGACAGTTATGGATTCTGTCTAATGCTGGTATCCCTGGCAAAAGCGAATTACTACAGCATTACCGCGAGGTAGCTCACGCTAACATAAACGATAAACAGACAAGACTAGCCTGGTTCGAGTGGTGTCCACGTGAGGAGAAATTTAACTATATGGACGAGTCAGTATGGGCGCAGTCGATACCGTCTTTAGGTGAGTCTAATGGCGTATTAATTGAAGCTGTAAGAGAAGCTGCTAACACAAACAGCCCAGAGATATTTACTAAAGAGTGGCTAAACGTCTGGCCTGCTAAAGAAGCCGTAGCGGTTATAGACGTAGATCTATGGGACAGCCTAGCTCGTACAGATATAACCATAGGTAATAAAATCGTCTTAGGTGTAGACATATCTAGGGAGCGCGATAAGTCCTCTATAGCTGCATCTGGTTTAGTCAAAGAAAAGACGCCAGTAGAGATTATCGAAGCTAAAGATGGTGCTAACTGGGTATTACCACGCCTTATAGAAATCGCTAAAAAATGGAACGCGCCAGTAGTTATAGATAATGGATCGCCAGCCTCGTCAATAATAGGAGAGCTAGAAAACGCAGGCGTAGGCGTAATTAGCGTAGGTCTTAGAGACTATGCCAGAGCCTGCGGATCCTTTTACGATGCTGTACAGGCTAAAAGCATCTGTCACCTAGACGACCCTAATCTGAGACAGGCCATCGTAGGATCTAGTAAAAGAGCTTTAGGTGATTCCTGGGCTTGGTCGAGAAATAGCACAAATAACATTACGCCGCTGGTCGCTGCAACACTGGCACGATACGGCGTAGTAAATGAACCGATAGAGATGCCAGTACAAAGGAGCAAAATCTACTAATGAAATACATACCGCTAACGCTGCAACTTTTAGGATCTATAGCCATAACCGCAGGTGCGTACTTAATTTATGCGCCATCTGCGATAGTATTAGGAGGGTCTTTTCTAATGCTCTTTGGTATTGCTATGGAGAAAAGGAATAAATAATGCTAGGACGACTACTTAAACGGCAGATACAGCCGTCTGTAGTCTATACATCATCTGGCTACGTAGACTCGCTAGGTAGAGTAGGTAGAGCTTTCCAGGCTAACTGGTCAGGTACTTACGTCGATACTAATACAGCGCTAGGCGTACCAGCAATTTACCGCGGTGTTACATTAATCGCAGATGCTATAGGCGCACTAGGTCTACATAGTTACCGTAATGGTCGTATCGTTAAACCAACACCGCAGATATTAATTAAACCTAATCCGCAAGAGACGCGCATCGAAACTATTAGCGCTATGGCTGCATCTTTAATCTTAGATGGTAACTATATAGCTGTACTAGGTGAACGTGGCGCTAATGGCTTACCTGAATTTTTTTACCCTGTTGCTATCGATCGCGTAAATCTTACTCGCGTAGATGGTCGCATAGTTTATAGAATTGACGAGCAAGTTTACGACGCAGACGATATATTACATATTAAAAACTTTACGTTACCTGGAGAATTTTTTGGACGAGGAATAGTAGAGACACAAAAACAGGCCATAGGTAAAGAGATAGCCATTAATGAGTATGCGTCGCGTTATTTTGACGGTGGCGTAAATCCTACAGCTGTAATTAAATCTGGTAATCCTGATTTAACACAGGAGGAGGCTGACGCTCTTAAAACAGCGTGGCTATCTATGTATAGCGGACGTAATCGCCAGCCTGCCGTACTAAATTCGACTACAGATTTTGAGATACTTTCATCTAACGCGCAAGAGTCACAATTAATAGAGGCGCAGATCCAGGGACTTACAGAGGCTGCTAATATCCTGGGCTTACCTGCATATTATTTAGGTGCGCCTAACAGCTCTCGTACTTACGCTAACGTCGAGCAAGAAAATCTACAGTTAGTACGCTGGTCAATACAGCCGATCGCAGAGAGAATAGAGCAAGCGTTATCAGAATTATTAGTACGAGGTCAGACAGCTAAATTTAATTACGACACGCTATTACGTACAGATACGCTATCGCGTTATCAAGCTCACGCAGTAGGTCTTACTAACGGCTTCTTAACTGTAGACGAGGTGAGAGATATGGAAAATAGAGACCCTATCCAGGGTATAGATGATGAGCCTATAGACACTATCGAGGCTCCAGAATATGACGAGGAGGATGAATTAGACGTATGAGTACTAATGAAATCCGCAGCTATGCACTAGACCTAGAAATCCGCGAGGATGAAAATGGAGGCCGTACTATTTATGGTATTGCTGTTCCATATGACAAAGAGCAACGCGTAAGCGGTGACACTATTGAAGTATTTAGACGAGGCGCTTTTGCTGACGTTATTAAGGCAGCTCATCGAGTAAAATTATTACGTAACCACGATACTAAAACTGTAGTCGGTAGAGCCACGCTCCTACGTGAGACAGACGAGGGACTCTACGCAGAATTTAAGGTAAGTCGCACACGCGAGGGAGACGATGCGCTAGAGCTAGTTAAGGATGGCGCACTAGATCAGCTATCTATAGGTTTTATGCCAATTAAAAACCGTAAGCGTACAGATGGCGTTATTGAAAGATTAAAGGCTCATCTAGCAGAGGTATCGTTAGTAACTTTTGGAGCTTATGGCGATCTAGCAACCGTTAACGGCGTACGCTCTCAGGAGCCAGTAGGCACACCTCGACTCGACGCAGCTAAGGCGATTTTAGATGCCATACAGCATCGTAAATAATCATCCTGACTGTGATGGTTACGCAGTCGTCAAAGACTCTAATAACGAGGTTATAGGCTGTCATAGGACAGAGGCTCAGGCGCAGGATCAATTAGCAGCGGTAAATATAGCTGAATACGGCGAAAGAGCTTTACCTGATAATTACAGACCTGCCGACAGTGCAGACGTCCCAGAGGGTCGTAACTGCGGTAACTGCGGTTTTAACGTAGAGGGATACTGTATTAAATGGGATGACCAGATAGCGGCTAATTTTTACTGTAATGCCTGGGAGCCAACGGCGCAAAATAGTAAAACGCGAACGGTACAGGCTTTAGCTATATTAAAACTTTTACGCAAAATATAGTAAGATATTAGGAGAGTAAGACACCTCGATTTAACAGGTGCGACACCTCGCGTTATGCGACACCTCGCCACGTTATAGATCGACACCTCTACGACAAATAATTAACTTTTATTCTAGGAGAGTAAAACGTGGGAAATAACTTTTTAGATGGTCTACGCGAAAAGCGCGAGACCAAAACCTCTATGATCCAGACGATCGTAGACCGCGCCGCTGAGGAAACTCGCGACGTAACAGAGGTAGAGCTAGCTAATATTGAAGCTCTTAATCTTGAAGTAAAGAAGCTCGATGAAAGAATTGAGCAGATGTCAGATATGGAACTACGTAACGCTAAGGCTGCAGATCTAGCCGCTAAGGTAGATAGCACAAAGCCAGCTAGCGAAAAGCGCGAGGCTATTAAAGTAGTTAGCGAACCTATTACATATTCACAGCGCAGCGAGTACAGCTTCCTTAGTGATGCTGTAAAGGCTCATTTCAACACTGACGTAGATGCAGCGGATCGTATCCGTCGCCACCAGCAAGAAATGAACGTAGAGTATCGCGCAGCTGGAACTTCCAATTTTGGCGGTTTAGTAGTACCACAGTATCTAGTAGATCTGTATGCACCTAAGCTACGCGCTGGTCGTCCGTTCGCAGATGCGTCACGTCGTCACACTTTGCCGCCGCAGGGTATGTCAGTCGTGCTATCTCTTATTGGCACTGGTACAGGCGTCGCAGCTCAAACCTCGCAAAACACAGCAGCGGTATCTACAGATCCGCAAGACAGCACACTTACAATTAACGTAAATACTGTCGCTGGACAAAACAGCGTATCCAAGCAAGCTCTACTACGTGGATATAACTTAGAGTCCATCGTATTAACTGACTTAATGCGTGCATATCACACAGAGCTAGATAATCTGCTACTAAACGGCAGTGGATCAAATGGACAGCCTCTAGGTATCCAAAATATGACTACAGGAATCCTAGTTACTTACACTGCTACCACTGGTACAGTCGCAGGTCTCTATCCAAAACTTGCAGACGCTATCCAACAAATTCAGAGCAATATCTACGCATCGCCTAACGCGATTATTATGCATCCACGTCGTCTAGGCTTCCTACTTGCTGGTCTTGATGGTCAGAGTCGTCCGCTAGTCGTACCGACTGCGTATAATCCTGTAAATGCCATTGGAACAGGTGAGGGATACCCTAACTACGGTAATAATTCAGGTTACTCAATTCTCGGTCTACCAGTTATCACAGACGCAAATATCACTACTGCAGCTGGAACTGGTACAAACCAAGACACTATCCACATCGTCGACCTTAACGAGTCTCACCTATTCGAGGAGACTGGTAGTCCGACATACGTTACGTTCGAGGAACCAAATGGAAAGGTCGCGCTAAATATCGTTATGTATGGGATGTTTGCCTACACTTCTTTAAGGTACCCAAAAGCGTTTGCACAAATTAACGGAACTGGTCTGCAGAGCCCTAGCTTTTAGTTAGTGCTAATAAACCATCTGGGGGGCTACGGCCTCCCAGTGGTTATAACCATCCAGGATCTAAGGGGCGTGCTATGAGTGATATTAGAAAACACTTTGGTAATGACCTATTCTCGAAAATACCTGTCCCTATTGACGATGAGGCTCCTGGATGGCTATAACTAACGGTTACACCACGCTTAACGCGATGAAAACTTTTTTAAGTATTGTAGATAGCTCAGACGATACATTATTAGAGGGACTTATTGAGTCTGCCTCTCGCAGTATTGATCGCATAGCTAATAGACGTTTTTATTTAGATAGCACTGCCTCAGCGCGTAAGTATCGCGCTTACAGTGAGCTATTTACTTACGTCGATGATATTGGAACGGCTAGCAGTCTCGTAGTAAAGATAGACGACGATGGAGATGGCGTCTTTGAGACGACGCTAACAGTAGATACAGATTTCTTATTAGATCCTCTTACTGCCTCGTCTTTAGGTAGGCCTTTTACTCAGCTCACAATGGTTAACACTACTTTTGTCTGGCCTATATTTCCTGGACTCTTTAGTAACGGTCTACGTCCAGGTGTTGAGGTTACTGCTAGATGGGGATGGCCTAGCGTTCCAGATGACATAGAGACAGCCTGCCAGATACTTACAGCTGACTTATATAAGCGTAAAGACTCTCCAGGCGGCATCTTAGGTCTAGGAGATCTAGGAGCTGTACGTATGAGTCCTCTAGGTCGAGACGTTACTGCGATGGTACGCGCTTATAAAAAAGAGGTCGTCGCTTAATGGTTCCATCAACAGTACGTGCTAATCTAAAAGCGCGACTAGCAACTATTACAGGCTTAAAGACTTACGATTATATTCCAGACTCTGTTAACGTCCCAGGTGCAGTAGTAGGTCAGTTAGATCTCAATTTTGACGCCACCTTTAATCGTGGTTTTGATAACGCTACCTGTACAATACTTTTAATTGTAGGACGTATGAGCGAGTCAGCTGGACAGACAAAGCTAGACGGTTATCTAGCGTCAACAGGTTCTACCTCGGTAAAAGCCGCGATCGAGGCAGATGCAACACTTAGCGGCGCTGTCCAAACCCTGCGAGTAACATCCGCTACCGCTGGATCTGTACAGGTGGCTAGTATCGATTACCTTGCGTATCGGTATAATGTCGAATTGATCGGCTAAATAAAAGGAGAAATAAATGGCGATCTTTATGGGTAATAAAGTAGCTGTAGTCGCAGGCACTACAACTATTACCACTTTCGTTAGCGCGGTCAGCCTGTCGCGAGAAATTGACGCCGTAGAAATTACCGCTATGACTGACTCAGTACAAAACTTAATCGGTGGTATTGAACGTCCTAGCGTTACTTTAGAGGTGTTTAACGATTTTGCTGCATCTAGCGTTAACTCAATTTTTGAGGATGCACTAGGTACAAAATTAGCCATCCAGCTAATTCCAGTCTCAGGCACTGTAACAGCGACTAACCCTCGCTACTCTATGTCTGTTTTGGTTGCACAGTGGCAGCCAATTAACGGAAGTATTGATGCGCCAATGACTGCATCGATTACACTTCCAGTAACTGCTCTTACTAAAACTACATCTTAATTAACTAGAATAGGGGACATAAATGGCTACGCAATTAATTAAAGTAACTAAAAAAGACGGTAAAGAGGTAAATTACGAGCTTACGCCAGCGGCTAAGGTGGCTTTTGAGAGTCACTTTAAGACTGGGTGGCGTAAGCGACTAATTGACGAGCAACGCGAAAGCGATTTATGGTGGTTCGCTCATTATCTGATAACAGCTAAAGGTGAGACTACTGCCGCTCTCGATGACGATTTCTTAAATCAGTATAAAGACGTAGATTTCGTTATTGACTCAAAAAATGGATAGACCGACGCAGCGACATATGGGAGATCGCAGCTGTGTCGGTAGCAACAAGTATCTCACCTAATGAGCTACTAAAATGCGATCCTGCTATATACGCAGCTATAAAGTTTATACTGCAAGAGCAGGCTCAGGCGCGTAACACACCGCGCACGATGAAAAGGAGGCGGTAGTGGCTAGAGCTAGTGAGTCCATACTTATCGCTGACTTTGATAAATTAGTAAGAGAGCTAAAGGCTATTAGTCCTCAATTAAGAAAAGATTTTAATAAGGGATTAAGTGAGGCCGTAAAGCCTATGCAGCAATTAGCTAAAACTTTTGTCCCTGGCACTATCCAGTACCAGGATAGAGACGTATTTGCGCAACAGCCACCAGACTACTCATCGCCTGCCTGGATAAATGACAAAATACATAGATCTAGAGATCCTCTACGCTGGACTTGGCAACCTGCCATCGTAGCTAGAGGTATAAAGATTAGACGCACTACCATTAATAAGACGCCTTTTGGATATAACAAAGTAGCAGTCGCAGCCCTAGCTCTAGTTAACAGTACGCCAGGCGGCGCTATTTACGAGCTAGCAGGATCTGGTAAAAAGACCTCGCAGGCTAAGACTAAAAGCGTATCGCGTAACTATAAGGCTCAAGATGACTTTAGAATTTTCTTTCCAAAAGTGGCAGGCGCTCCAAAACGCCTTATTTATAAGGCCGAGGCTATATTAGGCGATAAGGTTAGAAATGAAATCGCTAAGGTAATAGATCAGCGATTACTAAAATTCGTTAGAGGTGTCCGCTAATGGTTATGGGTCGTAAAGAGGTAGCGGTTGATTTCATTACGCGCCTTAAAGATAAAGGCTTTAAGGATCTTGATAAAAGTACTAAGAAATCGATAAAGAGTCTACAAAAATTCGGACGCACCTTAGGCGTAGCCCTAACCGCGACCGCTGTAGTTGCTTTTGTAAAGAAATCCACTGAACAATTCGCAGAGCTTGAAAGATCTACTAGAAAATTAGAGTCAGAGCTAAATACCTTAGGGCTAGCTTTTGCTACCTCGTTAGCTACCGATTTTACTCGTAGCCTTGCTTTAGCTACTGGTACATCGCAAGATAAATTAATACCATCACTACAAAAATTAATTCAAACTACTTACACCTTAACGGATGCTCAAAAATTATTAGGTCTAGCAGTCGAGATAAGTGGGCGTAAAGGCTTAGAGCTAGAGCAAGTTACTAACGCTTTATCGCGAGCCTTTGTAGGAGATTTTAATGCGTTAGTTAAATTAAGAATCGGCTTTGAGAAAGCTGAATTAGAGGGTAAAAACTTTCAAGACGTATTAACGGCTTTACAGGGTGAATTTGGCGTAAAACAGGCTGACACTTTTGCAGAAAAGATAGATAAATTAAAAGTAGCTTTTGAGGAGACTCAGGTAGCCATAGGTAGAGGTTTAATAAAAGGCTTAGAGGACTCTGGATTATCTATTGAACAGACTCAACAAAAGATGATAGAGCTAGGCGAAAAAATTGGAGAGGCTTTAGGTAAGGCTGCGGCAGCTGTCTTAACGTTAGAAAATAAATTAGAGGCTCTAGCTAGTAACCCTGTAATTAGATTTTTGCTTGATGCTTTAGATGCGTTAGTAGGTTTAGATCCTTTTGGGCCTGCAGCTAGAGCCGCAGAAAAAGAGACAGACGCTAGAGTACGAGCTGCTAATGCCTACACAAAGCAATTAGAGTCGCAAGGTAAATTAGTAAAACTAGCTGAAAGGGAAGCGGTTTTAGCAAAACAAAGAGCCGCAGACGTAGCAAGATTAAAACGTGAGGAATTAAAAAGAGCGCAAGAAAAGAAGCGCAGCGCAGATATTGAAAAATTACGTAATTCTATACAGTTTAAGTTTGATATAGACGCGATTAACCTACAGGCAGCGTTACGACGTCAGCTTTCACAGACAGACAGAGATCGTGTCTTGCAACTATCAGCGCTAAAAATTGCAGATTATCAGACCGACGAGGACGCTATAAAGACTCTGCAGGCAGCTACTCAGGGACGTTATGACGATGCTATGAATTTAGAAAAGGTTTTACAGCTATTAAAAACCGCTGGTTTTGCTAATGATAAAGCCTCTATAGATGCTTTAGCAGCTCTTAAACCTGAGATTAAATTTACCGATAACCTAGACGATATTATCGCGAAGCTAAAAGCAATTATCGAGGGTAAGTATACGATAAGCATAGGCGCCACTATTTCAGTACCTAACGTCCCAGGGGCAGGCGGTACAGCAACGGCGACACCTGGCGGCGGTAATTTTCAACCAGGAGCGGTTATTTCTCCTGGCACTGGAGCGCCTGGTACTGGAATTGGTACTAGTATAGGAAGTTTTCCTACTACGCCTGGTACAGGATCTAGCGCAATTATTGACACTATTACAGAAATAATAGCTAACCAAAATACACTTACTGCTAATTTTTTAGCAGGTCTACCATCTGGTTTAGACGCCAATGCTCTAGCGACTGCACGTTACGAATTACAGGCGCGTACAATTACCGCAGAAAATCAGCTAACCAATTATTTATCTGGCGCACGTTATCAGGGTATGGCTAATGACATAACGGCACAAAACACTATGACTAATCAACTAGCAGCCGATAGATATACCGCTATGCAGAATTTTTATACTAGAGGCTCTGAGCCTGTAGTAGTAAATGTAAACGTCCAGGGATCAGTAGTAGCTCAAAATGACTTAGTAGCAGCTGTAACCGATGCTGTATACGCTACGCAGCGCTCAGGTAATAGCTTACTGATAGCTGAATAATGACTACAGGCGCGGTATTTACCTGTCTAATCGACTTTAGCAACGGCGCTAACTTTGACCCTAGCCTAGTATTAGATGATCCATCAACACCTCTAGACCAGTCTGTATTAGGTACTAGCGCATCTGAAATTGTAGACGTCAGCCAATACGTAATACGAGCTGGTATCAGACGAGCTTATAACCGTACCTCTGACAGCTTTACATCTGGTAACGCTGCACTGCGTTTAATAGATGAGACAGGTTTATTTAATCCTGCCAATACGCTAAGTCCACTATACGGAAAAATATTACCGATGCGTAAGATACGTTTTATAGGTACGTTCGCAGGTAATGAGTACGCCATAGGATCTATGTACGTACAGTCCTGGAAATACACCTCACCTACAGGCTTTGACCCTGCCTTTGTCGATCTAAACTGCGTCGATGGTTTTCAGTTACTAAACCTTGCATCTATCTCTACTGTTACAGGCGGTACGGCTGGACAGACTACAGCGCAGCGCATTACTAGTATCTTAGACGCCGCTGAGTGGCCTGGAGGTATGCGTGCTATATCTACGACCAGTACCACGACGGTACAGGCTGATACAGGCACTACTAGGACAGCTCTGGCAGCCTGTCAGACAGTGGAGGCTACGGATCTAGGAGCCTTTTATATAAACCAGCAAGGCTACGCTACCTTTAAGTCTAGGCAGGACATAATTACAGCCTCTGGCGGTACTGCTACTGTCTTTAGCGATACAGGTCTACCAGGGACTATTACATATCAAAAAGTAGCTTTTGATTTATCAGATTTTGGACTTATAAATAGCTGCACTGTTACACGCACTGGCGGTACGCCTCAGACAGTAAATAACGTCGACAGCATAGATACATTTTTTAAGCATAGCCGTAACCGTACCTCTATAGCGCAGACTGATACAGATGCCTTAAATCAAGCGCTTATGATCGTTGCAAGTCGCCAGGAGGTAGGAGCAGACTTAAGGCTAGAGGCTCTTACCCTAGATGCATATGATGGCGCAGATCCAGACCGCGTTACTGCAGCCTTAGAGCTAGACGTCTATGATCCGATTACTGTTATACAGGTACTGCAAGGTGGTAACGTAGAGAGCGATACCGTAATTACTGGCGTAGCTTACGACATTACCCCTAATTCGTTTAACACTACTTTTACCACCGCGCAACCGTTCGCGAGTGGCTTCGTGCTAGACTCTCTAGTAGATGGCCTACTAGACGAGGACTCGCTCGCTTACTAAGGAGATATATGTCTAAACAGAGCTTTACCACTGGGCAGGTACTTACCGCAGCTCAGGTTAACTCGCTTCAAGCTAACGATTTTAACCAGACCGTTAGCGTAAAGACTGCTAACTACACACTAGCGGCAGCGGATAAAGGCACACGCATAGAATTTAATACCTCTGGATCTGTTACCTGTACTGTCAATAGCGGACTCTTTGATGCTGGAGATACGCTAGTAATTCAGAATAGAGGAGCAGGTACAGCAACTATTACAGCTGGTACAGCTACAGTAAATACCTCTGCATCTTTAGCCCTGGCTCAATACAGCGCAGGTACTCTCTATTTTGTAAGCGATTCAGCTGCGTTATTTTTTGGAGACGCTGCAGGTATATCAGCATCGATTATAGATGCTAAAGGCGATTTAATTGTAGGTACCGCAGATAACACCGTAGGACGCCTCGCGGTAGGCACAGACGGCCACACACTTGTAGCGGATAGTGGAGCAGCCACAGGACTTGCCTACTCTGCGGGGATTCCAGTAGTTCTAAACGCTCAGACCGCTACTTATACAGTTGTCCTCGGTGATGCTTACAAACTGGTCACTATGTCCGTTGCTTCTGCTAATAACTTCCAGATTCCAACCAATGCCAGCGTTGCTTTTCCAGTTGGCACAGTTATCAATGTTATTCAAATTGGTGCAGGACAGACCACAATTCAAGCAGTCACTTCAGGCACTACTACGATCTCATCAACAGGAGCTACTGCCACAGCACCTAAGTTGAGAGCGCAGTATTCAGCCGCTTCTTGCATCAAGGTCGCTACCGACACTTGGTATGTTGTAGGAGATATTGCCTAATGAGTTTAATCGGGATTATTGCTTCACAAAATTATCCGCGCACTATAACAGTTGATTACCTTGTTGTTGCTGGCGGCGGAGGTGGTGGTGGTGGTGCTGGTGGTGGTGGTGCTGGTGGATTACGCTCAACAGTAACAGCCACAGGCGGCGGAGGTTCTCTTGAATCTGCTCTTTCTTTAACTGGTTCAACTAATTACACAGTTACTGTTGGCGGTGGTGGTGCTGGTGGTGATGCTCCAAATGGTGTAAACGGCGTATCTGGAAATAACTCTGTTTTTTCTACTATTACATCTACTGGCGGCGGTGGTGGTGGTGGTAATGCTTCAAATGGTGTAACAGGTGGAAGCGGTGGCGGTGCTGGGCAAACAGCCGCTACAACAACAGGTGGTTCTGGAACCGCAAATCAAGGTTATGCTGGTGGAAATCAAAATGGCGATAATGGCGGCGGTGGTGGTGGTGGTGCTGGTGCGGTTGGTGGAAGTGCTGCTGGAACGACAGTTGCTGGCGCAGGTGGTAATGGTGTAGCAACTTCAATAACTGGAAGTTCTGTTACTTATGGTGGCGGTGGCGGCGGCGGTGCTTGGCCTTTCTCGCAAGCAGGTGGCGCAGGTGGTACTGGCGGCGGAGGTGCTGGCGGAAGCACTGGCATTGGAACTGGTCA
>Ga0247843_1007898_pt1 | contig 12751 bp, 12 predicted proteins | sample LaCruzMarch2017__FD_192420 | JGI IMG/M metagenome (GOLD analysis project Ga0247843, IMG submission 192420) | Freshwater microbial communities from meromictic Lake La Cruz, Castile-La Mancha, Spain - LaCruzMarch2017_8m | ecosystem: Environmental > Aquatic > Freshwater > Lake | place: Spain...
TGATTTTGAAATAACCTACACTCCAGATTTTAGACAGGCCATAGCCGATAGTTGGCCTGATAGTATTGATGACAGTTGTGCAAGACAGGATTGGGGTTGGAATAATAAGTTTGACTTAAGAGCAATGACAATTGATATGATTGCCAATCTTCAACCTGCAACCGTTATTTGAAAAATGTGTAGTTAACCACGAAAGACAGCGCGTATGTTTCTTTAAACATAGTGATGTCTTCCTGAATGCCGTCATCATCTTGTTCAAACTCCCAAATTACTTTAGCTTCATTTCCGTTTTTGGCGGAGCGCTCCAATGCTGTAAAAAGTTCAGCCAATGCCTTGGTGGTGGAAGAATTGTAATATTCCAATCGAATATGAATTGTTCGAATTGGATTTTCGGAATCTTGTATGGAGCGAAAACGCATTACAATGGGATCGAAAAAATCCATACCTTCTTCAGGATATGACCTTCCTTCAATCATCAACACCGATTCTTGACGATCTAGAATTACCTTCGGGCTTCTATCTGTTGCGTCAATTGTCCACTTTTCCATGCCTAACTATTATCAAGGATAAAACTACATTTTCAATTTAACTTGGCAACGGCTAAGATGAAATGGATAAAGACGGAACAAATAAACAAGAAACAAGTACAAGTGCCACTTAAAAAGAGTATGAAGTCATGTTGATAAGAACGCTATTCTCCATTATTGTTCTCCTAACTTCGCTAGATTCTGCTTCGGCTCAAAAATTTGAGCTAGATAAAGGCGATACCATCAACAGGCGTGATGCAAGCGATTTTAAGCAAGGATGGTGGAAAATATTCAATCGCGAAGGGAAATTTAAGGGCTATGCCGATGGTCAGGTGGTGGAAGAGGGAGATTATGTAAACAACAAAAAATCTGGAGTTTGGACGAAATATTATCCAACTGGAGGTAAAAAACATGAACTCACTTTTGCAAATAATGTTGCTAACGGGTTTGCTAGAATTTATTACCGCAATGGTCAATTGCAGGAGGAAGGCATTTGGCAGCAAAACAAATGGTCGGGTCAATACAAGTATTACCATGAAAATGGCAATTTGAAATATGACTGGAACTATAACTCTTCGGGTAAGCGAGAAGGAGAGCAGAAGTATTTCCACGAAAATGGAATGCTTCAGTATTTAGGAGATTGGAAGAACGGAAATGAAGCAGGACAGCTTTTAGAATACTATGATGATGGTTCTTTAAAAGCCAAACGTTTCTTTAACGAAGGCAAGGTAGATGAGGCAAAAACCGAGAATATCGCTCAAGGTAAAACCTATGATCAAAACATCAAGAAATACACAGGTAAGCCAGCTCCAAAGGTTATGGCTCGCGGAGAAATTATTGATGGATTTAACCGAGTTATGAATGCAGATGGTTCGCTGTCGAAAGAAGGAAGTTTCAAAGACAAGCGGTTGATTGATGGCAAGGAACTTATTTACGAAGGCGGGAAAGTGGTGAAAGTTGTCCTGTATAAAGATGGCAAACGCACAGGTGAAGAAGGTGTGAAGTAGAAGGCGTGATAGTCACTTCAAGAAATAGGGAACTTTTGCGAGGCAGCATAGCAGTAGTGTTGTTGGCTGCGTATTTCTTAGTTTCTGGGCCATTTCGGTTGTTGCACGAATCTGTGCATCATCATCATGAGGAATTGCATTCTGAAGTGCAAGAAGCCGATGGCTGCCATCGTGCTATTTATCACGGTGAAATAGACAATTCGTGTACCCACAAGAGTCATATTCACGCGGTTGAAGCAGAATGCAATTTGTGCAAGGCTTCTGTTTCTCGCTACTTTTTTCATCAAGAGTGGCAGTATGTAGTTGCTACGTTAATTCCAAATGGAGCGTTAGTTTGCTCAGTTTTTTCAGGAAAAACGGAGCCTTATTGGTCCGATAATTCCCTTCGCGGACCCCCGACTAAATCTTAGTCGCCTACCCAGATTTATCTGGTAAATCCACCATTAAACATGCAAGACAAGAACTCGCACTCAATAGCGTGAGGTTGTTTGCTACAATTCATTTTAAAAAGTAACTCATGAACCATTTTAAAAAAGCAGCTTGGATGCTGCCTATAATTCTCGTTTTTACATTTTCGTCCTGCGAAAAAGAAGATCCCCATCTACATAACGAAGAGGAAGTAATCACCACACTAACGTATACACTTACACCTCAAGGTGGCGGTGCTGCTGTGGTTTTATCCTTTCAAGATTTGGATGGTGATGGTGGTAATGCTCCAGTTATCACTGCTGGCAATTTGGCTGCAAATACCTCCTATTCCGCAACGCTGCAATTGTTAAATGAAGTTGCCAGCCCTGCCGAGGATATTACGGTAGAGGTTTTGGCAGAGGCCGCAGATCACCAATTCTTTTATGCTTCTACCAGCGCTCTAAATGCTTCGGTTTCGTACTCGGATGAAGACGGTGATGGCAATCCAGTTGGAGTAGCTTCCACAGTTACAACTGGGGACGCATCTTCTGGAAATTTGACCATCACTCTTCGCCACGAGCCCGATAAGTTTGCCGCTGGCGTTGCAGATGGCGTTATAACGAATGCTGGTGGCGAAACAGATATTGAAGTAACGTTCAGTGTCACTATTCAATAAGCTTGGGCTTTTTGCGTTTTGGTTAATCCCTGTGCTTGGGTTTGGACAGCAATGCCAAACCACCATTACCGGAACGGTAGTGGACGAAAGCACAGGGATACCATTGCCCTATGGAACCGTTTTTATCCAAGAATTACAAGTTGGTGCTGCTTCAGATAGTCTCGGGCGCTTTCAGTTGAAAGGACTTTGTAAAGGCGCTTATCATTTGCAATTCAACCATATTGGCTGTGAAACGCACAGTGTCTTCATCGCATTGGTAAGCGATACAACGGTTGAAATTGCCATGCATCATCATAGTGAACTGGTAGATGAGGTGGTGATTCACGACAACAAATCGGACCATACTACTCAGATGAGTTCCTCTATCAGTAGAGACGCCATAAAAGATGAAACCAGCAAAGATTTGTCTATTATGTTGGAGCAAATGGTGGGCGTAAGCAGCATAAAAACGGGTGCAGGCGTTTCAAAACCAGTTATTCACGGGCTTTCGGGCAATCGAGTTACTATCCTAAACAATGGAATTGCCCAAAGCGGGCAACAATGGGGCAACGACCATGCACCCGAAATAGACCCTTTTGTGGCCGACCATATATCCGTTGTAAAAGGCGCCAGTGCATTGGCCTATACTGGAGGTTCGCTAGGGGGCGTGGTATTGGTAGAACCTGACGATATTGAGAATGACCCGCATTTGCATGGTGAGGTCAACTACATTTTTCAAACCAATGGACTTGGACACACGCTCAATGCCCGATTGCAGAACTATGCCAAGTGGGCCGCATGGCGTGTTTCGGCCACGGCAAAAGTTTTTGGCGATAGACAAACGCCCAATTATTACCTCACCAATACGGGCAAGCGAGAATATAATGTTGCCGTGCAAATGGAGAAAAAAATAAAGCCAAGGTGGCGCATGAAGCTCTATTACAGCTTTTTCAATACCGAAATTGGCATTCTAAGAGGTTCGCATATTGGCAACCTAACCGATTTGCAAGAGGCTTTTTTGCGCGAAGAACCCTTTTATACCAGCGATGCATTTTCGTATTCCATAAATCAGCCGAGGCAAATGGTTCAGCATCATTTGCTAAAATTGGAGAGCCAACATATTTTAAACGAGCATCAAAGCCTTAATTTTAAATATGGAGGCCAGCTAAACAACAGGCAAGAGTTCGATGTGCGCAGAAGTGGCCGAAGTGATTCGCCAGCCTTAAGTCTTTTTCAATGGGACCATTTTTTTGAGTCAATGTATCGCCAGCAGTTTGGAGAGTTTTTGCAAATGAAAATTGGCGCACAGTTTCGTTTTACCGACAACACCAACAATCCCGAAACAGGAATATTGCCATTGCTACCCGATTATCGCGCGTACCGAGGGGCAGCATTTGCCATACTTCAACGCGACAAAAACAAATTGCTCTACGAAATTGGTGCCCGCTACGATTTAAGCTATTTGCAAATCGTGGGATTTTCAACCACAATTCCACGTACCATAGAGCGCAACTACCACACCTTTCACAACTATGGTGTTTCGGGCGGAGTGCGCTACAAAGTATTGCCGCAATTGAAATTGAGTCTAGATATTGGCCATGTGCTGCGGTCGCCCGAGGTAAATGAACTCTACAGCGCAGGTTTGCATCAAGGCGTAAGCGGCATCGAAGAAGGCAATCGCAGTTTGAGCAGCGAGCGCTCTACCAAAGTTGTCCTTTCAGCCGATGGCGCTCTGGGCAAAAAACTGTTTGTGCAAGTGTTGGGCTACTATCAATACATCTCCAACTTCATTTATTTACAGCCACAGCCCGAATTTCGGCTCACCATCCGCGGAGCATTCCCTTTGTTTAGCTACCAGCAAACCGATGCAACGTTGATAGGAACGGATGTGCTGATTTCGTACGAACCCATTCCCCGACTTCGAGTTATTGCCAAGTATGCGTTTCTGCGGGGCATGGATTCGCGCCACAACCTGCCGTTGATTTACATGCCGGCCAACAATCTTTTTGGTTCACTTACCTATTCATTCAAAGATGGCAAGCAGCGAAAAAACACCGCTTTTACCATCAATGGACGTTACGTGTTTAAGCAGGGAAATCTGAACGCAGACCAAGATTATCTGCCTACACCCGATGGATATTTCTTGCTCGGAGCCAGTCTAAGCAGTTCTTTTTCATGGAAAGAAACATCGTTCAAATGCTCGTTGAATGCCGAAAACATGCTCAATACCACCTATCGCGACTATCTAAATCGGCAACGTTACTTTGCTAACGATTTGGGCTGGAATCTAAGTGTTCGAGTCAATTATTTGTTCTAGGCACTAAACCCTACTTATTTCACCGAAAGAAACAATACCCTCACAACCAAAGAACTTTAAGAACTTTATCCCACAATTAATTATCCAATGCGCTTCACTTTAGTTCTCGTTTTCTTGGCCTCGGTTTCAATTTTTGGTTGCAGCGATGCAGATAAAGAAAAACCAGTACTCACCGATTTAAGCATCACGCCTTCGCCTACTATTGGATTGGTATGCGACCTTCCAGATTCTTCAGTGATAGAAGTGCTGTCGGGCGATAGCATTGCCATTTTCATGAATGTGAGCGACAATGAACTTCTCAGACAATATAAAATTGATGTTCACTCAAATTTCGACTGCCATGCCCATGCCAAGCTCGAAACTGCTGATTGGTCAGTAAGTGAAGTTGTTGAACTATCGGGCACATCCGCACAAATTTCGCGCAGCATTCTTATTCCCGATAGCGCCACAGCGGGCACCTATCACCTCAGTATTCAGGTGGCCGACCATTTTGGCAATTCGGTAAAAACCAACAACTATTCGTTGGTGGTTTCGAATAGAAGCGATACCGTTGCCCCAGTTTTAATGGTCATTCAACCCACAACGCTCGATTTAGTAGTGCTACTCACCGATTCCATTCCCAGCGATAGCATAATTTTCGTGGGTTCCGTTTCCGATAATATGAACCTCGGCTTAGAAGGCAACGGACGTTTAGAACTGCGCTACTGGCGCGACAGTACCACCAACATATCCACCCTGTTCAATCAGCCTTTTATTGAATCGGATGGCGATGCAATCAACTTTGCATTTTCAACGCGTGTTCCGCCCACGCTCGAAGTTGGTGGCTACAAATTCGAACTGCGCGCCTTCGATGGGGTAAACAATCCCGCACCGCCCATTCGTTTTTCGGTTCTTATTGAATAATACCCGCACCGAATTGGAGTTTAAGGTTGTTTTTATCAAACGCAACAAATAATTCCAGTTGGGCGTTAAGCACAACCCAATACCATTTTCCTTGCGCCTCAAATTCACCCTTCTTTCCATCATTATACCTACCATGCTTTGGGCGCAAGCCGATTGGCAACTGCGCAAGGATGAAAATGGCATCAAGGTCTTTACCAAAGATGTGGCCGGCTATACGCTAAAAGGTGGGCGAGCCATCACCATATTCGATGCTCCGCTAGCAAGTTGCGTTTCGGTTCTTAAAGATGTGCCGCATTTAACCGAGCTCTTCCCAAATTGCTCCGAAGCCAAACCACTCGGAGTAACTGGCGACACACTTCAGCGCCACTACCTGCGTTTCAAAGCGCCTTGGCCCGTCACGGATCGCGATGCTGCCATGCAATACAGCTACAAATACAACGCAAAGGCGCGCTCAGTAAGGGTCATGGCCACTGGCATTCCCAATAGCTACCCGCGCCAAGAATCTGCCATACGGCTAATAAAAGGCTACAGCATTTGGGTGTTCACCGCCATTGCCGATGGAAAAACGCGCTTAGATTACGAGTTTCAATCCGACCCAGGAGGCGCTGTACCAGCATGGCTTGCCAATTCAACGGTGATTGACACCCCAATGGATATGCTCACCAACTTTCACCGCATCGTAAAGCTCGAAAAGCACCGCAACAAAAGCTACGCCTTCATTAGGCAGTAGCGTTCTACCAGTTATTTCTGGTTCAACAGCTTAAACAGCTCGTCCAGTTTTGGAGCGATAATAATATCAGTTCTGCGGTTTTTCTTCCGCGCCTCAGCCGAATCTCCATTCTCTAGCGGACTATACTCGCTCCGTCCAGCAGCCGTAAGCTGACGCGGGTCCAACTTCGTGTCCACCGTCAATATCTTCACAATAGAAGTGGCCCGCATCACGCTCAAATCCCAGTTATCCTTCACCTGCGTAGTTCCCTTGTAAGGCACATTATCCGTATGGCCTTCAATCAGTATGCTCACATCAGGCTGCGTTTCTAGCACCGCTGCCAATTTTTTCAACGCCTCTTTGCCTTTCACATCCACAACCCAGCTTCCCGATGCAAACAAAAGTCGGTCCTCCAGCGACACATACACCTTTCCATCCCTGTGCTCCACCGTCAGTCCTTGGTCCGCAAAACCCAACAGCGCAGTGGCAATCTTATTCTTCAGCAAGGCAGCCGCGCTGTCTTTCCGTGCCAAAATACCCTCCAATTCCATCACGCGCAATTCCCTTTCTAGCAAGCCAATCCGTGTTTTCTCCAACTCCACCTTCATCTGCCCCAAATCCTTGTCTATCTTGTCCAAGTTCCCCTCCTTTTTGGCCAACGCCAATTCCGTTTCGCGCAGGGCATCCTGCTTCTTTTGCAGCTCCACGCGGGCCGTTTGCAATTCATCCGTCAGGCGCTTGGTGTCTGCCACACTTCCAGCGCGCAACTTGTCCGTTTGGTCCAGCAGCTTGTCGTAGGTCTCCGTCAGTTTATCATAATTCACCGTCAGCCTCCGCATCGAAGTCGATAGCATAGCCGTGTCATTGCGCAAACTCTCAGCCCTCCGCTTCAAATCATCCAATTCTATCTGAATATCGCTGTTCGATGCCTTCAACGTCAAGTTTTCCGACCGCAATTTGGCCCGTTCCTCACTGCAACTATTCAGTTTCGACAGCTCATCCTGATATTTCCGTTCGCTCACACACGAAGAAAAAAGCAACACCAACCAAATCACTCCAATCCCAACGTTCAACTTATGCATAAGGCGTTTTTCTAATACTTTTCAAAAGTAAACCCGCCTCCACCCACATCCCCTTGCCCGCCACCAGGGTATTCAACACGCCCGTGTTAATTAACCCCAGTAGCTAGTACAATTGGTATTTGGGCGTTTCCCCGCTTAAAAGAAGCGGGGTCGGGCTGTCCGTTCCCATCTTTTGCTCCAAAAAGCAAAAGGATGTCCACTGCCATCCCTAACGCACGCAACCCGCACGGTCACCACTTACCTATGCGCTCGTTGAACCGACCAAAGGGAGCTCTATACCCCTTACGTGATGAAACAGAAAATGGACTACATCCACAACAACCCAGTAATAGAAGGAATTGTGGAACACCCTCACGAATACTTGTATAGCAGCGCAAGGAATTATGCCGAAATTCACGGACTACTGGAAGTGACCATTGCGGAATTCTAAAGCTTAAATGAGATGGATAGAAGAATGGAGGTTTGCTTTTGCCTAGTAACAACTAAGCGAAGCGTACTCTCTGCCGAAGGCGGAAAACTGGGCGCGTTATGTTCCGCACAAGAGATCCTTCGGAACTCTTGTACGAGCGGAATATACAACCGAACACTTAGCCGGGCGGGGAGCATTGGCTGGTCTATTGCACGTATTTGCCAATTGGTTGCGTAACGCATAAAGGCGAAGCAACTCACGTTGTTTAAACATTAGAGGTAATAGTATACGCATCATAGTGCCTTGATAAAGAAACGCTATCAACCCCTTTTTCAATTCTTGGGTCTCAGTATTCGGTCAGCAAACTAGACCTCAGCCAAAGGAAAACTGAGCTACGGTTGCCTTTGATTTACACATATAGCACATTACATCTATACTCATACGCAATGTTTATAGATATAAGCTATTGCAAGTGATTCGCTGCATTCCCAATTTTGAACGTATCAAACTAAATAATGGAGAGATGGATAATTGTTCATTCAAATCATTTTTTGCTAGTGATTCGATAGTGTTGGAGGGTAGATTTATGTACACCGATATTGATGAAATGAACACGTTAATGGCTAAAATAATCAGTAGAGCAGATGAACTGGGTAGCAATAAAACGATGGAGTTATGCTTCTTCGTGGATTACTACTGCACGTGGTCGCGCAAGAGAATAATGATGTGCTTACATCAGTTAGGCAACATCAAGCGCGTGTCAAATGGCTGTTCCATCCAGCTGGTTTGGGGGTACGACAGTGATGATGATGACATACAAGAATTTGGCGCGTTGCTAGCAGAAAGTAGCAATATGCCCATTACCTACGTCAACACTGACTACGAAGTATATGCGCAGTGTAAACTAGCTACAAAAAACTATGTACTTGAAGCAAACTAGAAATCAGCAGATGCGATACCACCTGTTTATTGTTTTTACTAGTCTGTTTTTGGTTCTAGCTCTGAATAATGCATTTGGGCAATGCATTGAAGGAAATTGTTTCAACGGAAATGGAACCTTTAGGTATGAGAATAGTGATGAATACGCAGGGCTATGGAGGCAGGGTAAGCTCGAAGGTTATGGCGTATACACGTTTAAGAGCGGAGACGTATATAAAGGGGCGTTTGTAGCAGGTAAAATGCAGGGGCGAGGAACCTACATCTACAGCAATGGCGATAGGTACATTGGAATGTGGAAAGATGGAAAGATGGAAGGACGTGGGCATTTTTATTGGAATCTAGCAGGAGATTTAATGGACGATGCCAAATTGGAAGGCAACTTTAAGGCTGGCAAGCCAGATAAAATGGTTGTTAGAGATACTGGCGTGCCCTACGAGCCGAAAAAGATGAACTAATACTAGTGCTAACAGGAGATTTAAACCTAACCATCACGTTCTGTATGGTTGGTAAAGCTATTGGTACTTTAGAATAGTATAAGGTAATAATCGGTACGCCATTACAGACATTTTGCCTTTCAAAATAAACCCTCTTCGTGCTGGCAACACCAGAGCAAAATGGTAGGCTGCCCGTTACGCCATCCCAAAAAGAATATGCCAACTAGTGGTACTTGAGATGGTGTTTTATAGCATTTATTGAATAACCGAAATGGATATAGAGGCGGAGATGAGAGCAATGCAATCACTACTTCTAACCAAGAGGATAAGCATCAATCGCACTACTGAGGCATCTTCCATTTGTATTTGATAATAAAAACGCTCTGACGCCACTTTACCCTTCAATGGCCGCATTGAGTTGCTGAGTAAAAAATTAAAACAACAAGATAATAGAACATGATACATACCTCAAAGCCTCAGCTAGATATATACCAACCAGGTGTTTGGAGAGTGCCCCATTTGGATGGACGTATTGCAATTTCATCTAACAGGCGAATCCTCTTCGTTTGGATTTCAGATATCATAAGTATTCAAAGAACGTCATTTTCAACTCGATTGAACGTGCGCAATGCTGAAAATCCCCAGGGATACATCAGTTTGTGGCTTTCCGTTGATCCAGTAGAATTCATTCCTGTTTTGGGCACGGCTTTTCCAAGGATACAAGAGAAGACTCTTGTTAACATCGGGATGGTTGAAAGCATAGGCCCCTATTTTATCCAGATGGAGCATTTGGGGGTAGTGTTAGTTGATGCTGAGTATCGTGACTCTTTTATGAAAGTGGTTGGTTTCTTTGGGTTTACAATGAGTTTGAAAAAATCGGCCAACCTGTTGCGCCTTCCAAAAAGGATACAAACAGAAAATCGGATTGCCACTTATAAATTTCTGCATTTGAGGAATGCACTGGCGGTTTAACACTTTTTGCATACTAGACTGTTGAACAGAATGATGGATACAAAAGAACAATTAGACCAAATTCGAATACAAACTCACGAGTTGAGGAAGCGTATTGTAGGTCACAGCGTTTTTGCACGCATTTCATCTATTGAAGATGTAAGGCTGCTAATGCAGACGCATGTATATGCTGTTTGGGACTTTATGTCTTTACTCAAATCACTTCAACAGGGACTTACCTGCACCACTGTGCCCTGGTTTCCGGTGGGCATTGCAGATACCCGCTATTTGATAAACGAAATCGTTGTTGGCGAAGAAAGTGACCAAGATGCAACAGGTAAACGCATGAGTCACTTTGAAATGTACATTGATGCAATGAAGCAATGTGGGGCTGACATATCAGGCATCATGCGGTTTATGGATATGCTACAAGCCACAGGCAACAGAGAATTGGCTTTTGTTGCAGCTCAAACGCCACCAGAAGCGCAGGCATTTGTGAACGGTACGTTCGACTCGATTGAAAATAAAGGGGTACATGTTAGGGCTGCTGTCTTTGCATTTGGAAGAGAGGAGCTTATACCCGACATGTTTCTCTCTATGATAGTGGAACTTGACCGTCAGTTCCCTTCCCAATTGGGGAAGTTTAGATATTATCTTGAACGCCACATTGAGGTGGATGGAGGGCATCACAGCCATTTGGCTTTGCAAATGACCTCACATCTTTGTGGCGATGACCTCACTAAATGGCACGATGCATCATGCGCAATCCAAAAAGCTCTTGAACTTAGAATAGGTCTTTGGGATGGTGTGTGCCGTTTGTTATCGGCCAAACAAGATTGTGAAGTGCACCCCAGCGACTAGTTTAATTTAGCCATTAATTCTGCCCGAGAGAAAACTCCGAGCTTGCGATAAATTTGTTGCACATGCTGATTTACAGTATTTCGGGTCGTCCCCACGCGTTCGGAAATCGCTTGATAATCTGCACCTGAGGTGAGTTCGTTTAAAATGACCCGCTGCGTTTTGGTAAGCACGGTCAAATCTACTTCGATAGGATTAAAGTGGTTGTTGAACCTTGGATTTGTGGCATGCAGAATAAGGACGCTTACAACTCCAGGGCTTGCCACACTATCATAGCGACTCAGGTTTCGCAGATATTCGCCTAGCATCATAATGGCATCTTCTTTTAACAGATAACCATCGGCACCCATTTTAAATGCCTCGATGATGGTTTGAATGCTGCTGTCGCTTGACAGCATGACCACTTTGGCGTAAGGATTGACACACTTTATTTCTCTGATGCCATCAATGCCGAGCTCGTTGCCCAAATGAACGTCCAATAGAACTATTGGAGCGCTGGTTGAATTGATAACTTTTAGGGCGCTTGCGACAGACGAAAAACTACCCGCCACCGTGTGATTAACAGCAAGGTTGACCATTTGAGCAAGTGCTTCTCGCAAACTATCTTGGTCTTCTATAATTATGACATTGCGGTTGCTACCCATTTTTACTGACATATAGATGTTTTATTAATCACAAAGCTACCGAAGGTGGTTTTTGTGCAGTTTCTAAATCTAGGTACAACGAAAAACAACGATTAAAGCATCGTCTATCGTCACATGATTTTTGCTGTATTCCGCAAATAGGCTCTGGTAGTATTGCGGATAACTTGAACCATTGCTGTCAGAAATCCATTGAGCTAGGCCATTTCTTCCAAGTTTTCTGTTGCGACTACCACCAAATTGGTCCGTTATACCATCTGTAAAAAGTATCACATCCAAATTCCCGACATCCTCAAGCGTTCCTTGTTTTATTGTTCGATCACCATCGGGGCTGAATGCCGAAATGGACCTACGTAATGGAAAAAAAACTTCGTTTGATTCTCTATTCATAGCAATAAACCCATTTCCATTGCTGGCATAATCCACACACGATTCGTTGAAACGGAATTTAAGCAGCGTCATTTCCGCTCGCAGATGCACATGCTGGAGGTCATCGCTGATGGTGGTCATTTCTGTTAACCTTGTGTGCACATAGTCCATTATTCCTTCTGGGCTTCGATCAATGCTTTGAAACATGGCCTCATTCAATGCCGCAATGTTCATTACACTCATGAATCCTCCTGCTATGCCATGACCTGTGCAATCACCAGCAGCAAAATACACCGATCCATCTGCATTCTTCGGAGACATCCAATAAAAATCGCCACTGATTTTATGGTATGGTTGCAGATATAGCTCGGTTACAGGAAGATATTGAGAAACCTGCGCCATGGAAGGAAACAAATGAGCTTGCACAAAGCTGGCATATTCAGCACCATCTTGAAGCTCCTTGTTCGTATTCATAAGCTCAAGAGTGCGTGATTTGACCTTCAATTCCAATTCACGGTTCACGGTCAGAAGTTCGTCATTAG
>Ga0247843_1007899_pt1 | contig 12750 bp, 12 predicted proteins | sample LaCruzMarch2017__FD_192420 | JGI IMG/M metagenome (GOLD analysis project Ga0247843, IMG submission 192420) | Freshwater microbial communities from meromictic Lake La Cruz, Castile-La Mancha, Spain - LaCruzMarch2017_8m | ecosystem: Environmental > Aquatic > Freshwater > Lake | place: Spain...
GTTTTCATCATCTTCAGTGATTTGGATACTAAGTCGCGTCGCAGCAGATGTGTTGTTGTTCATGATGGACGCCAACCAGATTTGTTTGCACTATTGTATTACAACCGAGTTGATGGACGAGTGTAATTAATGGTGTTGGTGGGGATGATGTAGACGTGGCGGAGAGAATAGTCAATCAACGCATTGGCCGGCAGCCGGCAGAGGATTTACTTTTTGAAAGATCCGTCACTGCTCCATACGTAGGAATTCATACTAACCTTAATCGGCAGGGCAGTAAGTAATGAAGTCACACCTCAGATGATGATGTTCTGCACATGATGGACGTTTGTGGCACACTTCAATGGAACCAACAGACAACTATCTCGTTGGGACAAGTCAGTCAAGAATGCGGGCAGACGAATCAATCTCACAAATAACCAGATGTTCAGTGGAAGGTCATCAAATAATATTCAAGGAATCAGTAATGGAACTCCGGAAGTGACTACAGGAGGAAAAGACAGATCAGGTGGTTACAGAGCTGATATGTTAGTATCTCGAAGGTCACACACTGTAACCATGGAATCACTCCTAAGACAAAAGAATTCTAAATACGCGACAGCGGTTTGAATCCAGGACAAACTCGGGTGGGATAACTTCTGATAACTTCCTGGAAGGCAGAATTTGCGCAACATGAGTCAATCTAAGGCAAGTCAATATACTGAACAGAAAATTGAGAGACGCAGTGCCGCCAAATGGATGAAGGGGCTGATGAGACGACTAGTACTTCAGATAACGCACCAACAATGGACATATCGGAATGCTACGTTACACCTTAAAATTAAGGATTAAGGATGGTAGAACAACTGCCCAACATAAAGCAATATTATCAGAAATTTTGGAGTGTGCTTATGTCGATCCAGATGACCTCCTGGCAGAGCATCAACATCTAGTGGGGTGCAATTTCACAAAGCTAGTTACCGGTCAAGTGAAAGACAAAGTTGAATTAGTAGCAGCCTAGCCTGACACAAGCCAAGGGAACCAGAGATACATAAGGAAAACCCGAGGGAAGCTCCCGCAAAGAAACCTAGTAATTGAGCAGGTAGTAGTTGATAATGAAGGAAGCTTGAAATGGAGACGAAGGAAATGGTGTTAACTATTATTTCCAATAGGAATGTAGACGATAATTTAAAAGCAGCTTTTTTGTTGTTGTCTCATTTTCTCATGTCTTTTTCCTCTCTCTCTTTTGTGTGTGTTTCTCATAGAATTATGTACTACTTAATGGGTTGCAGTGAGGGTTGCAAGAAAAGCGATTATGGAGTGTTGCTGCTGTTGAGCCAGCAAAGGAGGAGGAGCCAACAAAGGAGGAAGACCAACAAAGGAAGAAGAGCCTGCAGAGGAAGAAGAACCTGCAAAGAAGGAAGAATTTGCACAGACGGATGAGTAGAATTCAGCTGCTACGGGCAACAGAGCAACGGAGACAGCAATGATCCCAATAATTTACAGTGAGTAACACTGACAAGGAGGGTTTACAGGCTTTGAATTCTGAGTTTGGTTGTTTTAAGCTAGTTATATTTGCTCTGCAACTCTTGTCTATAAACATGAAAACTACATTCCACAAGCATTATCGCTGTACCATTTTCATCAAATTGGCTTTGATGGAAAATCAACTGTCTTACATAAGGGTGGGACGATTCCGAATACTTGCCTGTCGAGCATATAGAGATGCCCGATCCATACCACCACGTTTCGATGGCTGAATCGTTTCTATTCCTCCATACGATTCTGGTTTTCCTGATTCAATATCCTTGCCAAACAAATTCTTCAATTCATCATTATTTGTACCTCCCACTTGAGTAGTGAAAGATGATATACTAACATCATTGCCATTAGATTCATCGGCAGCATCTAGAAATCGTGGCCCAAAACGCAGAAGCAAAAGATTCAGTGCAGTGGAGAAACTTGCTGCAAAGTACAGTCCCCCACCGCACGCTATTCCCACAGCTGCACTCAGCCTGTAAGAATTGAAAAAGAAATGGAACGAATGTCATATTCACAGAGTGTGTGAGAGTTGAAATACAATTTCACACAACAGGGACAAACTGCTCAAAGCACTTATATCAAAACATACCAAGTAGCGGCGGCGGTAGTAATGCCTTGTACGAGATGATGGCTTTCTCCAGTAATGGGATCCTTTTCGCTAGATTTAACAATCAAACCAGCTCCCAAGAAACCCACTCCAGAGGGTATTGATGCGGATACTCGACTCGAGTCCCATGCCTTGAATTTTGTCGCAGATGTTGGACAAAGATTCCCCGATTGTGTTGCGACGTACATGTTTAATGCGACAAAATCAATGTGAGTGATTGCGAAGAAGATTGAAGTGTCATCATTAATATTTCTACCCAATAATAAGTGAAAGGATATGCCTACGTCCCCCATATTTCTGCTTAAAACCTAATGAAGAATTTGTGTACAACAACAACAACAACTCACCATTGGCCCTTCTAAGAAACCAAAAGTTGAATTAATAGTAAACAATGCACTACCCAAACTAACTAATGCCATCGTACGTATCCCGGCAGGTCGGTCACTCGATCGACGTTCATACCCAATCAAGCTACCAAAGAAGACAGCGGCTAATAGATGCCGTCCACGTTCACACTCGGCACGTGTAAGTAAACCCAGCTTGGGCTGTCGGACATGATCACAAATTGAATAATGGAATAGTTTGTTTTCAAATTCAAGTGACGATTTGACCTGATCCTCCTCGCAGGGAATAGTAAGATGTGGTTCAATAACTACGATGATCGATGTGCATATGACATAAAAAAGACAGATTAGATAGAAGAGATACTTTTGTGCGTTAAACTCGGTAAAGTAGGAATTCAGTCTATTGTAATTCATGTTGTTGTTGCCGCCTCTTCTCTATAAGAATACTATCCGGTGTAGTGGTTGGAGTGACACTAAGATGGAAGATAATTGATGCAACGCCCGCCCAAGATGACGATTAGGATCGTCGACTACGATGTAGAGATATCCTCGATTGATGCGAATCTCGCGAGCTTTTTAGTGAGAGGCGAAGCGCCCAAAGACGCACTGTGGGCGCGGGCAAATGGTCATTGGCCATAGGGGTGGACCGTCCACACATCATCACCATGACGAAGGACGATAAGAGCAAGAAGACCGACGATATACCCGCGAAGAAGAGCGGGGGCATCGGGCGAAGTATCAAGAGCTATTTTCAGTCCACGACGAGGACAACACCGACGAAGAAAAAAACTGAATCACCAACCTCATCATCGTCGTCGGGTGAGGACATGACGTCTACCGGTGTGCATGAGACCCCTCCTCCCAAATCCTCTACTAAAAATGGCAACTCCACCAACGCAATATCTCCCATCAAACCGACACTCCCAGAAGGTGCTACCGAGTGCACGTTCCCCTGCCGAGACATTGGGGAGGGGTGGACACAAAAAGTTGTGGCTCGCAAGAACAGCGCTGTAGTTGATCGCTACTACTTCGCCCCGAATGGGAAGAAGTTTAGGAGCGTGGTCGAGATTAATAGTTACTTGAATCCGGATACCAACAACAATGCGAAGAAGGCGGTCCGACAGATCAAATCGTCAACAACGCTTGACAAAAAGAAGAAGAAGCCGTCATCATCAAAAAAGGAGGGGCCAAAGACGGGGAATCCAAAGATTTCAATCTTGGATACGGTGAATAAGACGACGGGACAGACGAAAAAGCCAAGGTATAGAATTGGTAGCGTCGTATCCAAAGTATTTCTTAATGATGATACGGGTAAAGAGCAATCATACACTGGCAAGATCACGACATATGATCACAAAGAAATGATATATTCGGTCACGTATGAAGATGGGGATGAGGAAGAATTGAGTGAGACTGAATTGGGCAAGATCATTACACTAAAAGAAGATGACAACAAGGTTGATGGAAAGCGGAAGAAAGAGAAGACATTCACCGTTGATGATGACAAAGTTGTCGTTGCCAAAAAGAAGCGGCGTACCGCTTCTTCATTCAATACAAAAGCTGTGGACGACGAGGATGATCATGAAGATGTCGATGTTGACATGGATGACGAAGCGCTCGTCGGTGGAGGAAGGTCCCAACGTCGATCTGCCAAGAAAAAGGTGAAATATTTTACAAAAAGCGATTCGGAGATGGATTCGGATGAAGAGGACAGTAACGATGGCGAGGGAATTAAGCCTAGGAAGAAGGGAGCGAAGATGGCTGCGGTAAAATCGAATAAGCTTGGTAACGGGAAGAAAAGAATGGCAATAGATAGCGACAGTGAGGAGTTTGAGCCTGGACCTGATGTCGCTGACGACGATGATGAATCTATCGCTGCGGACTCTGAGGATGACTTCGATTCTGAGGAGGAGGAGGAGGAGGAGTCGACGAAAAATAAGAAAAAGCCTGCGTCTCGTAAGGGTGGGAAGAAGCCTGTTGTCACTAAAAAGAGATCGAAGGCGACAACAGTGATGGAGGATGACAACGACGATAACGAAGGTGACGAGGATGGAGGGAATGTAAAGGAGTCCCTCGAGGACCTGTGCAAACGTAGATTCGACGAATCCAGACCCACGAACAATCCTCAGGCATTGCCAGCTGATGGACCATATGTTGAACCAGTCGGGATTGATGCTACAGATGGCATTGTCGAAGGAATTATTGGTCGGATGGTCCAGAAGGTTGGTCATTTGCTCTTGGCCACCACGAAACGTGACGATGTGGATCGTGAGAAGGGTGAGTTAAACTTTCCAGTCAAATTGAATACGGCGTGCTCGGGCACGGATGCGCCTAGTATTGCATTGGGGATGATCAAGGAGAGTTTGGATCGATTCTGCAGTTCGTCGCAGCAATCTGCTACAACAGAAGGACATGGCTTTAAGTATGAGCACAATATGTCCTGCGAAATTGAGCCATTTAAGCAGGCATACATTGGACGAAATTTCCCAGGAACTTTATTGTTTCCCGACATTACAAAGCTAACAGAGAAGGAGACCGTTGTGGATGTGTATGGTCGAGAACAGACCATTCCACGGGGAAATTTGTTTGTCGCTGGAACATCGTGTAAGGATTTTAGTATGCTGAAGTCCTGTCATAGGAAAGACATTGAGGATAAAGGAACAAGTGGAGAGACTTTCCTCGCGGCCATCGAGTATCTTGAGCAGGAGCAACCATCCGTTGCGATATTTGAGAATGTAGTCAATGCTCCGTGGGATAAGATGCAAGAATATATTCGTGGGCGGTTACAACTAAGCGAAAGGAATACCATCAAGAACATTGGTGGCATTAAGAAAGCTAGTGAGTAATTACATGGGTCAATTTCATTCGATTCCCCTCCTGATCTCGTGACTAACTCCTTGTGTGAATTATTTGACATCCCTTCGTACTTCTAGATGCTGATAAAGATCTCAAGTTTTCCATCAACGAAGATGGGCGCTATGTGGTGGAGGAAGTGCCAAAAAACATTGGAGTCAGGGCTGGTTTGTTAGTTGAAGGTTTTGTCCAAGGTGATGACGAGCCTGATAATGTCCAGTCACTGACAGCAAAGAAGTCTGACAAAAATAAGATCTTGACGCTTGGCCAGCTCGCGAAAGAGCACGGGATCAATTTGGACGAAGACATTTTGGTCATGGAAAAGCGAGCACGATACTGCACACATCTCATCAAACTTGACACAAAGGACTATGGTCTGCCCCAGACGCGGAACCGACAATACCTGTTTGTTTGGAAATCTGATGATCCTTCCGATAATTTGGGAGAATATTTTCAACTACTAATGGATCATCTCAAAACCCCGTTGCTCCATTCGATGGAAGCCTTTATGTTGCCCCCAACACATGATCGCATCCGATGCTTTCGCGAGGCTTTGCGGTCTGGACCAGGCCTCATGGTTGCAAATGAACGCGCGAAGGAAAAAGACTTTTATGATTGGAAGCTTACAGGTAAGTTATCGGTAAAGTTGTTTAGTGACGTCTCTACGATACGAATGAAGCACGTCCAATTTAACGACATTTTCTTGAATTTACCCTCGCGAAATTCTCCAGGCGTAGCGGACTTGCCGCGTCACCTTAACACTAGGAGGAGGAATGGGATAGAGGAACGTTCTCGTTGGCTTACCAAGTGGGATACTCTAGGACAGAGAAAGGCAGCTCCTGGTCTATGGCCTGAACTCGTTGCCATGTGGAACCATCGACGATTGGACCTTATTGATACTTTTTCAGCCTTGACGGTGCGTGACGCTGTTTCGAGAGATGCACTTCATCATTCATTCACATGGGATCTCAGCCAGAATGTGGATAGAACAAGTTTGCGAAATCCATTTACGGGTGTTAGTGGCTGTGTCACACCTGGAGGAGAGCTACTGATACCAAACAAAGGGCGGACAATGATGGGGTATGAGAAACTTCTACTTCAGGGCATTCCATTCACGCGTCTTATCCTCGGTCCAGAAACGGAAGTTCAGTTGTCTGATCTGGCAGGAAATGCCATGTCAATGACTGTCGTCTGTGCCACTATACTATCTGCAATATGTGCCCCCCAACTCCGTCGAGAGGAGTCCAAAATCAGGAAAGTAAACCTTAGCACTTACAGATTGAGTCGACAGTATGATTCATCGAATGGGGCGGTCATGCCTGAGCGGGGAGACCTTTATCATACCTGTTTGGTTACCAAAACTGGGTCGTCAACCACAGACTTCACTGAAGTATTCTCCAAAATTGCAAATGATTACGTAATTGATGCTTATCAGAGCTCTGTCTTGTGCGACAGTGAATCTTCTGGTCAAATCACTCGCGCGGATAAATTCTTTGAGTGCTCGTCGTGCGGCTACGGGATTTCTAGTGAACACACTTCCCTCCATCAAATCGAAAGTCATCAGTTTAAAGAGGTAGTTATTTCAGGAAACAGAGCCAATCCTCACGATTTCGAGATGACTTTACGTTGTGCTGCCCCCTCAGTACTTGTTTTAGGAAACTCTTGGGAGGACACCATTCCCGATTGTCAGGGATTGGAATCTTACAGCTTTCAGTTGCAGAAAGTGGATCGAATGCGAGGTCATTGGCTTTTGACTTACGGGGCCTGGGAGGATCATGGCTCTGGACGACAAGTTGCCGAGATTCGTGTCGCCCTTGGACAGGTTGGCCGACTTGACCAACATTTAGGAATCGCTGCTTATGTTAAGTGCTTTGCTCCAGCTATTCGACTGAAAAAACCCCAGCGCGGTGTATTGAGAGATGCCGCTAGACTGTTTCTCAAAATGAATGGAAAGTCGATTGACGTCGATTCTGCGAAATGGGAAATTAGGGCCGAATCCAATCGCCGAAAGTTGAAGATTGTTGGCTCTGATCCTTGTGACTCTCAGCGTGTCCAGATAGGGTTGAGTGATATTGCGGCGAATGAACTCAAGAATCATGATGTAAAGAAACAGTTTACGAAGAATTTTCCTAAGTCTAGGAATAGTCTTGTGAAATATCATTCTAAGTGGAAGACTTGGCCAGGAACGATTGTTATCAGTGGTGGTGACAGTAACTTGGTCAATGGAACGTACAAGAAATTGAGCTGTCAGCACACAGTAGTGTTGTCTGCACTTTGGAGACGGGATCCGATCGACAATTCTCCCGCGTTGTACATTTATATTAGACCTGATATCTTGAGAACAGATCTTGATGTAGCTGTTATCGCAAAGACCCCATCTTACCAGGACAAAATGGAAATTTGTGAGCTAAGAGATTGGATTCCTGAAAATACTCTGGTGGAGGATACATATGTTACTGAGGTTGACTTTTTGAGCTGGAAACCTGTACCTGAATTGAAGCTGGTAGTTCCTACACCAACAATGGTTGTGGAAAGCTCCCTACAATTCCACTCGCAGATCAAAGAAATGCAGCATCCTCCTGTCCTTTGCGCGATGAGCGGTCTGTCGAATGAGGCGATGCAATCTATTCTTCAGCACTGTGCTGATGCGGCTAATTCAGAAATTGTCACAATCGATTTGGTTGGAACATTGGGCAGTCGTAATGCCAAACGGCTGTCAATATTGGGAGCTCCATCACTGCTCAAATATGCCGCTGAAGGTAATCTGCCTCTTAAACTATCGAATTGGTACCAACTCTCGCATCCAGATGGATGCGCTTACGGGCTTTGTGAATCAAGCTTTCCCTCTCGTCCACAAGAACGATGGCGAGAGGTCAAAGTCCAAGGAAAGAAGGGAACGGTAACAAAGTTCGAACGCGAATTTGATGCGATCGAGTCAAATGAATTTTATCAGAAACTACAGCGACGTCCCCCTGTCTTCAAAGCATGTGCGGACAGAAAAAATGGCAAGCTCATAATTAGCATGAATCCTGTCGTAGCAGGACACCAAGCAGCAGCACACCTCATACGAAGCCGAGGCTTGGGAGATGACTACATTAGATCCGTTTGTGTTTACTATTGCCTCTCCGAACTGTCACGAATGGGCGAGCCACTGACCAAGGAATTTCATGTACCCAATTCTGATGCATATGTGGAAACTCATATCGAAAGTCTGGATTTGCCTTTGTACCCACGCCAGGCAAAAGCGTTGACAAGAATGCAGGCCATTGAAAGTGGACTAGTTGAGTTCAATGAAGAAGAGATGAGTGAGCATATTCTCAATGGGGTGGGTTGGTGTCTCATTGGACGAGCGGCAAGGAAAAATCCTCTTCATGGGGGTGTGCTTGGTGATGCGATCGGTAGTGGTAAAACGGCCGTAACAATTGCACTTATCCTCAGTAAAATCCTGGAAGCGCGAGAGTCCAGGTGTGTCGCGGAGGGAAAATCTGGAGCTACACTGATTGTTGCTCCACCAGGATTAGTTCAGCAGTGGGATGATGAGCGTAAGAAATTCTCACAAAACAAGCTGAATAGCATAATAATTGATTCTACTGACACATTAATGAGGTTCAGCGTGAAAGATATCTGCGAGGCAGACATGGTGATAGTGCCCGGTAAGTAAAAATTGAGGGGTTGTATAAAATTAGAGCGTGAATGCATCTAACACGTTACATATATTATCATCCACATAAACATGCAGCTGGAATCATTGAAGAAAGGAAGAAATCAGGCAATTCGCGTCCATACACGGAGCTCATGTCAAGGAAAGCAGGTTCGAAGGACATCCCACCAGCACCAATGAATGGACACAAAGAAGCGCCATCTATTGAAGGTACGTGGATCCGAAACATGGCATCAGGACCATCTTTGTATGTGGGAAACAATGCAAAGCAGAAACATCGTGATGAGCAAGCATTTTACGGTCACCGATATTCTGAAGCTATTAAGAAACTTCGTCAGAAGAAGTTTGGTGCAACAGAGAGAGGAGTCCCCCTTGAATGGTTTACCTGGAACAGGATTGTTGTTGATGAATGTCATGAATGTCTCGTTTCTACTCACAGGCAAGAGCAGGAGGTCAACAAATCTCTCGAATTTAGGGCTCAGGCTCGTAGAGGAGCACGTGAATTCCTTGGTGTTGGGTGTACTGATTTATCCACTCGTCCTCTTCGGGCGAGGTTAGCAGTTTGGGGTTTAACTGGAACTCCACTGCTTGAAACTGAGGCACGTGTAACTGAGCTCGCAAATCTCATGGGAGGTACCTACGTCACTGGCGCGGCCCATCACTGGCGTGCAGAAGAGCGCGAGTCTGGTCGTGATATCTTCTTAAATCAACAAGAGGAAGGCTCGAAAAGTCGTGAATATAGATGCGCGATACAAGAGTCTTGTCATACATACGTGAAACAAGCTTGTCAACGCAACCGTTCTGAGGCATTGGCAGTGTCGTTGGAGCGAACACAAAAGTTCGTCAATATGTCTCAGTCGGATGGCGAGAAATTCCTCAGTGCCATCAAATTGGCCAACCTCAACTCCTTCTCCATCACTCCGGATCAACTTGGTGACTATGTCGGCGACGCTCTCACTGTCACAGCTTCGGCCACTGCACGTCATTCTGCCCTGTTTGAGATTATCGATTCAATCCAAAAAAATGAGCCGGACACTAAAATCATCATCTTCGCAAATGCCGTATATTCTGGATATTCGTCTGCTTTGAAAGCGTTAAATGACTCAGGACGAAAGTTTGCTAATGTTCATCAGAATCACTCAGTCATGGAACAGAACGAAATCATATCTTGGTTCCGTCATACCGATGTTACCGATGAAGATCGATTACGTCCTCGTATGCTCCTCTTATCCTTTGATCAAGCTGCCGGGCACAACCTTCAAGAGGCTTGCCATAATGTTATAATGTATGATCCAATGTATTCAGGTCCTGACGGGGTTGCCGACGCTAGTGTGGAGGAACAGGCTCTTGGTCGTGTTATGAGACAAGGACAGAAGCATAATGTTACATGTTACCGTATCATTGTTCAGAGTCCGAAAGGCGAACCTTGCTTGGATGATGTCATCGTTAAAAGAAATACAGATGACACGATTTTGTGTCAGGCCACCTCCAACTTTGATTAGGTTTAAGCTCAGATTCATGATTATAAAGCTAATGAAAGAGAAGATACTATATTACTTTAAAGAACGGATGTGAAACTAGACTAGATGCCGAAATGGCATCTATCCCACTATTCTCCTCACCTTTGTTGTACCAATCACGAAGTCGTTCACGAGATAAGAGTAAACTGCCAAGTAAATCCCACCCTGCTCCATTTTCTTTATCTAATAATCCCACAACACTATCCCACACATCTTCATTGGCACAATAATCACGAAATTGGAACATATCCTTATCAAATATATCTGTAAATAATCGTTGCCATGTATCATCATCTGTTGCTGGCATTGGTGCTGTTAATGTTGCCGGCTCCGCCAATGTGGTGAATAACAACCCAAGGAATACAAAGCCAAGTGCATTAAGATCTTCAGCTTTTGCAAAGTCTATTGCTATAGTAGTGATTCGATCACTCATTATTTTGTTGGCACCTGGTATATCAAACATTCGTAATCGTATACCAAATTCTTTCTCCCGAACTGCATCAATTGCCAATGCACTAAATCCCCAATCTGACAATATAACACGCAATCTTGTTAATACAGTGGCATAGGGACTCGTTGCCTCACGTTTGTCCTGTCCTATAGAGCTAAGTATAAAACTATTCCGTCCTATACTGCGATGGACAATGTTGGCATTATGTGCAGTTGCCAAGGCAGTTAACATCCCTTTTAGTACACCCTGAATTACATACCTACATCGCTCAGTATAGGGTGGTAAAGCTGGAGGCTCAACAATACCACCAAATATCCCACGTTTCGGTGGTAATTTCGATCGTTGTATTATATGTGGTGCAGAGTAGGATGCAGACGTGGACAAACCATGATAATCAAATACTAGCCATAAACTACCAGGAATGGGTGGCTTGACACCTAATGCTTTGTACCATTCATTTGGATTTGGGTCATCATCATCATAATAATCATTCAAGTTCAATTCTCCTAATAGACAAGTAAACTGTGCACGTAGGTTGAATGTCAATTCCAATAATGATATTACATTCTCATCATCTGTACGTGTGGGTGTGTTTGTTATTCCATCGACATATCGACGTGATGCCATATTAATCCATTCTCCCTTTTGCATTTGTGATAACAATTCCTCTTTTTTGTTACCACGTTGTAATGTTTGTTTTAGCCAAGATGATTGTAATTGTCCCAGTCCAGTCTTTTCAGACTTGGCCAATGCCAATGCCTCAGCACCTGAATATTCTTTTATCCATACACGTGTGTCTAATCCACGACTGCGTAATTTAGCCCCTATGGTACCACCAGTGAATTCACCTAGAAATAATCGTACCACACTACCACTACTTGATCGTGTTCGTGCTGGTTGATTTGGATCCATTGGACGTGGAGCAATCGGTGTTCTTCGTTCTTGTTGTGCATAACGATCATCATCATCATCAATGTCGACGCTGTAATATTGCCAATCGGTCACCTTGTCAAAACCTGCTGAGCCAGCATAACTTGTTAGCATTATATCTGTTCCTAGTCCAAATTCACGTACTGTCGCGCCGGTGAGATCTGTGGAGGTATCTTTAATTACCTTGGGCAAAGGTATGACAATTCGTTCGTCCTCATCCCCTCCTCGTCTGCTGCTGCTGGTATCCACAAATTCAGGCAATTCACCAGTAACAGCCAGCGTTGATGACGAGGGCGGTGACACACTACTATCAGCAACATCTCCAATTGACAAGCCAGAAAAGTCATCAAAGTAGATCTCATCTTCATTCTTGTTCGTAGTGCAATGGTGGTTGCTTTGATGACGGGGATGAAAGATTGCAAATGTTGGGTGGCCAATGACAGTAGCAAACGCGCTAACAACGATGACAACTCGTGGTAGGTTGAGCACAACGATGAGCACTAGTAGTTGACGACGCATGTGAAGATACCAAGGAGTGTAGACAAATACCAGTCATGCATGCCGCATGCCCGAGACGAACACAAGCCGACAGGAGCTCCGCCTTCTTGGTTTCTCACAGAGTCTATGTTATTGTAGGGTTCTGATGGAGCACCACACCCACTTCATACTCATAGGATCTACGTCATACATATAATGTGCTTCAACACCTTCTATTGTGGCTAGTGATCATATGGATGCAACCCAAGCCTGATATCTGCTTGGTCTCACAGTTGGGCAGTTGCAGTTGTAGTTGTACTAGGAATCTCGTATATCTTAGTTTCTAATTTGGATCGTGCTGCAGGTTATGATTGGGGCAAGCCACACAC
>Ga0247843_1007903_pt1 | contig 12748 bp, 11 predicted proteins | sample LaCruzMarch2017__FD_192420 | JGI IMG/M metagenome (GOLD analysis project Ga0247843, IMG submission 192420) | Freshwater microbial communities from meromictic Lake La Cruz, Castile-La Mancha, Spain - LaCruzMarch2017_8m | ecosystem: Environmental > Aquatic > Freshwater > Lake | place: Spain...
GATCCCATTGTCCTAAAGTTGAGTCTTCTTTGTCGGGACCCGATATCTTAGTCGTGACAAGAAACTTTCCCACACCGATCTCCCCAAGAATCTTTTCAGAGTTTCCATAGGCCGCCGCTGTATCCAGCAAGTTGCTGGCATTTCTAGTTTCTTGAATAAATCATAATATTTATACTCAGGAGTTGCGATTTCATCAGCATAAACGAGTTGGAACTTCACCGCATCCGCCCCAGCCCGAGCCGCTGCCTGAACCAGAAGCCGCGCCAGCAACGGGTCCCCTTCGAATCCTTGAGCCGCTTCAGCAATAATAAATGGCTTTTTTGATTTCTTTTTCATTTTAACATTTCCAGTTTCGAGGATCGAACTCCGGCTTCCAAGCAGGTGATAAAAATTGCAGATTTTGAGTATCGTCGGCAAGACTTTCAAGAATCCCCTGAAATTCTTCGAGTCTAGTAACACCGAACACAATTTTGGCGTGTTTGGAAGCTTGCAACACATGGCCAAGTGCTCCCTGCAAAGGGGTTAAACCGCGTTCCCGACACCTATTTCTAAATTGTTCGGCTTGATTCACCACATCCTTTGGAACAGCACTTTTGACTTGCGGCTTTTCAAGCAAAACACCTTGTAAGAATACGCTGCGGATCTGCACTTCAATTTTATTTTCGATAAAACGGTCGATCGCACCGCCTTCAAAAAGCCGGTTATCGAGGGCGTTGGCAGGCAACTGCGTGATCTTGAACCCGTGCCTCTGGCATAGATCCAGGGCTTGTTTAGGCTCGTAAGAAGATAAGCCCACCTTGCCTACCACGCCTTGTTCCACCAGATGATGAAGCGCTTGTACAATTTGATCGGCATTATCCCCGCCGAGGCACTCCTCATTATGAAGAAGAAGATTTTCGACCTGATCCACCTGCAACCGATCCAAGGACTGAGCAAGTTTTCCCTTAACGGACTCAGCCCCTTCATTAAGGCTAAGATGAATCTTGGTGGTGATCAAAAAATCTCTGACCCCAGTCTTGCCGAGCTCCACCTCTGCCCGGCCATAGGCCTGGGCAGTGTCCAGTTCACTGATTCCGTTATCACGACACATCTTTATAATGGCTTTGATTTCTTTGAGAGGCACTTCTCCACTGGTGTTAGTGGCTCCATAGTCCATCCCGAAGCTGGCCGTGCCAAGAATAAGTCTTTTTTTTATTTTATCCTTAAAATACACCTTGATTTCTTTAACACCTTTATATCACATTAGATCTTTGTTACTAACTATATTAATAATGATGTATGAATGACAACACATTATCTAATGTCGGTTGATGGTGATTAAATAATCTCGTAAATCCAAAAATCCCAAAAGGAATAGGCTCCAAGCACAGAGCCCTTAACTTTAAGCCCATTTTTTTCAGGATTGGCTAAAGGTATTACAGAAATAATGTAACGCCCCCCTAATTTTTGAAAGGCCACAGGATCGAATCCCCAATCCGCCACCATACCCTCATTTGGTGTTCCTGTATTAATTTCTGTGTTCTGGTCCCGTGGTAATAGATAATAGTTCCCATATTCGGAGCAAAATAAGTAGGCGCGAGATCCCCACTGGTCAAAATAATCCTTAAAGTTGAATCTATTATCTTTTTCGAGTTCCTTGGTAATAATCTTTCGGAATTTATGTTTATAACCCAAATCATAATTGGGTAAATAGAAGTCAACTGTGTAAAGTCCATGATATTGAGCTATTGCTGGATGAATACCCAGACAACCGACTCTTGTTTGTGACGATGTAGGGCCAATAAGGCTTTTTATTTGATTAAAGGCTTGGGTCGAGTAGTACCGATTTAAGTCAACATAAGCTTGATTGTTTTCGGCTTTTGAGTGGTTGGCTTGATGCAAATTATAAATAGTCCATCCTATCAACATAGAGCCTGCAATAACAAAACCTTTCTGCATTGGTTTTCGCAGAGCTTGGCCTAGCGCTAGGCTAGTAAGAAAAATCAGCACACCAACCAACCCGTATCGAATTCTCCATAATTGGATATTATTACAATTGATTGAGGATAAAAGCTGCCTTGATTCTTCGCACCAGAGGAAAATGGACAGCAGAAAGATAAAAAGCGCGCCTAAAACGATTGAAATATAGATTTTTCGTTGTAACCCGTCTTTCCAGCATATCCATATTCCCAATAATGATGTAAGAACTAGCGGGAAAAGATCCTGATGACTGACATTTAGGACTGGATCCAAATCAAACTTATAAAAGTTTCTTAGCTGTTGAAGCAGGGGTTCTCCTACCACCACAAATTCCTTTCTGCTGGATACAAACTCAGAATTGAAGAACAGAAGAAGTTGCCGCCAATGGGTAGCGAAGAAGGCGGTAAGAGCGCCCGACAAAAAAGAACCCAACCGGGAGAATAACTCCCTTCGCTGTCTTTGAAGATAAACGCTAAGGATGACGGAACTCACAGTAAGAACGGCCAGACCTGATACTCCCAATCCCAATGGCCAATTGACCCCAAAAAAAAGAAAGCCAACCCCAAAATCCATCCAAAGCGATTTATGTTTTCTTATGCTGACAACGAATATGGAGAGGATCCACGGGATGGACAAATAAAAGGGACTATCATTTTGCCTAACCTTCAGCGAGGCCATCAAGCAAGCCCCAAGCAATCCTAACCACAGAATCTTCATACCTTCTTCACTATTTCCTTTTAAGAATGAGCCCCCAAAGAAAATTTGCGCGAGGTTGACTAAAGTGAAGAAGATAAAGACGATCGATATTCCATGAAAAACAATTTCACCAGGCACAAGGTCGAAGAGTCTCCATATCAGTATTCGTGGCCACTGAGCGGCATTAAAAGCACCCAAAGGCGGGTTGCCACCGAATTCTGTAACGTGAGTTTCCTTCCCGAAGAAGTACTTGTCTTGACTCAGAATTTTCCACCGGGCCACATTCCCATCATGCCAATCATGTATTGATCCACGGGGGGGAGATTCCTTCAGATGTTTTATATATGGATTAAAGAAAAACACGCTGGTCACACAAATTACAAATAAGCCTAAGTAAATGGAGACAGAGAAGGGTTTCATTATTTTGCGAGGTCTATAATTTTAGTTGTGAAGAGTTTGTCTTTTGCACTTGCGCTATCCTGAGCATTTGGTTCGACCGAAGGATGTTTTTAGAAGAAGCCAGTTTTCGGTCCGCAGCCAAATTCTAGAGTTACATAAACGGTCTAGGCGAAACTTAAGCCAGCTGGCTATAATGGCGAAGAAGGGTAGGAGGTTTTTTAATTTCAATCTCAGGTGACGAATTGTTGTTTTATTTTTCATCCGCGTCTGCGGCCAATTCGACACGTTTTTCTCATTCAGCGGTATGTATCCCGCAGATTTAAGTGCACCTCCAGCAATACTTTCAAATTCGTAAATTTCGCTATTACTTAGGGCATTCTTCCATTTGCCTTGGTTTTCTGAATTGAGGGGCTTGTTGAGTTGCGCATGAGAGCTCCCTTTAGCTATATCATTGGCATATTGAGTTTTATGGAAATCCAATAGAGAATCTGTGTATTTTAAGTTCACAAATGCACAGATTTCGAGAAGGGTTTTTTTAGGATAAGTTAACAAATCCTCATATCTGACTTCCAAATATCGGTCTGGGTTTTTACGGCCCCAAGATTGCTTTCCCTCTATGTGGGCGCTCCAGGATATTGCTGCCTCTTTCATTGTGCGTGGCCCCACCTTGATTCTGCACCAGGAAACACAAACATCCCGACCGTCGCGTACAACATGTATAAAGCGGGCGCGACCACCCATGGCTGTGTCGATTTTATCCAGAGGCATGTGATCGAAAAAAGCGCTCTTGTCTCCAGCGTCCAACGCCCCATGTTGGCGTGCATAGGCCATGAAAAGCCCGCTCACGATACCAGCATAATTTCTCACGGAGTCGATTATTCGGTCAGACTCAGGCTCGACTGCCAGAAGCGAGTGTCGGGTGACGGCAGCATAATCGCGCTCCTCCTCGGCGCGGACCAGCCAGATTCGGAGAAACATAAAGATTGCCTTAAGCACGCGTCTGCGTGCTTTTAGATTTCGAAGATCACCGGCCATCCAAAGATAAGGTAGAAAAAGCGGTGCAAAGTGTGTCTCAGTTGGAATAGCAATGCGACCGCTGGCGTTGAGAATCGAGGAAAGCAGGTAGCTGCCCGAACGGGGGCAGCCAACGATGAAATAGACTGGTTTCGCTTCAGGTGGGTCTTCTATTGCGTTTCTCATACGGGGCGAAGTCGGGCATACTTAACCGCGGGGATTGGGATGCTCACGGGTAGCAATCGGGGGGAGACGATTTTCGTTAGGGATTCTGGCAGCACATCTGCGAGCTTGGTGTGCTTGATGAGCTTACCGAAGCTGGGGCGCTGGTAATCCAATGACAGAGCTTCAATAGACCAACCATTGTTGGTAACGCACCTACACATGCCGGCCGTGGAAGCAAAAGTCGCCACACTAGGAGCAAACATCCAAAAGTGCCTTCCATAGATTCTGGCCGGCCAGGAGTCGCTGTGCGGAAAGTTAAGGAAAACACGCCCGTCTTCTCTGATTAGTCGGCGAATGCGTCGTAAGGCCTTCGGCAGATCACGGAGATTCGAGGCCGTGCCGAATAAGAAAACTGCATCGAAGGCTCGTTCAGGCAGAGGCAGTTGAAGGAAATTCCCAACATTGACCTCGAGTTGGTTTAACCTCCTTGCTTGCTCAGCAAAGCGAGACGACAGATCCACTCCTGTAACCCGATTGCCAGCATGACGGGCGATCGCGAGAAGCGAGCCGCTTGCACAACCAATCTCCAGAATATCGGCGGGGCTTCGGCTAAGCCAAGGCGCGATGTAGCGACTAAACCGGTCGCGAGCCTCAGCGAGGCGCTGCGATTCATCAGCCTCGTAGTTGTCATAGGCAACCCCAGAGCGTCCATCCGAGCCTTGATACAAGTCTGAATCATACCATGCGACAAGGGAGGCCGTTGTGACTTGCGGGGACTGGCACCAGGTTCCGCACCAACTGCAGGAGTAAAAACAAATCTCGCCCCAGTGATGCTTGATCACATGCGAATGAACCGCCGAATCAAGACGTGTCCCGCAGATACATACCGATTGCGACCGGAACACAAATCGTGGCTGGGAAGATGTTCCTTGGCCCATCCCGTGCTTCACCCACTGCCCGACCGGGTCCTTGCATTGATAATACGTTCCACAATATACGTCGGTCGTTTACGCGCCTCGTCAAGGATCCGAAGCAGATACTCACTTAGAATGCCAAGGGCAAAAAGATTCAATGCACCAAACAGGGTTACGAGACCAACGACCGTCATCCACCCGGGCGGGGCCGCTCGCAGCGTTGACCAGCGCAGCAAGACGAACCCGAGGTAAAGCAACGCCAGCATGGCAGTGCTAAAACCAAGGAAGCTTATTAGGCGGGCGGGGACGTATGTGAACCCAATCAAGGTATCGAGGGTAAAGCCGATCTTTCGCTGCAGATTCCATTGCGAGCGCCCCTTGATCCGTACCTTGCGCACAATGTGCAGGCGGTACGGACGATGACCGAGCCAGTAGATCAGTACAAAAATCGACGTATTTTTCTCATTAATGGCGCTGAGCTCGATGGCTATCTGTTGGTCGAGTAAGCAAAAGTCGTAGCCCATCGGCGGGAATTCCGGGAAGGCAAAGCGGCGCACAACCCACCAATAGAATGAAGATGTGGCTTGATGGGTGGTGGATTCCTGCCGATCCACGCGTTCGCCAAGAACATATTTGTGACCTTGTTCCCATGCCTTCACCATAGTCACGAATTCTTCACATGGCTCTTGGAGGTCGCAGGAAATGATGCCAATACAATCGCCTGTTGCATGCTTCAGGCCGGCCTGGATGGCGGGACTCTGGCCGAAATTCCTAGTCAAGAATACCGCCCGGATAGATTCCGGATGGTGATGCGCCAGATTTGCGAGTAACTCCCGAGATCCGTCGGTAGATCCGTCGTCCACTAGGACGAGTTCGAGCCGGTATTCAGGCAACCGTTCGGACAGGGCGAGCAACCGCGGTACGGTATCACCCAAATTGGCGCAGTTCTGATAGACCGGAACGATAATAGAGAAAGTTTTCATGCAGATGATGACGGGGTATTACGCCAACCCCAGATGTAGTCAGCAGCTTCAGGTCCCATCGAAAACAGCAAATCCAGAATAGACACAGCATGTTCGAAAGGTGGATGCATCTGCGGATATTCTGGGTAGCCAGAGTAATCCTTCCACTGCAGGGAAAGCCCTTCGGTAGCAAATCGTTCAGGCTCTAGATAGGTTTTTCCTGCCGGCCCGGAAATGTAAGTTCTAGCTCCTACTTGCTTTAGCAGATCGATCACCCTGTCCTGGCCGCGGGTTTGTATTTGAAAATCTCGTGAGTCCAAGAATTTTGTTTTTAGACCGAAAAAGTTCTTCCCAATCGCTCTGACAAGATACTGGTTTAGTTCAGAAAGATATTTCCATCGCATTCTTAAAAAAACTTCCATAAAAAACGGTGCGTATTTTTCAAAATAAGGCGCTAGGCGATACGACCGTTCAATTATGCCCCAGTGTTGGCTTGCCCAATCGCCGCCAGGCATCTCCACTTCACAAACCAATCGGCGAATATTTTGCCCCACCGGAATGGTGATCCATTCGCAACCCTGCGAAGCCTTTATTCGATTCCGGTTCCGCCAGTCGTTTTTTGTAAATTGAACATCATCGAGAAAAATGAATAAGTCCGCGTCATGGATAAGATCAAAATAACCTTTCCACGGAAGATAATTGGACTGATTGATAACAACGCGCACTGTTGGGATTAACGATCGCGATCTGAGGCAAATTCAGGTGTTGTTGAGCTCATCTTTGAAGTCTGCAACCATGTCCGCATAACTCCGCCCCTGACCCGGCCATCGGGTTGTTCTCCAATCCGGGCATTGCCCACAAAATTGATGCTTACAGTAATTGTTGTCCAAATGGGCCTCGCGGAGGCGGCGGTAGTACTCACCCTGCCAGGTCTCGCGTATCGTGGTTGCTGTAAAATCTGCTACGACTGATCCGTGACTCCAATCTTGGGGGCAGAAAGCGAGCTCTCCACGAGGATTCAGGAGAATTCGTTCCCAAGGATAAAGACAAGGGCGCCGAGTTTCCGTTGATTGGGCCTGGCGCATGGCCTGGGCGATTCCGGCAACCCCACCAGCAGCTGAATGCAGCCTTCGTATGATTACATAATCAGCTCCTGCTGCTTTCCAAAAGGCCTCAAAGGATCCTACTTCATCAGTGTTTTGTGGTTGCTCGACAAAGCTTACAACAATTTTGGTCCGTGCCCGATGCCGGGCCCGAAGCTCAAGCAGCTTAAGCACATTACGTTGAGTCACTTCTAAGCAGCCATTCACCCGAATTTTAGCATAAGTCTCGTCGGTAAAAGCATCGATGCTGACGTCAATGATGTGAAGGCCGGATGACAAAAGCTTCTCGACGCGCTCTTCGCGAAGTATCGTGCCATTGGTTGTGAGTGAAACCAGCACTCCGGAATGCTGCACACTATACTCAAGCATGTCGTAAATATTGGGATGAACTAGCGGTTCGCCATTGCTCGTATAACGGATGTATTGCGTCTTTCCTTTTCCATAATGCCGTACCTCATCAACCATTTTTGCATTGAGCTCGGTTGGCAGATAACGGGCGCGATAATGTTCGGACTTCTTGAATTCAGGGTGGGGACAATGAACGCAGGCCAGATTGCAGACTTCCGTGGCATCGACGATGACTTGCGATGGAAAATCAGCGCTCAACCGGCCATAAAAACCATAGTTAGAGGTTTGAATGGAAAAGTCCTTTTCTGGCGATGCCCCAGTCATGTCAAGACCTCGACAAGTTTTTTGCAAACCCAAGCCGCTTCCCGCCTTTGAATGCTTGCGCTTATTGGCAATGTGAGGATTTCTGCGCCGACCTCGTCAGTGAACGGCAGATTATTTGTTTTGGAATTTTCATATAAGGGCATTTTGTGAAGAGGGGCATAATGAACGGTTGCACCGATTCCTTTTTTTCGCAGCTCCCTGAGAACCCAATCCCGTTTTATCCTGCTGTTTTTCCTGATTCGGATTGGGAACAGGTGCTTTGCATGACGATCGCATGTCACACTTGCCTGAGGCAACACCCAAGGGAGATTCTTTTTTAGGAATTTTCCATAAAGAGCGGCAATTTGCGATCGATGACTTTGCATTGAGGAAAACCTACGGAGCTGAACCCGCCCCAAAGCAGCCTGTAGATCAGTGTAGTTCGCTTTGTAGCCGAGTTCTTTGAGTGCGGCAGAGAACAGAATCGCCCGAGGATGGGTGAATCTTTTCCACGCGTCGATAGGCAAACCATGCTGCCTTAGAGATTGTATTTTGTTGGCTTTTTTTCGGTCGAAAAGAGCAACTGCTCCTCCCTCAGCGGTGGAAAGGTTTTTATTTGCATAAAAACTAAAGCAAACAAGATTCCCTGAGCTGCCAACCAGTTCCCCGTTTGGATAGCGGGCACCAAACGCGTGGGCAGCATCTTCAATTATGGCAATATGTTTGGGCAATACGGACCTTAATTGTAGAACATCCACCGCAAATCCGCCAAAATGAACTACCATTACTGCCCGTGTCCGCCGAGTAATTCTTTTGCAAACATCCTCTGGCATGACGCAAAAGTTGTCCGGATTGATATCGCAGAAAATCACTTTTGCGCCGCGATACAAAATCGCATTCGCGGTGCTACACCAAGTTAGGCTTGGGCAAATGACCTCATCACCTCTCCCAATACCCAAAACATGCAAAGATAGCAGCATAGCTGCCGTGCAAGATCCAACTGTAACAACGTGCGGCGCCTGGACCCTTCTAGCCAATTCCCCCTCAAACTTCATAGTTTCGGATCCCATGCCGCTCCAACCGCTTCTCAAAACCCGCGCTACCGCCTTGATTTCCCCGGGGCCGTAATTTGGCTTACCGAATGGTATGTATGTTTTTCTCAATTATTTTTGAATTTTCCGGGTTCTTCGCTTGTCCCCACTTCAAATCGATACGCGACCTTATTTCACACCAGTCGGAAAACATTGCACCAAGCCCGCACTTCCTGAATCACTTTTCGTTGCTCCCTTTCCTTTAACCCTGGAAACATGGGAAGGCTAACAGCAGAACTTCCATATCTTTTGGCAATAGGACATGAACTAAATTTGTTCCCCGCGTTTTTTGATCTGCCCTTTTCTAAATAGTACTTCATCTCTTGGACAGGCGTATAATGAAGATTCGCATTGATGCCGTGTTCCCGCAAACTTGTTAGGAGTCGGTCTCGGGTGCCCGCACCCCAATTCTCAGGAACTGCCACGACGTAAAGGTGCCAAGATGAATTCCCGCCAGGGGTGAGGCGCGGCAGTTGCAAGCCGGTTGCACGGAGCCCCCGATCATACCTCCTAGCAATTTCCCGCCGCCGCTGCAAAAACTTCCCAAGACTCGATAACTGACTCCGACCCAGCGCCGCCTGGATATCGGTCAGGCGGTAATGATTTCCCAGTTCCAGCTTTTCATAGTACCAAGGGGGCTTACGGTCGGCAGGACGATACCGGGGATCCCGACTGATCCCGTGAGTTCTTAGGAGCAAAAGCTTCTCATAGAGCTCCTGAGAGTTGGTGGTGACCATGCCCCCTTCCCCGGTGGTGATGACCTTGACAGCATGGAAACTGAAAACACAGAGATCTGACCATCGGCAGGAGCCAACAGGGGTTTTTTGAAAGGTCGCCCCTGTCGCATGTGCCGCATCCTCCACTACGCGAAAGCCGTACCGCTTGCTGAGCCGCCCAAGAAACTCCATGTCGATTGGATTGCCGGTAAAGTGGACTGGGGCCACCACCTTCGGAAGATGACCTTTCTTTGAGGCTTTTTTGAGCATCTCCTCCAAAAGATGAAGATCCATATTGTAAGTGCCCCACTCGATATCCACAAAATCCACCTCGCCGCCGCATCGCAGGGCAGCATCTGCAGTGGCGCAGAAAGTATTGGGAGAAGTCCACCACAGATCCCCCGGCCCCACCCCGAGCGCCTGGGCCGAAAGATGCAGCCCGGCGGTGGCAGAGCTGCAGGCAACAGCATATTTCGCGCCACAAAAATTCGCAAATTCTTGCTCAAAAGCCTCGATTTCGGGCCCTTGCGTTAGGAAGTCACTTTTCAGCACCCGTGTTACTGCTCGTATATCCGAAGCGTCGATCGACTGACGCGCATAGGGAATTGATTGGGATATTAACCTGCGTTTATTTAAAGTTGCTGTTTTAAATGCTTTTTCATCCCTGAGAAACAGTTGAAGGCTCATTTCCAAAGTCGGAGATTGCGTTCCAAGCAGATCCGCGGCCCGGTCCGAGTTTAATGAAATATCTTTTGGTCGGGGGGCTAATGTAGCCACTGCATTCATTCGTGAAGCCTCGACTGATACAAAGGGCAGACCTGAAATTTGGGCAAGCTTTCTTCCAAACTCATATTTGGAGACACGATCCCGCCCCCCCAGATGGACAACTCCTTGGGCGTCTTTAATTAAAAGATGTTCAAGTCGATCCACCATCAGTCCGGCATAGAGTGGGGTGAAATAAAAGTCGGTAAAGAGTCGAATAGATTGCTTTCCCCGCAGAGATTGAATCAACCACTCCCCAAAAGTCTTTTTCCGACCTGAAGACCAACCAAAGAAATTGGTTCGAACAATTAGATGCTGCCTTCTTGATTTCTGAACGATTTGTTCGCCCGCCAGTTTGGTGCGCCCATAAGCATTGATAGGGCGGGTCGGATCTGACTCTTTTGCGCACGGCTTATTACCGGAAAAGACCTGCTCCGTGGATATATAGACTATCTTTGCTTTTTTTGGTGATGCGCTGACAACTAATTCCGTCAGGGTTTCGTTGCTTTCCTTTGCTTTGGCTGGATTCTCTTCGCACCCATCTACATCCACCCAAGCGGCTGTATGGATAACGACCTGTGGGTTAAACTTGTTCATTATTTTCCGCAGTTGGTTTGAGTTACGAAGATCGCACTGCTCCCACTGCCCTTGGAAAGGGAAGCTCCGAGGATTTCTATCTATACCCAAAACCACATTCCTCTTGCCCAATTGGCGCAGTAGATACTGCCCCAAAAGGCCGGACGAGCCGGTGACTAGAATTTTCAAATTTAGGAGGATTTGATGAAACGCGGTTCGTCTGCACGCGGCATGTCGGAAGGCAAATGACCTTCCGTTTCACGGACAAGTTCGGCAATTTGCGCATCCTGTAACCAATCGGAGTTGGTATCGCTTGCGTAGCAAAATCCGTCTGGGCAAGACTTACTTCCCGGAAGGCTGGAAGCATATTGCTTATGGGTCCAGTAATCATGGGTTGGCTGGATAACAAACATATCTTTGGTTTCGAGCGTTAGCCTAGCATCATCCTGTGAAACCATAATTTCATGGAGTTTTTCGCCAGGGCGTATACCAATGACTTCCTGTTTGCACTTAGGGCCGACGATGCGCGCCAAATCGGTTACTTTCACACTTGGAATCTTGGGCACGAAGATTTCGCCCCCCTGCATCATGTCCAAGCACTTCAGCACAAAGGAGACTCCTTGCTCTAGGGTGATCAGAAACCGGGTCATCCGCGGATCAGTAATATGAAGGACTCCGGAGGGTTTTTGCGCCAAGAAGTAGGGAATGACACTTCCCCGAGAGCCCACCACATTACCGTAGCGCACAACAGAAAACTTCGTCTGGTGTGTTCCAGAATAGGCGTTGGCGGCAACAAATAGTTTGTCGGAGCAAAGTTTGGTGGCTCCGTAGAGGTTGACCGGATTCGCAGCTTTGTCGGTGCTAAGGGCGATAACTTTTTTGACGTTCCGATCGATGGCCGCATCGATGATATTGGCGGCTCCGAGGACGTTTGTTTTAATGGCCTCCATCGGGTTGTATTCGGCAGCAGGGACCTGCTTAAGGGCTGCGGCATGAACCACGATATCAACCCCATCGAAAGCGCGGTAGAGACGTTCCCTGTCCCGCACATCGCCGATGAAGAAGCGCAGATTAGGATATTTATCCAAAGGGAATTCCTGCCGCATTTGAAACTGCTTTAATTCGTCCCGGCTGTAGATGGCTAGCCGAGCGGGCTGGATTTGATCAAGAACCCTGCGAGTAAATTCGCGACCGAACGAGCCCGTTCCGCCAGTGATGAGGATGGATTGTTTGTTTTTTTTCATTTTTGGGATTCTTTCATTTTGTTTTGCATTTTTAATTATGATTAAGCTCGATGATTTGGGTGCAGTTTTTAAGGGTGGTGAGACGGTGGGCGATGATGAGAATTGTCAAATCTGCGCTGAGACCTTCAATGGCTTCCATGACAGCTTTCTCGGTTTCGTGATCTAACGCGCTGGTGGCTTCGTCAAAAACCAAGACAGTTGCCTGCTTGTAAAGTGCGCGGGCTATGCCAATCCGTTGGCGCTGACCTCCCGAAAGCCGGATTCCCCGCTCTCCGACTAGGGCCTGGTATCCTTGGGGCGAGGATTCGATAAAGTCAGCAATATGGGCTTGGCGGGCGGCTTCCTTCACCTTTTTCAGGTTTATATTTTGGGGCGGGACGCCGAAGGCAATGTTCTCGGCCAGCGTGGCATCGGCTAGGTAGATAGATTGGGGAACGTGAGCGATGTTGCGTTGCCAGGATCGGAGACTTTGTTGGTTGAGGACTATTCCATCCAC
>Ga0247843_1007904_pt1 | contig 12748 bp, 15 predicted proteins | sample LaCruzMarch2017__FD_192420 | JGI IMG/M metagenome (GOLD analysis project Ga0247843, IMG submission 192420) | Freshwater microbial communities from meromictic Lake La Cruz, Castile-La Mancha, Spain - LaCruzMarch2017_8m | ecosystem: Environmental > Aquatic > Freshwater > Lake | place: Spain...
CTGCTATCAATATTGTTGAGTCTGGCACAAACATGGCATACCATAATAGATAACCTGCAGCCGATGTTGACTTACCAGTCTGGCGAGGCATGAGACTGATACTGAATCTATAATTGTGATAATTGTGGATCAGGCGTTTTTGATAGTCCCAGGGATGATACTGTATCTTGCCTTTTACCGGATGCTGTATGAAAAAAAAGTTATCCATAAAGTAAAGATAACCACCCACAGGATCCATACAAGTGGCCAGTTCGGCCTGTTGATCCAAGGACCAATGGCTGCGAACATAAGGGCTCTTGATTATCTCTACTGTGTTTTTACTCATGTAGGTATTTACTACCAAAGATCTATCACTGCAAATAGATCTTTGACAGTTGTTCAATGGTGCTATCAGTGGTGGCGTCGTCGTGCTTGATACCTATGCCGCCTTTGGCCTGCCATTTGGCTATCTTTTCTCCGTGATCATCTACCAACACATTGGGTCTGCCACCCTTCATAGCATACCGGTGTTTGTCTGAAGTAAAGATAGCATCTTGGCTCACACCTGGCGTGTGTCGATCTAGCCAGCGGCGCTTGCCTGCTGTGCTGGCTTCGTGTCTCATGCGCAATGGTGCCGACAAGATTGTGTAAGGTATTTTGTGTTGGTGTAGCCAGGACAAGAGTTTTGCGCCACCGCGTAGCATGGGCAAGGTGGCAAAAAATTCTTCTACAAACTCGTCGCCTTTGTCAACCAGTTTCATGATGTTGGCTGTTTGTGCAGCCACATCGCCCATGTCTCGATAATTTTTGAATCCAAACATCTTGGCCCACTGCAGGAAGAAGTCAGCCTGCACACCGTCCATGTCTAGATACAGATGCGGCTTGGGTTCTTGTTGCGATTCCGATTCTCCCACATTGTATGTGGGATCGGTTTTTTGACGCCGCATACCTTTGGGTTGGCTGGGATCTACAGGATCTATATCGGTAGTGGTCAATCCTGTGCGTTCTAAATCTTTTATATACTCGTGCTCGGCTTCTTCGCTGCCAAAGTTAATGATGGCGCTGGGCGGCCCTTGGCCAAAGTCATGCCGGCCGAGGCCTTTGAGATTGCTGATATGCTGGCCTAGTTTGTACCAATCGTACACATCACTGACACCCACACGTACTGTGCCTGCAGGCATGGTAGGTTTGAATTCAGGACCAGGCGGTGTGGCATTGGGGTCGTAGTCTTCTCTACGGACGAATTCTTTAGCTCTCATTTGACTTCCTGTACATTGCCCACCAAGGCAGTATAACCAAACTGATCCTTGACCAAGCGTCGGGCAAGATTGGCATTGGGCGCAGTGATGGTGGTGTCTATCATCTGTGTATGTCCCACTTGTTTGATTTTAACACGCACCCGAAACAGTTTCATGTTTTTTGGCAAGAACTCACTGGCTTTCATCGTAGTGCCTTTCGCCGGTGAGTGTGGGTTTGGCAAACCAAAGTTTGAACCATTCTTTGGTACCAGGTTTGATATTGCGCTCGCGTTCAACGCGTCTTAGGTCTGCTGCTAGATCTGGTTTGACTGCCGAGCAATCATTGCTGGACACTGGCTGATCCAGACCCGCAAGACGCTTGATGTCAGCCAGGCTGGTATCAACCGGGGTAAGTTCTACTTTTTTTTGAAGTTTCGCAGCAGAGTATGGATCAAACATCATCCAGTATTTAGCACTGGATTATTTGATATCCATTGGGCGTTTTTTGCGCAATAAAAATGCGTAGTGCTGATCCTGTATTTTTTCGTCGGTATCTTTTCTGTTGTACTCTAGGGTCATGATTTGATTGATTTCTAGATCAAATCCCGATTTGAAAAATAACGCTGCCCACATTTCTAGTGTGAGAATGCTGTATACACCTTTGGTCATTTCGTGCTTGGCAGGCTGCTGTGGACAAGGAACTTCTATGTACAAAGGCGCCTTTTGCTTGAGTATTCGATTGTATTCCATGAGTGTGAAAAACGGGAACACGCTGTGTTGGATACATTGTCTCGCAAAGATAAAATCCACCGACTCATCTTTGTTGGGTAGAAAACTGATGTCTCTGCGATCAAAATTAAGTTCTCTTTGTTGTAGCCCGCGTATGGTATTGAGGTTGTAATCTAGACTGCAGATGTTGTTGTAGCCATGCTTGCGCATTTCAATTTGGAAATAACCATATCCAGAACCCACATCCTTGATATCTGCGTCTTTGGCAATGTTCAACGGTAGCACTACATTTTCGATCACTTGAGCAGTGATTTTTTCATCGCGCTCGTTGGGCAGATGCTCTTCTAACTGCGTGTAGATAAATTCGTTGTAGAATTTTAGTTTGATGGGTTCTAGCATAGTGTAGTTAGTTATGCTAGATTATTTTACTTTTTAGATTTTTTTGGTCTTCCCAGGGTCATTGGTTTTACCTGTGCCACGGGACTGGTACGATTGACCGAATCCAGTTCTTGGCTGCGCAGATCACCGTTATTGAGATTGCGATGTTGACTGCCCACCGCTGCCAGGGCCACACGCATCATGTTATCTTCTTCGGCAGTATAGGGCGCGGCAACATTGTGACGGCCTACCCAGCTTTCGTCATTCATGTCCACTGGAGATAGTGTGCCGTCGGCCATGGCAGCTGCCATCATTACTCGATTCAATTCGTAGATCCTATCCTGCCCTGAATCATTGGCAAAGGTTCTCAGTCCTTTAGAGGCTTGATGATATATCTTGGGTATTTTGCCTTTTTGCTCGGCTATGAATTCACGTGCTCTCATTGTGCAGGACCCAGACCTTGGAACTTTCTAACAGGACTGATCTTGCCAGTAGTGGGTGATTCTTGACTGGCTGCTGTAGATAATTGTTTAGCACCGCCTACATTCATCATGGCCAATGCTTTTTTCATCAACGCCACTTCGCTTTCATCGTAGGCCACAACGATCATACCATCGCCCCAGGGCGACTCGCGATGGAATGTGTCCATGCCTTCTTTTTCCAGTGCTTCTTTAGCACCAGCACCTGCTAGTGCTACGCCATAGCGATACTGCACATAACTATTTTGATTGGGCAATCCTGGAATGATAAATGTGGATGGCAGTGCGTCTGCTACACCGGGTTGCAGACTGCCGTGAGCTTGCTCACTGATAAACTCACGGGCACGCATTTTATATTAGTGTTTGTCCACCAATGACACCGGCCAATGCTGAACTGGCTGTGCCTAGTTCTGTGGCTGTGTATCCACTGCCTACGACGGTAACTTTGTTTTGAGCGCCGCAGTAGACATCGCGTGTGGTAGCGGCAGGAATTTGTATAGGAGCAGTATAAAGATTTCCAGCCGGTGTTGTATTGCCAATAACCACATTGGCGTTGGCGTAAATTGAGCCATCCACCAGGGCCATTTGATACACCTGATAAGTTACCGCGGTATTGGTGCTGATGCGTAGTTTATCGGTATAAACTGTTGCGTTGCTGAGACTGGTATAGACGTTGACTGCCATTTTATTTTCCTTTGATTACCACTTGCGGCACGACCAATAACGTGCCTTCCAGCGCGGGCCTGGATTGTCACAGTTGTGTCTTGCACGGAAACTGCGGCGACGTGCTGGGTTAGATTTTTTGATACGCATATTGGGATCGCCAAAGTTGACCTTGACAACATTACCGTTGGGCTTCTTGACATAGACCTTGAACTTTTTCACATCGCCTTGCATGGGTTTGCCTAAAGAAACTTTACGTCCTTGGTACTCGGCTTCTTCTAAATCTGCACTGGTCATGGTACCTTCTTGATCAGCAGTGAGATCTTCCTTTTGGATCTGCGCCTGGGATAGGCCTTTACGTGCAAGATGTCTTGCTTTATGTTTAATAACATTACCAAATTGATCTTTGTCTGTGATTTTTTCGTCTGGGGTAAAAGGAATGTCTTTGTCTGCTCGGCGATCGATTTCTGCTTGCTGTGCTTCTATTTCTTTTTGAAGTCTTTCTGCTTCTGCGCCATATTCTCGGGCAGCATCAGCCATGGATCGACCTGATAGAGATTTGAATCGCGAATCAATTTTGTCTAATGCAGATTTTGCATCAGCAACATATCCATAGCCTTCCAACAATGCCACGCCACGATCGTCTAATTCTATAACGATACCGTCGTCGACACATTCAGTGATATAGCCAGAGATCAACATTTCATCTCTAGCGATTTCAATTTCAAATACATCACCCACTGCTGGCTTGGTAAGATAGTCTTCGGCTTCGGTGAGATAATCTTTTAGGCTGCGCATTATCCTGCTTGTCCTTTGAGCGTGGTAATATCATTGTCGCCTTTGTAGCCTTTGGCATACTGCAGTTTCATGCCATTGAGACCACCACTGAGTCGATTCACCAACTCATCAACATCGCCGTATTCTGTGGCATCTGCTGTGTTGCCGGAATTTTCTTCAGTGACTGCTTCCTCGGCACAGGTGCTGGAATCATACTTTTGATACATCTCGCGACCCATGCCAGCCATTTTCAGCAGTTCAACCAAACTCTGTGCATCGTCTTGCGTAGCTGTCACTGTAACAGTATCGTCGCCTGCGCTGCTTTGATTGGTGCTGACTGTGATGTCTTCCGCTACCATTTGTTGGAATTGGCTTTCAAAAGATTCGTAGACACCTTTGCCATAGTAGCCGCCTGAAGATTTGGATTCTTCGGCTTCGTCGACTTTTTCTTTGTCCTCGTCTTTTTCTTCGCTATCTTTTTTGTCGTCGTACTCGATGTCTTTCTTGACTTCTTCCCCATCTTCTTCTGCATCTTCGTCGCGCTTTTCAGCATCAGTTTTGTCATGATCACGTTTGTCGTCGTACTCCACATCCTTGGCTACTTTTTCGGCAGCCTTTTCTGCTTTGTCGTCTTTCTCGGCATCTGACTCTTCCTTGACTGGCATACCAGCCAATGCTTTCATGCGCTCCAATACAGCAATGGTTTCGTCAATTTCTTTGGTACTGAAATCCTGACCGAAGGCCTTGAATGTATCTTTGCCAGATTTCTCGGCTGCTGCATCCTGCTGTTTAAGATATTCGCCTTTGCTGACTTCGTCGAGATCTGCTTCTTTCATAGGCAACTCAAGTGCCATGTCTTTGGCTCGTTGTAGCACACGCTGACCAGGATCTTTGATATCTTTTTTATAATCCTGTGTCATGGTTTTGGTTAATGTGGGATCACCGGGCTCTTGCCAAGGTAAATCTTTGCCCGACAGGATACCTTCGTCCATGTCTGCATTTTTCTTCTTCCATGCTGTGGCATAAGCGATGGATTTTTCTTGTGGTGTAAGTTTGCCATCTTTGGCATAGCCTTGCTTGATATGCTTGACCATGCGCTCATACTTGTCACCTGGGGGTGCTTTTTCTGTCATGGGAGCAGCAAAGTTAGCGACTTCTACACCTTCTACCATAGCGCGGCACTTGGAAACGTTGCCTTGAAATGCAACACCAGGATAGGCTGCACGGATTTCGCGCTTCCAAGAAGGATATGATTCTGCAATCATCATGTTGGCTGCTGCAATTCCTTCATTGACTGCACGGCTGAATTTTTCGCCGCCTTTCATGCCCCAGGTTGTGCCTTTGTGCTTGGGCAGTTTGTACTGGCTGGCCTTGGGAGGTTTGCCGCCCCAGGGTAAACTTGCAGAAGTCTTTTCAGATTCTTTCTTCTTGGGACGACCGCGACCACGTGGCTCATCTGATTCTTCGTCATCGTCTTTGTCATTTTCCCAGTCTATCTCTTTGGCTTTGTGTTTGATGCCTGTGGCTGTTTTAGTCACAGTGCCACCTTTGTGAGTCTTTTCTTGTTCGCCAAGTGTGACTCCTGCTGCGTTACGACCGTCATCGCCAGTGTCGGGCATATTGACATTGGCCTCCCCTAGAGGAGGATCATAGGCTCCCATTTCATCGTTACTCTGTGGATCAGTGACCATACCTGCTTCATCCATCTTGTCATAGCGAGTACGAATCTTGGCCATGGTCTCTTTGCTGGCGTGATCACGTCCGGCTTTTTGCAAAGCTTTCATGCCTTCTTCGCCATATTTTTTCTTGCCAAGATATGCTTGTAGTGCAGATTCATCCATGGCATCTTCTTCAACGCTTTCTTTGGCACGCAGTTTAGCTAGTACTGCACCAGCTACTCTTTCACCGGCTTCTTTGCTGCCATAACGCTCACCAGCCGACTTGGCAATTTTTTCAAAGTTTTTTCCAGGCTTGCCAATGTCTTTTCCAGCACTGGCCTTCTTAGCACTGTAACCAACTTCAGCCACAGGTGTTAGATTCAATCCACCCGAATAGTTTTCGTTCAGGATAGATTTTGTTCGATTGATGCTTTCTACCAGATTGTCTGCTTGATTGGCCATGGTGCCCGAGGGTGTTATCATAGCAATACCAGCGTGTTTAAGTATGCTACGCAGCTCTGGAGATTCTTTTACTTCTTTCTTATCTGCTGCTGCTTTTTTCATTGATTCTTTTTTGTTGCCATCTTTGTCTAGATCTAAGAAGTCTGGCTTGTCGCCTTCCATAACTTCTTCTTCGGGACACTCGCAGTGGCTTTCATACATGCCGCATTCGTTGCATTTTTCACCATGTACACCTTCGCTCACAGTCTTGAAACCATATGCCTGAGTGTTGTTGGCCGCATCACGATAGTGAGGATCTTTTTCAGCAATGGCTTTGAGTTTGTCTAATACGTTGTAAATGTTCATGATTATTTTCCTACGTTGATGGTCATATCGCCGGCATGCACTTTGGCAGGGCGGCTTACTCGACTGAAAGGACTGGTGTTGTCCTGTGGCAAGTCATTGGTGGTTTTTGCTTTGGGTGTTTTACCACCTGCTACTTCAAACTTTGCGCCGTCTTTGGCTGCTTCTGCTGCCATGGCAGCATCTCTAGTGGCATAGCGTTTGCTGAGTTCTTTTTGCTCGGCACTGGGTGCGCCTAGGTCTGTGGTCATTAACAAAGAATCTTTTTCGCTGGTTTTTTCTGTGTCCAACTGTCCTTCAGCATCCTTTTCAATGCTGTCGTCCCACTTGCGATCCACTACCACAATGTTGGCAGTTGGCACACCGCACAGATGTACCTGCTGCTGGATCTCATCTAGGCTGGCAGGATACTTGAATGTAAAATCAATGATGTTGATTTCTGTGTTTTTCAAGCCAGGAAAATCCGAAGGTGTGGCCAGGATAGGCGTTTTTTTAGCCGTGCTCATTGACACCACATCGTACTTGTCTAGGCGTTGCTTGATATCTGCCTGACATTTGGCATCCAGTTCACCGGCAATTTTTATGCGGTAACTGAACTCCCTGGCATCTTCTATTAAGTATTCTTTAAAACTTTTCATAGGTCATTCCTAGGTTATGATTTATTTAGCGTTTTTAATGTTTTACTTCGCCTTCTTTTAGTCTACGCATGAGTTCGTTGCGATCTAAAATCACGCCTTCTGCTGTGGGTATAGCAGTAGGGCCGCTGAGTAAATCTTCTGATTGGCGCAGTTGATCGCCTTTGAGCTTGGCGTGTTTGAGTTGCAGGTCGATTTGACGTAGTTTTTTGTTTACTTTGGCTGTTTTGGCAGTGATAGCGTGGCCCAGCATGGTGCCAGCCACAGCAAATATCTCACTTGCGTATCTGCTGTCCACTTGCATACCCAGATTCATCAAATCTTCGTAGCTTTCTTTGGCCAAGCCCACAAGTTCGTCAATTTCCGTGTCGGCTGCTTCCAGGCCCTTGACTGCAGGCAGCGCTGACTCTATGCGCTCTAAGTTGGCCAATGCTGTGGCAGTAACGGGCACATCTTCCGATTCTATCTGCACAGCAGGAGTTTCCGTTACTGTTTCTTCGTCCTGCGGTAATTCAAACAATTCTTCTAATTTTTTGGTCACCTACGACCTCCTTGATAAAATATGTCTTCTTCTGTGACTACTCTAAAAGTAAGGCCTTGACGTTTACACCAAGCCTGGGCCGCTGCCCACTTGGCATAGTTGATGGCCACGGTCATGCGTTCTCTGTTGCTGGCCTTGCTTTCAATGATACTTTGCTTCTTGGGCTTGATTTCCACTACCTCAGTGCAGATTTGATTTTTCTTGTTGAGATACTGCACCAGAAAATCAGGCACATATATGGTCTGCTTGCCTGTCACGGGGTTTTGATAAGGAATGCGTATGCTTTCGCTGGCCCATTTGATGATGTTTTTGTTGTTGTCGCAGAAGTTCATAAAACTCAACTCCCAGCCTGAACGATATCTGGGACGACCTAGGCCTACATACTTGTCGGGATTTTGGGGTACAAATTCCCCTTGAGCAAACTTGGACATTTCAATCTAGTATGGTCCTGGTCACGTAGTAGTTACTGCTGAACTTGCGCACAGTACCCAACAGTGTGCTGGTGCTCTGGATCTGATTCAACCAATAGGCCATCAGCGTGTCAATGGTTATGCCCTGGCTGTTGTCGATCTGCTGCAAGAGATCTTGCACAGTGATGTTTTCACCGTTGCTCTGAAAATTTGCTGCAATCCTAAAAAGATTGTCTGTAAACGCAGCTGCGGCTTCTTTGCTGTCAGCGGTTTTTTCAAAATATCCCAGAGTATAATCATAGGTATCTTGATCTACACCGTAGCCATAGATGCCGTCGTAGGCAGCATTGAACTGCTGATACACAGCACTGGTACGATCTTTCACATTGTCGGGGTTGTTCACTGAAGGCATATGAATATTTACCTTGTGTATTTTACCAAACTAAGGATTAGTTGCCGCCGCTGATTCTAGGTGTGTTATTCTGCGGAACAGTGTTGGTGTTGTTGCCCTTGGGCGGTGTGGGGAAGAAAGTGCTTAGAGTTTTGTTGATAGCTGGCACTTGATTTCTTATCACTGTTTCGACCCCTTGACTCAAGATCTGGGTGCCAACCTGCGTGACTTCTTGCTTGGCTATGGATTTCAAACTCTTGTCTTTGAATGTCTGATATGTACGAACACCTTGCAGCACAGCACCGATAGGGTTGCCTGCTGCCAGATCATTCAGTATGCCTTGTCCGGCATCCAGCAATCCGCCTTTGCCTAGTATGGTTGCATTGCCTCCGGGTCTTGTGATTGCGCTGGAAACTTGATCATAGTCAGCAGTCCTGCCAAAGAACGGCGGTGCGCCTGCCTTGGTGGCGCCATTGAGTGCGCCGGAATAGTATTTGACCAGCTCGTACTTGATGGTCATGGTATTCTGCATGGTTTCGCCGCCGGCAGCATAGTCGTATGTGTCATGTGCAAAATCTGTGATCACAGGATTTATCAATGTGTAGGCACTGTAGTTGTGCTGATTGAATCCAAAGATAGTGATGTCATTGAAGAAGTTGGTGGACGCACCAGGCTGATTATTCACAGGTGAGCCACGTCCTTCGCCTACCAAACCAAAGTCTCCAATCTGGCGCTCGCCTGCATAGATGTCGTTTGAGTTATAACTAAATCCTGCAAATGTTGGATCCGACCCCGGGCTGCCGTTGCTGGCAGGAATGCCGTTGTAACTGTATTGGCTGTCTTTGATGTAATACTGATAATAGGCATACCACATCTGACGAACTAGATCACTGTTGTCATCGTGAAAAGTTATTTGTACAGGATTGTAATTGATCTTGGTGTTGGCATAGCGTTTGCGATTGTACTGATTGAGTTCTTCTACCTGGAATTGATAACTGGGCAATTGCACGCTCTTGACTGTTTTGCTAATAGTGGTATTGGCTTCGCCCAGCAGTTGCGTGATTCCTGGAATCTGGCCGTTGATGTTGAACACACAATGGAATAGAAACTTGACCTTGGGCGCATAAGCAAATGCGTTAGGTACAAATGTTTTTGATGCGTGTTGATAGTCCTTGAGCTGAGGACCGGTGATCCCGCTCAAGAACCCTTTTATGAAGTCATTACCGAAGGCCATCAAGCCCTCCTAGATTAGCCGCCAGTTTGACCTGCGCCAGTTATAGAACCAAGAGCTCTACTGACTGCTCCGCCCAACTGTTGACCAACGCCGCCGCCTGTGGTGGGGTCAACGCCTTGCAGTGCATTATCAAATCTAATGCTTAGAGAAATAGTTACTGGCTCACTGGAACCATAGTTCAAATCATTGTAATTAGCACTGGCAAGATAGCAGCCCAGCAAGTTCCATGTTTCCAATACCACTGGCTCCAGAGCACCGTTGCCGCCGTCTAGTATTTCGCACTGCATGGAAAACTTGTAGTTTACACCTGCTGTGGCACTGGCTTGCTCATAGAAATCCAATTGTTTCTGCAGTTGCTCGCCTACTAATCTTGTAACCGAACCCGAAGCATCATCGCGAACGTTCAATGTCGTGGCTTCCCATGAATGTTTTCCAGGCAGATACACTGTGGAATTGTAAATGGGTATGGTCATTTCTTCAAATGAAACACTGGGTCTAGCAAAGTCAATGACTTGCTTGGTTAATTCTGTGGTTGCTGTTGTAACACCAAAGCCGTAGAGTAGTACACGGAATCGGTACTTGAGCTTGGGCATCAACAGGCCTTGATTACCTTGACCTTCGATAGGTACTGTTAGGTTCTGCAAGCTCTGTACGGTCTGTGATGAAAGTGGCATTTCGATTTCTCCTGTTACTGTTATTTAGCCCTGGGTCCGGAAGCTAAAATAAGGGTTGCCCCTTATTTTATGCTCCTGCCGAGATCTCTCCTGTGTTCTTGACACGGATCGGTATGTAGATAAATTCAACTGTTTTAACTGGCTCAACAGCAATATCAACATACAGTTCGTTGCGATCCACACGCTCAGGTGTGTTGTTTGATTCATCGCACACTGCCAAGTAATCATAAAGACCGCGTTTTGCTACCAAATCATTCAACAGTGTTGTCACTGTGGCCAAGACCTGGCTGCGTGTAAATGCATCGTTGGGCTCAAACAAGTATGGTTGTACTGCTGTGGCCAACTGTGTACGCAGATAAACAATCAAGCGTGCCACGTTCACACGGTTTAGTGCAGATCCCACATTGTAACGTGTCTTCTGACCATAAGCAGTGATGCCTGTGCCAGGAATAAACGTGATAGGATTGATGGCGTTTTCATACAAGATGTCACGCAGGTCGCGGCCCATATTGGTTTGTGTGAACTCGCCAGTCTGACCGTTGATATAACCAATGCGTGCAGCATTATCTACCACACCACGACGTGTGCCAGCAGGAGCAAACCATGGATAGCTGGCTTCGTCTGAACGTACATATGTACGCAACATCATATGGCTGGGCGGTTGTACCACGATCGTGCCATCTGTGTTGTTGGTCTGGCAAGAAGGATAGTATGTGGCCACATAAGGATCCCCTGTGGTCACATAATCTTCGGGCAACACCTGTGCACCGGCCAAATCATTGGTGGCATAGATCTGCAGAGGCTGGCTTGTTGCAGGCAGTCTCATGGGTGTGTCACCAATGATGAACGCTGTGTTGCTGCGATCATTGTTGAGCACTACCAAGTTCTGGATCAACTCAGGATACTGTGGGCAGGCCAGCAGGTTGAATATGCGTGCATCTTCGCGAGCCTCTGAACTGACATCAATGGCAGCACGCAGAGCCTGTACAATCAAAGCACGCTGTGCTTTGCGTCCAGCATACATAGCGCCGTTGTCACGCAGGCCAGATGCTGTGACCCAGGTATACGAATACGTAGGCAAGGTCTGATCAGGATACTTCTGTGCTGTGAAGTAGTTGGTGGTAAAGGCCTTGACGTTAAAGCCCGAACGACGCATATTCCAAAGCAAGATACCTTCAGGATATAGATCAGGATCTGGAGCATCCAAGTCCAAGTAATCACTGTTCAACAAACTTTGGATAGTAGGTACAGGATCGTTCACAGGGTCAACTGTGCCTGCGCTGGCCCAACGTGCATCAGCAAACAAGATGCCGTTTTGGCTGGTCTGATCGGCATTGTCAATCAACACCCACTGATAATCACCGGGTGCTACTTCTTCCCAACGCTTGACGATGGGATAGTTGTCAAGGTCGCTGGTGTCAATCCACAACTGACCCACTTGATCTGTCAGTTGGATTTCACTACTGTTGACCGTGATAGTTGTGGGCTCAGTGGGACTGATGATAGGACCTGTTTCGTTGAGTCCTGTGCTGAGATTGTAGCCACGGATGTCTGCTGTGACATTGTAGTAACCTTTCCAAACACCGCCATCTTTGATCATGATGTCAACTTGATCAGCAGCTGAGTAGTACCAGTATGTGCCGTTGTCAGGCAAGCGATCAGGTGCTGTGGGCTGATAGTAAACTTCTGTGCCCAGCGCCCAGGTGCTGCCGTCTACCCAGTTACTGAGTTCAACCACATCGCCGTCGCCGCCTAGGCCAGTGCTGCCAAAGTAGTTGTTGGTCTTGGCATTGACTGTTACAGTGGTTGCTGCACCATCGTTGGGCACAAAGCCTGCGATGCTGACCACTGAACTGTTGACGCCACCATCTTGCAGCAGGATACTGCCACCATATTCATGTGACAGCACGATGTAACCCTGAGCATTGACTTCAGCAGTGACGCCGTCTAGATTGGCACCCGACACAGCTGTAACAAAATCCTCAGCGCTGTAAGTGCCGCCAACTGTACACTCTACAGGAGTAGCATATGAGCTGGATCCCTTGACGCTGGCACTGATATAGAAAGTCTTATCTGTGGAACTAGTAAAGTCAGGATCGGCTGCTACGCCTTGTGCATTGGTAGCACCTGCTGCATAACGCTGGAATAACTGCATACC
>Ga0247843_1007905_pt1 | contig 12747 bp, 14 predicted proteins | sample LaCruzMarch2017__FD_192420 | JGI IMG/M metagenome (GOLD analysis project Ga0247843, IMG submission 192420) | Freshwater microbial communities from meromictic Lake La Cruz, Castile-La Mancha, Spain - LaCruzMarch2017_8m | ecosystem: Environmental > Aquatic > Freshwater > Lake | place: Spain...
GCACCTGTTGAAGATTGCAACCGAGAGGCGTAGACGAAGATCCCGAAACTACCCACGGCAAGTGCGCGGATCGAGGAAAATCTATCCTTCAGCCTCCCTCAGACCGAGGGCTAAGTGAACGGCATTGTATTTTAATAGTATTTAAAATTGAATGGCTTATTAAGGCGGGCCTGGCTTCAAAGGCGAAATTGGATTCGGCGGGACGCCGCAATTTTTCGGAATGAGTACTCGCCCAACACCCGTCTTCATAAAAGCCCGATATTTTGCGTTTTCATCTTCGCCAATATAAACATCAAAATGGGCTCCGCGAATGACTCCGCCCGTATCCTGGGAAAAGCCGAGGAAACTTTTTTGTCCTTCTTTATTTCCAGAAAGCACCACAGGAAAACCGAAGGGAACGGCCGATTGATCTGAAGCCAAAGATACATTTGGAGTCAGCGTCAAACCATACAGGCCTTCGGCGCCTTTATTCTCAGTCTCTCGAAAAAAAACAAGACTGTCGGTTTCTTCGATCAGCTCAAAAAGTTTGGACCAAGTAGGGCTTTCAGAATTTTGCAAGTAAGACCGAAGACCTTTTCCGCCGAGGTAGCTGGGTTTGACCCGAGCTTTTCCTTGATGCAGTTCCGTGAAGGGAGATCCTCGCTGTTCCAACTCACAGCGAACAATCTTTCCCAATGGATAGTTGGCATATCCGTTGTCGGCAGCAAAGTGAAGGCGCCGGATTCGAATTTGGCCATCGGGCTCGCGCACTCGAAGTAAACCGGATCCTTCTAGCTGCAAATCGTTTCGCTCTAGAGGATCTTTGAGATACAGAAGCTCATTTCCCGCGAGGAGGTTCTTTTCTCCTTCGATCTCTGAACGGGTAAAGGTTTTGATCCAGCCGCCTTTGCCATCCGGCACGCGCCAGCCTCGACGCTGTGAAGTACTATCGATCGGCACACGTCGCATTTTTTTTGGAGGTGAATAAAGAGCATACTTGAATTCCTCATCTGGGCGGCGCGAAGCTTCGAGATTTGGAGAATAGTATGAAGTCATCAGCACATTGGTTTCAGGATCTACGGGAGCCCCTCGCGCATCGACTTTAGGCCCAAGCATCAAGGAGTGATCAAAATGATTTTTTACTTCTGCCAGAAATCTTAAATAGAGTTCCGCTTGCGATAAGGTGCTGGAAGGATCTTGCCCTATCGCTGCAAGTTTCAGTGCAATTTCCAAGATAATTTTTGCAGAGTCTTGGCACCATTCTCCAACCACCAAACTACAAGAGCCCACTTTCACGGTTTTTGTAAGTTCGTGCGGAAGGTTGCGAAGGCGAGCTGATTTGAGGCGACTGTTGCAGACTTGAATTTGCTTTTGTGCTCCTTGAATCACCTCTTGAAGGTTTCCATTGCCGGTTAGATTCATTGGCCATTCAGGAGGTTTTACCTCGGGCTGAGCTTGCTGGCCGGGATCAGCGGGAGTTGATGGTGTGCTGGGTGCAGTTGCCTCAGAACGCTGAGAAATAAATATTCGGCGCAAGATTTCGGTGAGCCGAATCGGTAGCTGAGATTCCGTATCGATGTCTCCGCTGGGCTTAGAGTTCGAGGGTATCCCTCTTGATGAGGGACGCTCGATGCAGGCACGAAGCAGTTCTTTGTTGGCTTTCCAGCGCACAGGAACTGGTTCAGAAACTGGAGGCTCCGCCGGTGTTGGAGAAGGTATTGGAGTGGGTGATGGTGAAGGTGCTGGCGAAGGTTCCGATGTAGGCGCAGCTATGGTCGTAGGAGGCACTAAAGCTTCCTGAGCGCGCAAAGAATATTTCAAACCGAAACTGAACATCAACAAAATGAGAATTTGCAAAAGCTTGGAAATTCTCATTTTTGGTTTTCCTCCAATATTTCCCATAGCGATTTACATGCCTGCAAGGAAAGAATCCTGAGCGTTTTCACTAGGAAAGGTTTGAAATTTTTCCTCGCGACTAGCTTTTTTGGCTTTTTTGGGGTACCTGTCCTTTTGCTTTTCAGATCTCTTTTACATGGCCCTGCGACCTACATTCCCCAGGTGCAAGCTTTGGTGCGGCTGCCTTGATAGAATTCGCCTTTATAAATCAAGCTAATGCTATCAGGGAAAGCTTGATCTTCGTTGAACCGAAGCTCACCAAGTTCGCCCGATCCATTTGTGAGTTCAAAAATGTGATTCAAATACTGACCAGAATCAGACCAGCCTGATTGAGCAGACTTTATTTGATAAAAATCTTGGCCGAAGGATCCGGCAACCGAGACCGTGCCGCTGCCATTGAGGCTCACATCCGGAGAAACCGCAGAAATTGTTTTTCCATCAGTGCCTTCGAAGTAGCAATACATCGACATCGCAAAAGATTTCGATGCGATCAAACAAAACAAAAGACTCACTGAGACTAAGATCAACTTTTTCATAGGGGCTTCCTTTCGCCAGGGGGGGGGGGTGGAGAATGGCTAAGTAAGCCCCTTAGATCTGAGAGGTCCAGTGATAAATCCTAACAACCGCGGCGCCCAAGAGACAGCGCGGCATTATCAAGCTTGGGGGAAGCGATCAGATCATTTTTCCTCGATTGGATATTGAAGAGGAACTGGGGTATCAATATCCATTCCGCCACTGCCACAACCAAACTCCACTTCAGCGAGCGCGACAAGACCTGATATATTGCAGTCCTTATCTAGAATTGGAACGAAGAGGCGACCCTCCCCCTGCCCCGGAGCCGGTCGGCAGTTGGCTAGAATGATAACATCGTCCCTTTTGAGAAAATTTTGATTTCCCGGTGCGTATCCTTTTTCATTGTAGAGTGCCAGCGTGCAGGCAGGGTATTTAAACTCTCGCCTCCACGGCCAAGTTACAACATGAATTCCCACGGCAGCAGAGAGCGATTTAACGAAGCTAGGATTAGGATGATACCCGTTGTCTTTCTTTTCCCGCATACAGTTGTAAATTGCCGCCCGATGATTTAACGAGAATTGAATCTGCTCGTCTATATTGCCGTCGGCTTTCGGTAGCACCGTTGCAGTGGCCGAATGAATAGATAGCCAGGAACATAGGATTGCGAAGATTTTTAAAAAACTGGTTAAACTGTTTTTCACAATTGACCTCGTCGGTTGGTTTCTCTTTAGTAATGCGATTCCTTTGCCAAAGAAAAATCTGGTGCCAACACACCAATTGCAGCTGAACCCAATTTCAAAGATCGTCAAAGCCAATTGGTTCTTCAGCAGTCCATAAAAATACGGAGGCAATTGAATCGAATCAGTGGGCACCATAATTCTATAATTTGGGTGCCGGTCACGCCGATTCGAAAGCTAAATATGTCCGTCGTGCGGTCAAAGTCGCTGGGTAGTTACAGAGGCGATAGAAAAGGACCATCTACGGCCCTGTCAAAAACATCTTCAGCTGAAAATAATCAAGACCTTCACTCAGTGGTTTTGACAGCCAAACCAAAAGGTTCTGCGTTTGCATTGCCTGCATTGCCTCGAAAAATTTACAGACCGAAAGGACAAAGCATGTTTGCAAAAGCAATCTATCAGAGAATATTTCTCTTGTTGGCTCTCTCACTCAGCTTCGGAATAGCCCAAGGCCTACCTACGGCGGGTCTTGGAGCTCTCGATGAAGCGACCCTAGGACTAAAGGGTAAATGCGAACAAGACCGCCATCCCGACCACCCCGAATCCTGCGCTGTTAACGCTTCTTTGGTCACCTCGATTAAGGCTCCTCTGGAAAATGACGAAGAAGCACATAGACTTCAGTGTTCAGAGCTTGCCAATGCCTGCCTTGAACTTCCCGGAATGGCCGCAGTCAGTTGCCTTGATCTTTATGAGGTGGAAGGCGACTGCGATTTCACAGAAACGCGCGAACACGTTCAGTATATGGTGCCAGCAAATTAGTTTTCAAATTGCAAAGCTCTGTTACAAGTTCGGCCGCACTTGTTATTAGGCGCGGTCCTAGCAATTCGATTTCTGCAGGAATTTAGAGCTTCAAAGAGTCCGGAGCTATCGCCTGCAGAATCCCCTTTTGCCCATCCAGCTTAAAAATATTCATCCGTGGCAAATAGTCCAAATCATAGGTCGGAGCGATGATTTCTTGGCCGGGCTCCCCATCCACATCCATCAGCAGGAGCTGTGTCCAATCGGTCTTCCATTTCATGGCTGCATCCCGACTGCCATCTAAAATGACCCTTTCTTTGAAACGAATGGGTCGATTTTCAGAATCATTCCGATAAATTTCCAAAGCTACAGTGTCCAAGCTTTTGACCTTAAGAACAGTCACTAGCTCCCCAGCTCCATTCAGATCGCCAACGGCCTGCGCAAGCACAGTGCGTGTTCGGGACTCCATCCAACCACGGAATTCCAATCTCAAAGGCTCATTCAGAGCCACTGCAGCCAGAACCACAGCCAAAAGACTTAGAATAGTTAGACAGAAATAGCGGATTCCCACTGGTCAATGATAGCCCGATTGAGGTATCAAGGGCAGCATGCAAAAAGAAGAATTCTATCAGCTCGTCAAAAGTCGAAGATCGATTCGAGCTTTTAAACCCGAATGCCCTCCAAAAGAGGTCATCGAAAGAATTTTGGGCGCCGCCCTAGAAGCCCCCAGCGGTAAGAACCGTCAGAATTGGCGCTTCTTTGTCGCGACCGGAGCCAAACGCGATGCTTATTTGGCCTATTCACAAAAATCATGGTTGGGAATCAAAGACATTCTTGCGCAAAGACTCAAGCCCTCGCTGTATGCCTTCACCGAAAGATTCTTTTTCAATCTCGGAAATGCTCCCGTCATTATTTTTTGCTATTCACACAATTCTAGCGAGGAGCGCTATCACACCAGCATAGGCTCTGTGTACATGGCCGTGGAAAACCTGAATCTAGCTGCACAGGTGGAAGGCTTGGGCTGTTGTACGATGGGTGCTCCCTTAGAAATAAAAACTGAAGTGGATGAGTTTTTGAAAGTCACGGAACTACCCGAATACAAAGCAGGCGAACTGGAGCTTCTTTGCGCCGTGGTTCTAGGTTATCCAGATCACAATCCACCCAAGGCCCCCCGGCTCACGGACGGCCGTATCACATGGTTGGATTGAAATGACTCCTTTGGTTGCTCACCTGAAAGCAAATCCTTTTGTTTTGGCTCCGATGGCTGGAATCACGGATTCCCCCTTTCGAACTTTCATGCGGGAGCTTGGATCCGGCATTGTAGTCTCAGAATTAATCTCGGCCACGGGAACTGTTTTTAATTCGTCGCGGACCCTTAAAATGATGGCTTTTCAGGAAACTCAAAGGCCGGTGGGTATCCAGCTTTTTGGGGAAGAACCTGCCCATGTCGCTGAAGCAGCAAAACTGGTCGAAGAAAAAGGCGCTGACTTTATTGACCTCAACTTTGGCTGCCCAGTCCCCAAAGTGGTTAAAAAAGGCGCAGGCTCAGCGATGCTCAAAGACCTTCCTGCCATGGAAAGAATGCTGAAGACCGTGGTTGCTGCGGTGAGCCTTCCTGTCACCATCAAAATTCGCACGGGCTGGGATGAAAAATCACGGAATGCCCACGAAGTCGTGCGCCTTGCCGCGGACTGCGGCATCACTTGGGTCGCTATTCATGGCCGTACAAGGGCACAAGGCTATAGCGGACTTGCGGATTGGGAATACATTGCCGAAGTCAAAGCCAAATCACCTCTGCCGATTCTAGGAAATGGTGACATCATCACCGCAACAGGTGCAGTTGATTGGATGAAAAAGTCGGGCTGTGATGGAGTGCTGATTGGTCGTGGGGCGCTTAAAAACCCCTATATCTTTCGTGAAGCCATGCGACTTTGGAAAGAAATCCCAGCAGAACCAGTCCAATACAACTTCGAACAGCTGTTCGAGCGCCTGCATCTGCTGCTTAAAGAGCACTTTGACGAAAAACTCACGCAGATTCAACTGAAGAAATTTGCCGCCTGGTTCGCTTCGGGGTATCCTAACTCCGCGCAATTTAGGAAGGAACTGTTCCAAACTCACCAGAGTGAAGAAGTCTATCGAAAGGCGACGAGTTTTTTCTCATCGCTTCAGCGCAAAGATCAGCTGGACACGTCTCAAGAGGCTTTCCTCATGGGCGGGCACGGTTAAACATTTGAATATGAAAGCTTAAAAAATCAGTTATAAAACGCTGAAGAAAACACATAAGAAAACAAGTCATGCGGAAAGGTACCGAGAATGATCTCCTCCCCAGAGAAAATTAGAAATATTGCAATCATCGCCCACGTCGATCATGGGAAAACCACACTCGTGGATCACTTGATCAAACAGGCAGGAACTTTCCGCGAAAATGAACAAGTCGCTGAACGCTTGATGGATTCCATGGATCTTGAAAAAGAACGCGGAATCACCATCGCAGCTAAGAATGCGTCCTTCGTTTACAAAGATATCAAGATCAATATCGTCGATACTCCGGGACATAGTGACTTTGGTGGCGAAGTCGAACGGGTCCTCAACATGGTGGATGGCGCAATTTTATTGGTGGATGCTTCTGAAGGTCCTTTGCCCCAAACTCGTTTCGTATTGAAAAAGGCTTTAGAGCAAAACCTTAAGATCATCGTTTGCATCAACAAGATTGATCGTTCGGATGCGCGCCATGCAGAAGTACTCAATGAAGTTTTCGATTTGATGGTGGATTTGGATGCTCCAGAAAGTGCTTTGGAATTCGAACCTATTTATGCCATTGCCCGTGAAGGCATGGCGACTTTGGATCCCAATGTCAGAACTGCGAATTTGACTTGCCTCTATGACAAAATCATTGCGGAAGTGCCGCCTCCAAAAATTTTAGATGCAAATGGTCCGCTGCAAATGATGGTGTCCAATATTTCTTACAGTTCATTCGTAGGTCGATTGGCGATTGGACGTGTTCGCGCGGGAGCCATCAAAGTCGGCGATGATGTTCTTTGCATGCAGGAAAATGCGAATAGAAAAACTCGCGTGTCTGCTCTTTTCCAATATCATGTGAATAGCCCAGTTCCCGTTCAAGAAATTCATGCCGGTGATATCGCCATCGTTGCAGGTCTTGATGATTTTAATATCGGTGACACCATCACTTCAGCGGCAGATCCTCGCCCCTTGCCACGAATTCGGGTCGAAGAACCCACCGTGGGAATGATTTTCTCGGTCAATGATGGGCCCTTCGGTGGACGCGAAGGCAAAAAAGTGACTTCTCGGCAAATTTTGGAGCGACTTGAAAAAGAGCTCCTGCACAACGTGGCCATTCGGATGGAAAAAACTTCGTCCAATGAATCTTTCAAAGTTATAGGCCGTGGTGAACTTCAGTTGGGTGTCCTGATTGAACAAATGCGCCGCGAAGGTTTTGAGCTTTGCGTCTCCAAACCTCAGGTTATTTTCAAAGAAGAAGGCAAAGTTAAAAAAGAGCCTTTTGAAATTGCGACCATCGATATTGAAGACGCCTTTACAGGCGCCGTAACTGAAAAAATGGGAATGCGAAAAGGTGTCATGACCAATATGACCACCAAAGGTTCGGGACGAACGCGTTTGGAATTCCGAATTCCTTCACGTGGCTTGATCGGTTATCGATCTGAGTTCATGACGGACACCAAAGGAACTGGACTTTTGAACACTCAGTTTGATGGTTGGGATGATTTTCGGGGCGAAATCAATGCGCGCAAGAACGGTTCCATGATTTCAGATCGCCAAGGTCATGCCACGACATATGCGATTTTTTATCTGCAGGAACGTGGTCGCATGATGGTGGTTCCTGGTGCTGAAGTTTATGAAGGCATGATCATTGGGGAACACGCTAAAGAGAACGACCTTGAAGTGAATATCGTGCGTGAGAAAAAACTCACCAACGTGAGAGCCTCGGGAGCAGACGAAAAACTCACTCTGGTGCCAGTTCAGCCTTTAGTGCTTGAGAAAGCGATGGAATGGATTTCTGACGATGAGTTGATCGAAGTGACTCCTGCGAACATCCGAATTCGCTGTCGATTTTTGGATCCGCACAAACGTAAGCAAAAAGCCTCCAAAGAAGATTAACAGCAGAACAAAAGAATACGGACAGGCATGCCGCAAAGACTGGCCCTCGAGATTCGAGGGCTGACCATTCGAAATTTCGATCATGGGACAGGGGAAAAAGTTTTTGATTCCCTGTCCTTGGATCTTTTTGACGGGGAAAGTTTTGGCTGGTTATCCCTTCAAAGCTTTGCCAGCCATTCTTTTCTTGAGGCTCTTTCTGGCGCCCGTTTTTTTGATCAAGGCTCCGTTTCTATTTTCGGAACTCCGATTGAAAAGTCGCCCGAGCACGCCCAAAGATTTATGGGCTTTGTACCTAAAGAATCACTGTTCGATCCTGAACTTTCCTTGGAAACCCACCTGCGTCTGTTCGGAGATTATTTCTATTTGGATCGCGTCCACATTGAAGACCGCATCTATGCACTTTCTAAAACTTTTGAATTGGAGAACTGCCTCGACAAAGGCTGCGCGGATCTTTCAGAGCTTGAACAGAGAAAAGCATCGCTTGTCCGCGCCCTGCTTCATTCACCACAAGTTTTAGTTGTCGAAGAGCCCTATCATGGACTGGATGCGATGGAACGCATGGGCTTTCAAAAATTTCTTGTGCTTGCGCGCGAAGCAGTGAGAACTTTTATGGTCCTTGCCTCGGATAGCTTTGGTCTTGATGGTCTTTTCGATCGCATTGGTTTGTTCACCGATGGGCAATTGAAAATTCTTGGATCACCCCAGCTGCTTGCCGAAAAGTATTTGGGAACCCAAGTCGCCGAGCTTTTCGTTGACGCCCGCGAACGAGATTATTTCCTCGCCAAATTTGCAGCAAAGAATTTAGAAACCCTGGTTTCAAACAATCGAATTTTAATTCCCCTGAAGCTGGCTAGCCGGGACATAGTTCTGCAGGAAATTGCGAATAGTGCCCAGTTTGGAATTCGGCCAGCGAATCTTGGCGACCTTCTGAATTATGTTTCGATTCGGGGCCACACTTCATGATTAAATGGCAAACCGTCGTTTTTATTCTGCGGCATCTTTGGATCACAGAACGCACGAGTTTGCGCTTTTCCTTAGCCGTTCTTCTGCTTGAGCCTTTGCTCCTATTCTGGGGTTTTGGCTATGGCATGGGGAACATGATTGGCAGCATCGACAATCACACCTATCCGGAATTTCTTTTCCCAGGAATACTTTGTTTTTCTTCTATGGCCTTTGCTTTTTCTGAAGCTTCTTGGGGACTTTTACGAAGATGGAAAAGCACGCCTTTGCTTAAGCAAATTAAATACACTCCGATCAGTCACGAACAACTGGTTTGGGCGGAATTAGCTTGGAGCACTTTTCACGGACTTTTGGCAACTTTGCCGCTCATGATTGTAGGAGTGTTTTTCGATTACGTGAGCTTTGGCCACCTCCCACTACTTTTTGTTTATACTGCGATCACTTCATTTATTGGCGCTTTGTCGGGAATGGCTCTTCTCGCGCTGATTAGCGGGCATCTGAGTATGATTTTTCTTTCGAATATTTTTGTTTTTCCATTGGCTTTTTTCTCAGGGACCTTTTTCCCTATTGCCAAAAGCACTTTCTTCTTCGAATGGTTGGGTTTTCTGTTTCCCCTCATTCATACCACTGAGATACTGAAAGCCTTTTTGTGGAGCCAATGGGGCTGGATGCAATTGGTTCATTTGGTTTATTTGATTGCCCTACCAATAGTGCTTGTAAAAAAAGTACTGCCCCTCACGGTGATTCGCGCGCGGGAACAGTCTTTGAATTTGATCGGGTAAAGTGAATTGACTTCTACCAGGGCAAAGCTACTAATAGTGGCAAGGCCAAGGGTGAAGAATTATGGGACTTTCAAAAATGATTCCTGATCCAGCGATGAATCAATGGGCACAAAAAAAAGCCCTGGACGTGCTGGCCTCTATTCCTTCTCAAAATTTAATTTCGGAAGCCTATCTCTTTGGTTCCGCCGTGGACGGAGTTTTTACTTCTGACTCAGACTTAGATTTGGTCATTGTGGTGGAGGACGAAGCGGCAATTCAACAACTTCAGAAAGAAGTTTATCAGCCCCGCTTTACAGATATTGCAATTGATTGGATATTCAAAACAAGGGACTCTTTTGAAGAGCGAAAGAATTTAGGTGGTGTCTGCTTCGTGGCTTTTCATTGTGGTAAAAAATTGCGATGACGAACAATTTGAAAAAACAACTTTTCCCGAAAGAATATGCTAGGGAACTCCTAAGAATTGCCAAAGGCGATCTGGAATCGGCCGCAGAACTTTCCTTGGCTAAAACTGGCAGACCCGAAAATATTGTATTCTTAGCTCAGCAATCCGTAGAAAAATCTATCAAAGCAGTTTTGGTGCATCTTCAAATCGCCTTCCCTCTGGTTCACGACTTGGGAATTCTGATTGCTCTGCTGCCCGATGATAAAGCTCCACCAGGGGGATTTTCCCTCACTGAGCTGAATCCTTTTGCTTCAGTTCGGCGATATGAAGAAGGCCGACTCCCGCTGACTCAAGTAGAAATAAAGACAGCGCTGGAAGTCGCTCGAAGAACTGAGGCCTGGGCCGCAGCTTTTTTCAAAAGTTAAAACATCATCCCAACCAGAGTTCTGGAAACGCCTTCTTCCAGCTGATGGAGGCCAATATTGAATTGTGAAATCCAAGATTCTCGCAAATTCCAGGTGTGGGAAATGCCCGCCCCCCAAATGGGTCGTGAGCCAATATTGATTCCAAAAACGCTTTCTGTCGTGCGACTAAGGCCAAAAGTCCAAACATTGGATCTTGATTTCAGATAACTGAAATCTAAATACTGATCTGCGTAGGTTTCCGAAGCAAAGGGCATTTCGACTCCGCTCATAAAGCCCGCGCCAGGCCCGGATGTTTGCGTCGTTCCATTCATGAACCTAATCGCAAGATTGTAGATCGCTCGCCAGTCATTGTGGAATCGATAGTCGCCTGCAAAGGACCAACTATGAACCTTCAGGGCAAACTTGTAGGCTGTTTGAGACGCCGGATCTGAGTACTTTACATCCATCATCACAGACTGATAACCCGTCGAAAAAGTGAGCTCAGAATCCCGATAAAAAGCATACTTTAAATTGAGGTTGCGAACCATCTGATTTGAATCCGAATTGCCTGAAATCAGCAGCGGAACAAAGCCCACCTCAAAATTCCGACTGAGGCCAAGGTTCAAGGAGTTCATAAGAAAACTTGAAAAGTTTCCCGTGGGGTTCGATCCAGGATAAGGCTTGAAAGCCCAATGCCATTGATCAAGGGTGTCTGCACTTTGGGTGACGTGATTGCCCCCACCGAAGTCGTCAGCAAAGGCTGCAGGTAAAGCCAACAAAAGCGCAGAACAAAATAGAGGTAGAAGCATCTGCAATTGGCGAAAAAAAAGGGCAAGTAAATGGCGAAATATCGACAGCATAGTCGAGAAAATATAGCGGAGTCCAAAGCTCAGCAACTGTCATAGTTCTGACAGCTTTTTATTACAAGACCGCCAGAAATTGCGCCAGATTACTTTTCGATTGTGATAACAACTAAACCAGGGCCACCAGCAGTCCCCAAATAGTTCAAGTTCGAAGGCCAGTAGCCACCAGCACCTCCAGATCCATAGTTTGATCCACCTCCCACCGTGATCGGAGGTTCTGGGCAGGAATTGGAAGAGAGCAAATGACCTGAAGGATTGCAAAAATAATTGGAAGTGATTTGAAATCCAGTGAGCGAGTTTGCGATGAAGGACGAACCTCCTCCGCCTCCCGATCCTGCGATGAAATCGGCTGTTCCCGAGTTACCGCCGCCACCTCCATAGTAACCAGCACCTCCTCCGCCGCCTCCGGGAAACGCACCAGACCCGAAACCACACTGACCGCCGGGACCGCCCTGCAAGGTCCCGCCATTGCCAGCATCACCTGTATAGTTGCCTCCGCCGCCTCTTCCCCCAGCAAATACAACTGCATTATTGATCGTTGTGAACCCACCCACTTGAGCACCATCAGAAAGCCAGCCACCAGCCGAACCTCCCCCATTTAGCTGTATAAATGGTCTCTCAGTTCTTCCGCCTCCACCTGGCGCTTGAGGTTGAGCACCCGTTCCTATGAAGCCATTTTCCCCATTGAAGAATCCGCCCGCGCCCCCTTGACCACCATAGCCGAAATAGCCTGCTTGATTCGAACGATTGTCGGCGCCGCCACCACCAGCACCTGCGCCAGCAACAGCCACTAGTTCCAAGCTTCCACCAATTTCAACTTTAGTGATTCCGCCGCCTCCACCGCCTCTACCCCAATCATTGTCGGTTGCACTGCAGGAACTTCCCGGACCACCACCTCCGCCAATTGAGATGTTCAAATTGGGTGGAGATGTTGATGGCGGGAAATGAAGTCTGAATCGTGCAAAGGCTCCTGCTCCACCGTATCCCCCAATGGCATCACCGTTTTGCCGTTGCCAGCCGCCGCCACCGCCGCCACCACCAGCACCCCACATTTCGATTCGAAGCTGAGTGCAGCCAATTGGAATCGAAAAACTATTGGAAGCTGCCGTGAAAGGGAATACTTGACCTGCACTTCGACATTGATTCCAGGCAGGTAAGGCCGTCATCTGACTTCGACCAGCAAATGGCAAAAAGGCGAGCAGCAAAAAAAGCAGCCTCACTGAATTTTTTTGGCCATGTCCACGGCCTAGTTGAAATTTGAAGGTTGAGTGGCTCAACCTATTCGTGTTTTCAATGTGTTACGAAGCAAATTGAAGCATGAAAAAGAAAGGGCCACCCAAGTGAGAAAGACCGTAC
>Ga0247843_1007909_pt1 | contig 12741 bp, 21 predicted proteins | sample LaCruzMarch2017__FD_192420 | JGI IMG/M metagenome (GOLD analysis project Ga0247843, IMG submission 192420) | Freshwater microbial communities from meromictic Lake La Cruz, Castile-La Mancha, Spain - LaCruzMarch2017_8m | ecosystem: Environmental > Aquatic > Freshwater > Lake | place: Spain...
AGCTCAATCGAATCAGCGGTATTTGCAAGTGTGAGCGTTACATCAGCTGACCCATCGAGTGTTATAGATCCCACGCTGTCCCCAGCAACTGTAATCGTACGAGCGGTATTCCATTTTGATGCAGTACTTGCATTACCGGTTAACGCTCCTGTTAACATGTTTACTGAAAAATTCCCAGACGCATCCCGAGAAACGACACTGTTAGGGACAGAACTTGGAGTGCTTGCATTGTCCGCCGACGCAATGGCGACCCACCTTATTGGTGATGCTGCGACTAGCACCCAAAACGTATTGGTAGCTGTGACCCACCCAATCTTTCCAACATCAGTTGCGACCCGCGCTGTGTCTGCAATTCGAGCTTCGTCTGTGACGTATGCCCATGTGTAAATTACGTGGTTATCAATTGGCAATACGTTGGAATGAAGCATGATTATGTTACTTTAATGTGTAGTGATTATTTATGGTAGGTTGAGCCCAACAACCAAAACTATGAGGATGATGACATCACCAACAAGGACTTACACATGCGATCAATTAGTACTGACCAACAAATTGCAAACCTCCGAGCTGCATTGCTTCAACGGAACTGTTCCGAGAGCTACGTCAATGAGATTCAAGACGGTACGCTGTGGGAGTCTGCTCGATCTACTCCAACTCCAGCTGTGTCTGAAAAGCAGCAGTGGTTCAATACCATACGTCAGATCATATGCGGGCCGTGGTCCTCCAAAGATTCAGGAGCAAAGCAGTGACGAGTACAGTGACAACAGCAACAGAAATTGCTGCACTTGTTGATTCGATTTACAAAACGGACTACTACGTTGATTTGTTGCAACGACTGTGCGATCCGTCAACACTGCATGCGAATCCGGAAGCAATTTCTATTCTCAACCGGTTTTGGTTCTCGCTTCCGGACGACAGATCTATTCGAACGCCAACATTCTTCCGGTTGTGTGACGTGATCGAGAATGCAGCGGAGCCTGATGACCACGATGAGTCGGACACTAGCATTCCTCCATTTTAATCGTTAAACTCAATGAGCCCAGAATATCTACTATTTAAACAAGCAGTTGAGAAGCAGCGTAAAGTAGTCATTAGAAAACAAGCGCTGGCTGATAAGCAACGAGAGCTGCTTAAAACAATGCTCGCCACCTGTCCTCACGAAGAAGTTGAGGAAAAGAGCTCATACTTTTCGGGTAGTTACTACGACAGAGCGACCAACACGACTTGGACGCAGTGCAAATTGTGTGGAGAGCGCGGAGCTGAACACGTTGAGATGCTCAGTTATTATGGGTAACTGTTGACTAGTTGTGTAAATAGGGTTATAATTACTCTATCGCACAACTGACACTCAATACCATGATCAAGTACACATCAGCCGAACTTTCACACATTCTGTATGCTAATGATCCGATGGATACTTGCTGCAATGTGAACGACGGAATGGAAGATGAATACGACAACATTGCTGCTACGATTGTTGAAAACTCAATCACGATGAGCAATGAAGAAGCAATGAAGCAAGCGATCATTTTCTGGTTTGATGACTATATGTACGGTTTGAAGAAAGCAAAGCTGAACGAATGTCTATTGTAACAGAAGCTCTCAGCGAACTATACGTTCCTGCAGCAAACTACACACCTGGTGCCAACGCACTTTTCTTTCAACTCGGTGAGTGGGAGATAGTGGTGACTGGTCACGGGCAGGAGCGCGAGACGCTACGCCGCGCCGAACCTGATCTGTATAACCTAATCGAACGCAGTGTTGCTCGGCTGCAACAAAAAATAAACTCCATCACCCGTTCCGGCGAGTATTTGTTCTTCTCGCAGAGTCTCAATCGCGGAATCGTCTGCAATGTCGATTTCCAAGCAAAACAACTACGGATAGTCACAGTGCTCGATCGTGGCCGCTCCGGCGCAAAACAAGGCACTAAGCTAGTAATCATTGAGGGTGTGACATACACTGTGATCGAACTCGACTAATTGTAAAACTGTTTACGGTACCCAAGGTAGTCGCCCCAGCACCCAAGTGGCGTCAGGCGGATCTGTGAATAATTTTGATACTACACTGTTGTTGTACCACCGTTTATGCTGGGATAATTTGGTTGCTCGCATGCGAGCAACCTCTTCAGTAGTATGCGCTCGTCCCGGTTTACCAGTTCGTGTTGCTGACATTTTTTCCTTAGACTCCTCAGTATGGGTTGATCCTAAACGCGCCGCTCGTATTTTTTCACGAGTTTCTAGCGAAACAGCATGCCCCATTAATCGTTGGCGCTGTTCGGTACTTTTGGGGCAGCCCCTCAGAGCGTTTGATATTTTTTGGTTTCTGACAGGATCTTGTGTCATTGCAACTACCATTTCAGATTGAGTGGCGCGGCACTCTTCATACAGCCGTGAGCGGACTTTCCCTTGGATATTTGTCAAGTGAAAAAACGCCCTTGCTTGTGAACTGTGAGGAAAGGCTCTTGCTAATATCCAGTGAGCGATGAAGTGTTCTCGAGGAGTCAAGTGAATACCATTCCAAGGATTGGCAGCAAGGTCTTTATATTCAGGAAAGAAATCTCGTGCTTTTGGTAAAATATGGTGATGATGTGTACTCCGGGAAATATGCACCCCTGGTCGGGTCGATAAAAATCTCAGATATCGGGTAACCAATCGTTCGCTTCCGCCTCTATTGATGATTTTGTCGTATAATTTTACTGTTGACATTTTATTAATTATGTGGTATACTGTATTTATACAAACACATCCTACACCCACTGGCTGTAATGACAAAGGACTGCAAAATGACTGTATCTCTGAAAACAAGCGAAATGTTGAGCAAAATGCTGATCATCATGGTCAACGCTCACGCTGGTCAATTCGACAAAGGTGGAAATCCTTACGCGTTGCATCCCTTGAAAGTGATGCACTACTTGAAATCTGATGACGAAGAGCTAATGTGCATTGCACTTGGTCACGACGTAATTGAAGACACTTCCGTTACGTATCTCGACCTGCGAAATGCTGGTATGAGCGAGCGTGTGATCGACGCAGTTCGTGTTCTTACCAAAGTCCCTGGTCAAACGTACGATGAATACAAAGCCAACGTGTTTAGCAATGTCGACGCAATGAGAGTGAAACTGTGCGACCTTCGCCACAACACAGACATTCGCCGCCTGAAAGGTGTGACAGACAAAGATATTGCTCGCGTTGCCAAGTACCACTTGTTTTACGTCGAACTCAGTGCTCGTTTAGCAGCCTCAACCTCCTAATTAACCACTACTGCATTCTGCAGCAACAAAGGAAATTTTCATATGATGAAAGTTCAACAATTCATCCAGCAAAATGGTCTGGATGCTCTCGCTGAGCAATTCGACATAACCGTCAAGCGATATGACAACGGTTACGTCAAACTGAACTACAGCCAGATCTCCAGCCCAAAGTTTCACGAAATTTGTGACGAATGCCGTGGATTGGTCCTGCACGTGCTGCCTGACAACACATCTACTGTGGTTGCTCGTGGTTTTCGCCGGTTCTACAACTTGGGCGAAGGGACAACGTCTACGTTTCAGTTCACTGGTTGCACAGCATTCGAAAAATCAGACGGATCTCTGACACTTGTGTCATTTTCTCCACTCGACAACAAGTGGATTATTGGGACACGAGGGATGATCTACGCGGAAGGTAACTTTACATTCTCGCTCACCGCTGCAGGTGGAACTTTCTTTGACTGGATTCTGAAAGCAATGCAACTGACTGAGGAAGAATTCCAACGCTGCATGCGCTCGTTTGATCCAAAGTGCACGTACGTGATGGAGTACACTGCTCCGGAAAATCTGATCGTTTGTCGGTATCCAGAAGCCAAAATGGTATTGCTGAGTATCATTCGCAACGACACTGGCGCTGAGGAGAACACTCCGTCTGCACTGCTTTGGACGTGCAATAACTTGCTGCAAGGTGGGATGAATGTCCGTGTTCCTGCTTCGTATGAGTTTTCGTCCAGTGCAGAGCTTGTTGCCCTCGCTGACAGCTTGCCAGGGTTGCAAGAAGGCTTCGTTATTGTCAACCACGATACGAACGAGCGAGTGAAGATCAAGTCCAAGCAATACGTCGCTGTCCACCAGATCCGCGGAGAAGGTGTGCCGTCAATGAATCGATTGATGGAATTGGTGCTACGGAATGAGCAGGCAGAAGTGCTTGCGTATTTTCCGGAATTTTTGCAATATGTTACGCCGATTGAAGCTGCGCTGGCCACTCTGTTGGACGAGGCAGAGCAACAATATGCTGCCAACATGAGCTTGGAGTCGCAGAAGGACTTCGCTCTTGCTGTGAAGGATAGTACCGTTGCGCCACTGCTGTTCAAGACTCGTCAAGCAAAAACTGACGTACGTGCTGTATGGGATCAATTTGACACTAATCTGCAATCAAAGTTGCTGGAGAAGTACGTATGTCACCCGTCGTGAGTGAGTTGGAGCAAAATCCCGGTGATCTCCGGGATGTGCTCGACAAGCTCCAAGAGGAGTGTGCGGAACTAACCCTGTCAGCTGCGAAGGCCAAGTCATTTGGCCTTATCGATAAATGGCAGGGTGTTACTAACCGACAACAACTTGAGACAGAGGTTGGGGACGTCCTCTGCGTGATCGGAATCCTGGTCGACAACAATATCATTGCATCGGACGCTGTGCTCGCAGCAATGATTGCAAAAACTAACAAACTTAAACAGTGGGCCCCCACTGTTGCAAAATACGTAAGAGGTTAAGATGTATCATTTTGCTGGGTATCTCGTACGAAATGACGCTAGAGATGTCGTACACTACAGTCCGACTCGTGCCCAAGCTATGCACTTTTGTCAACAAAGTGGCGTCGCTCCGAGTGGAATCACTCAGATTTATGATTGGCAAGCGCTGGAGTACACTGAACCTGCGGCTGTAGATGATACGTTGACACCATCTGAGTAGTCGTCTATGCTTCAATTTTCTCTGAAAGATTCTATGTCACTGGATCCATATACATTTGGCGCTACTCCGGCTGCGCAATACCTAGTTCGTACACTGAATGAACACGGTAGCCAATCGATCAAAAAATCGTGTGCAAACCGATCGCGGTCGTTCAACACGAACGTCAATCAGATCGAGAATGCTGTAGCATCTGGTGTGATGAGTGCACATGCTGCAGCAAACTTTCTACGACTGCTGCGAGAAGACGCCACGAAAATTACGTTTGCTGATGTCGGCCAAGACAAATTCATTGCTCAGCTGCTGCGCAATGTCATTATTGGCAATATCAAGCGTGCGATCCGTAAAGTAACCACGATGCGAAAGGTTGAAAACAGCAACGTAAATTTCGACAAGATGCGCCACAAGGGTTCAGCTAAATCAACAAGCGCTGGCACGATCTACACAGTTCTTGGTCTGGACGCAGGAATCAAATACAATGACGGGGACTACTACCGGGTGTATCCAGACTACGACTGCCTCGTAGACACCACTACCCCTGAACTGCTGATGGAACGCAGCAATCGACGGTGCCTACGCCAGGGCAAGCCACACATGAACGAGAAGATACCACGAAGATTAGGCTCACTGATATTAACCAAGGACTCTTAAAATGGACAATATAATCACCCCATCCCACGACAATCTATACGCAGTTGAAGAGATTGTCGTGTTCCGCAACGTATATCTCGTTCGCGCGACTGATTCTCAATCGGCAGAATCAACTGTAGCTAATAGCGACTCTACTGCATACTTTCAGAAGCACGTTAGCTCAGCTGTATCGCATGTATATCCCGTAACAAAAGATTCTGACATTGTTAAGATCATGCGGTCTACTGAGCTATCGGAAATGACGCTAGAAAAGTTCACTGTACAACGCGATCTTTGGTTGGCGAACTGTATAACTGAAAGTTAATGCAGTGAAGATTCGTTTGCTTTCAGATTTACATATGGAGGGGAGAGCGTTCAAGTATACGTATTGTAACGAAGACGTTGTAGTGCTAGCTGGCGACATCCACAACCGCAATAGACATGCAGAGATTCTTTCTCAAATTCCTAGCGATGTGCGAGTGCTTGCTGTTGCGGGGAACCACGAATACTATCACGGCAATTTCAATCAAGTCAATGCTTTTTTGAAAGGGCTCGAACAGCAGTTTGCGAATTACACATTCCTGAGTAACACCTCTGTTGTTATCGCCGGCATCAACTTCTTTGGTGGGACGATGTTTACTGATTTTAACCTCCTCGGTGAAATCTATAAACCTATTGCGAAACACATGGTGTCTAAAAACATTGCTGATTTCGCGTACATTGCCAAAGGTGCTGGCGACGATGACCAAGTAATGTGGACGATTGATGATCACATTAGCGAGTTCGACAAATATGAACGCGAGCTCAAGTTTTGGATTTCGAACACCGAAGGTCAGAAGCGAGTGGTAATTAGCCATTTTGTCCCAACGGCATTGGCAATAGATCCACAATTTGCAAATAGTATTCTCAACCCGTACTTCACTGCTGAAATGGATCGGTACATGGGGTGGGATGGGCTGTGGCTGTTTGGTCATACCCACACTGCATACGAAGGAGCAGTTGGTGATACACGCGTCATCTGCAATCCAAGAGGGTACAGTCACGAACCGAATAATGGTTTCGATCCAACGCTGATTATTGAAATTTAAAAGGAGCTACTCATGAAAATCAAAGTAAACGAAGAAAAGCAAACGGCATCACTCAAAGGACTAACCGTCGACCAACTTAGTGTAATTCATACACTACTATCGCATGTTCAATTGGGGAATGGGACACGTGCAAGTACGGCAGCGTTTGAGCTATTGAATGCATTCGAAGAGTGTGAGGAGTTGTATGATCTTGAAGATTTTGCACCTGATGACAATTTCGCAATCGATGTCGCTCATGATGATGACAGTATTAGTGTGTGGATTAGCTCGCCAATGCTTGTAATTAGCTCACCAGATGGGTATGAGGACGAGACACAGCGCACAAATTCTTGGTAATAGAGACAAAAAAGACCAACAAAGCGGCATAAAGACCGTTGACTAATTCGGAAAACCTTGTATAATTGACTCATCGCAAGCAATTAAGGAGTACCGAAAATGTCCAACCTAGTCCAAATCAACGAATTCCTCGAACAAACTCGTGACCTGTCGATCAGCGAACTGAACGCAATGATCCGTAAGATGGATCAAGCTGCCGAGTCGCAAGTGTCACAAGGTTTTGCTCACAGCATTCTTGGTTACATGAAGCAAATGGAAATCGCTGGTGACGTTGCTACTTTCACAGCTGGTAAAGAAAAAGCTGAAAAACTGAAAGCTCGCCACAATTGGTTGTTCTCCGAGCCGACCGTTGAAGAAGCTGCTGCTGTGATCGTCGAAGTCGCCAAGCTGCCGAAAGCTGAAAAAGTTAAGGTTGAGAAAAAAGGTGACATTGCAAAGCGGATTTTTGCTGGTCTTGCTGACAAAAGCAAAGAAAACGTGATGCGAGTGTTTCAGAAAGAACTGAACACTACTCAAAGCGGTGCGCAAACGTATTTTTATGTCTGCAACGGTCCTACTGGTGCTCCACGCGGTCGCAAAGCAGGTGTGACAGCATCTGCCAAGACTGTGTACATTCGCAAAACTCCAGTCGGTGCTCCTACAAAGCGTGAAATCGCAACTAAGCTGTTCTCAACTGCTACTGATAAGAGCCGTGGTGCTGTGGTTGCTCTGTTTATGGATAAGCTGGGTATGACGAAAGCGGGTGCCACAACGTACGCGTACACAGTGGGTGTCCAACACTTGCGTAATATGAAAAAGTAATCAGGTTGCACCCAAGCGGTGCATATAGTCCAAAACAGCCTTAAATTCATGGAGTGATCCATCATATTTAAGGCTGTTTGCCTTATAACTAACAATACATACATTGCCCTTAATGTATCCTTTGGTAGTGTCAATCCGATCGAGTGAAGCGCAGTTTTGGTTACCTGGTAGATCTGTGAAGAAATCTATACCAAACACCGGGCATTTATTATCCAACGGCCATATTGATTTAAGATACTCACCGCTTAAATCGAACTCCCACTGCTTAACTATTGCCCGACGTTTTGATCTTGTCGACATGTTACGACATATAAACGCCACGTTGTGTTTGTTCTTATTATTATACTTTTTAACTGCAGTATAGTTTGATGATTTCATTTTGTATTCTCCTCGATATATCTAATAATCGCCTCAATATCTGCGATACTCGCATTTGACTTTAAACTATTTGCTCGCCAACTAATAACAGCCACGTTTCCCTCGATGTACCCTTTCGTATTATCGATACGGTCAAGTGAGGCACACACCATCATATTATCTGTGGATGATACAAACTCGGTTCCCAGGACTGGACATTTGTTATCAACCGGCCATATGGACCTGATGTAGTCGATTGTTAAATTATGTTCTAACCCTTTTTTAAGTGCACGTGCTTTACTGTGTCGTAGCAAGGTCTTTTGTACCCAAGGGGTAGTTCGTTGGTGGGTTTGTTTATACTTATTTGCAGCTTGGTATGATACTTCTTTGTTCTGCTGGTAATATTTTGCAACAGTTTCGTTATGAGCATCAGCGTTTTCAGCTTGCCATTCTTTAACTCTGCTTTTTATTTTCTCTTTATTACGTTGGTAGTATTCTCGCTGATACGCCAATACATACTCCTTGCTTTTCACCGCTGACTTGTCTTTCATAATACACTCCTCACATTGATGATGTATTTATGCGAATACCACTTATTACTACACACACATTTTGAATCACAGCTGTTGCCCTTTTATATGAAAGTGACTACAATATCTGTATGAATACACAAACTCTTATCCAACGATATCTTGCAGCTAAAACCGCGTATTATGCTGGGGAACCGATCATGTCCGACGAAGCATTTGACGCTCTTGAGCGGGAGATTGCAAAAGTTACACCAGAACTACTGTTACAGATTGGTGCTCCTGAGCGCGGAGGGAAAGTCCCACTGCCAGCTCCGATGGGTTCACTAAATCAAGTGTTCTCGGATGCCGAGTTCGATCGCTGGGCCAGCCACTATCTGAGCAACTATGCCAGCAACACAATCGCTGTGCTCACGGAAAAGATCGACGGAAACAGTGCCCTCCTGCAATATAAGAACGGTATTCTGATGAACTCGTTCTCACGTGGGAATGGATTACAAGGTGCAAACAATCTTCGGCATACTCGCGAAATGCGCAACATTCCTCAGCAGATTCACGGAAACGACTTCACAGGGTTGATCCGTGGTGAGCTCGCAATTCTCAAATCTGACTGGGAAGCAGTTCGTGCTATTGCTACCACTCACAGTGGCAAAGATTACGCCAATGCTCGCAATTTCACAGCAGGATTCTTGAATGGGAAAACTGGTGTAGCTGAGCTGTACAAATATTTCAAGTTCGTAGCATTTGAAATCATCGGTTCCCCTCTCAGCAAGCAGCAGATGCTGAATGTATTGAGTACATTTGGGTTCACCACGCCCGTCACACACGCTTGCGCATTGAAGCAGTTGACCTTCGCTACCTGCCGCACTATTTGTGAAAAGATGGTTAAAGGTAGCGCATTCGAAGCAGACGGTGCAGTACTTGATGTGGACGATCCTGCTGCACGGGATAATGAGGTCGATCCAGACGATCTTAATCCATCATACGCCATCAAGATCAAACCAGAAGCAGGTGCAGCAACTACCACTGTCATACGCGTGGAGTGGAATGCTAGTAAAGATCGTTTGCTGAAACCCACAGTGCACTTCGAGCCAGTGCAGCTTGTTGGTGTCACAATCCGCAAAGCAAGTGGATACAATGCGAAGTACGTGATCGACAACGGTATTGGCCCTGGCGCAATTGTCAGTATAAAGCGAATGGGCGACGTAATACCAAAATGTGACGAGGTGCTTGTTGCTGTAGAAGTCGACATCCCCGAGCACGCAGTGTGGGGTAACACGAGTGTCGATCTGTACACGACTGATGCCTCGCACGATGGCGACATCGAGATGCAAATTCTCGAACACTTTTTCGCTAAGTTGCAGGTGGAGCACGTCGGCGCCGGGAATGTTACAAAACTGTACAACGCTGGGATCACTACCCCAGTCGAAGCAATTACTGCAAAGATTGGTGTGTACGAGAATGCAGTTGGCAGCAACGGTGTCAAAGCATTCACAAGTCTACATACCAAACTGCAAAGTGTAACGCCAGCACGACTGTTTGCAGCTCTTGGCTCATTTGGTCGTGGTATGGGTGAACGCAAGCTCACTGCTTTGTTCAAAGTGTTTCCATTTGAGCAAGTGCTGAATGGCCTGATTACTACAATCGATATTGCAACAATCGATGGATTCGAGAACAAATCCGCACGAAAGATTCTGGAAGGTATCGACGATGCACGTACGGAATATGCGGTTGTGCGGCCACATATCACGTTTGTGGCACCAGAAGCCAAGCCAGTAGGTGGTACATTGTCCGGACAGGTCTTTTGTCCGACAGGTGTTCGGTTCACTCCTGACATCGTCGAAGCAATCACCAGCCAAGGTGGCGAAGTGACTGATACATTCAGCAGTAAGGTTACGACTCTTGTTGCCAAGGATCCATCTAGTGGATCATCAAAAATTCAAAAGGCGCTTGACAAGGGTGTCAAAGTCATTTCTCTGAACCAGCTGAAAGAATTGCTATGAACCAAAACATTGAGCACGAGCTCAAATACACTGTTGACCTACCTAAATTCTATGCCCAGGCACAACCATTTATTACACGTGGTCTGATTACGACTCGAATAATCAAACAGTGGTACATTCCCGAAATGCTACGTGAGAATGGGATCGTTCGAATCCGTCAAGTCATTCGTGGTACCAATGAAGTTGAATACACCGAGCTGACGATTAAGGTACCAACAGACAACCCAGCAATTCGTAGGGAATTCAACTTCACTGCTCCTCTGTCCTTCAAGATTGGTGAATTTATTGACGCGCTGAACTTGCATGAGTATTGCATTGTCAAGGATCGTTGGGATATTAGACGCATGCTCGGCTACGTCAACTACGGTAATCAGCAACCACAGCCTGAGATCATTGTCGACTTTTTTGGGCACCACGATGGCACGACTACTGGGATACTCGAGGTTGAGAATCCTCCCACTGACTGGACTCCACCACCGTTTGTTCTGCAAGATGTGACAAATGATATGTCATTTACAAATTTTGCGATGGCCACCAATACTGATTGACACCAAAAAAATAATTTGATATACTGGATCTTGTTCTCTTATTAACCCTTAACCTTTCAAAGGAAACCTAACCATGACAAATACTCCAATCGCTACAGCTGCAACTATTCCTACCAACTGGCGTGATAAGCTCGCTGTGATCAATGAGTTCCAACTATCGAATGCTACTGCAATCTCGATGTTCCACACGACTGCAACCGAACTGGAAACAGCTCGCGGTCTGGTTGAGCGCGGCTTGCTGATTATTCCAGCACTGACTGTAGACGAGCGCGCAAAGTGGGCTCCAATCGTCTCAACAACCGACAGCGCCCGCGCATCTACACAGACCACGATCACGGTAGCTCCCAAGACGCCTCAGCAACGCAAGCAACCAACCCCAGGTGCAAAACGTGGTCGTGTCGGTAACAAGATCATCACAGCACTGAATGCAATTCCGGTCACTCCACAACCGATCGATCAGTTCATTCAGGCTCACGGAATCAGCAAGACTGTTCTCCGTCAGAGCAAGCGTTTCCTCGATACACCAATCAAGGTGTCGATTAAGCGAGACAAAGCTACTGGCGTTGAGATGATCAGCCGCAAGTAATTTGCAATGGGTCACTACGACAATTGTAGGGAGGGGTACTGCGCTAAATGCGGTGCAGCTCCCGGCAACTTTGTAGGTGGAGTCTGTTCAGTTTGCAATCCACCAAAGCGCAGGGCAAAAGCACCAACTAAACCTAAACCCTTTCCGCCAACGCTATCAGAATATGACGCAGCAGTGAGAATTGTCACTGCTTACGAAAAATATAAAGAGTAATATGGAAAATCAACACAAAATAATCAAGGGCTACCGTGACCTAACAATTCAAGAAATCGACCTAATGAACCGGATCAAAGAGTTTGGTCCGCAGTTGCTGGAATTGATTGGTGACCTGAATGCCCATTTGGTAGCACAACGCGCCAATGCAAAGGTAGATTTTACTGAACTAACTCGTCTCGATGCAGCTGATCCAATTCGTTGGGTCGACATTGGTCGAGAGAATCTACAACAAGGATTGATGGCTCTTACGCGTTCAGTCGCTCAGCCAACATTTTTCTAACCACAGCGTTCTTCCGATAGAGCCTCCATGTGAGGCTCTTTTTTATGCGTTGATTACAAACGCATACATATGCTAATCTAATTACAACACACTTAAAGGAACGCCAATGTTCGGAACGAATCAAATTATCGGTAAGAAGTATTTTAAAGATGCGCCAAAAAATAGTCTATTTGTGACGTCAATGTTCTTCACACTACAAGGCGAAGGGCCGTTCGCCGGCGAACCAGCACTATTTATCCGTCTTGCAAAGTGCAATCTTGATTGCTCATTCTGCGACACGTTCTTTGACGACGGTGATTGGATGACGTTTGATCAACTAGATGCAAAAATTGATGAAACAATCAAAGCGTACTGGGCAGACAACGGTAAGGAAGTACCAGTATGGGCAGAGTTCTTAGCTGGTTATACTGTCCCTGCAGGCGCAGAAATTCCTGCA
>Ga0247843_1007912_pt1 | contig 12737 bp, 9 predicted proteins | sample LaCruzMarch2017__FD_192420 | JGI IMG/M metagenome (GOLD analysis project Ga0247843, IMG submission 192420) | Freshwater microbial communities from meromictic Lake La Cruz, Castile-La Mancha, Spain - LaCruzMarch2017_8m | ecosystem: Environmental > Aquatic > Freshwater > Lake | place: Spain...
TTCATCTATTACTGCATGAAACACTTGACCGTCGTATACATGGATATATCCCAATTTATAAGCAAATCTTGTACCATCATCGGATATCCAGACCCAGACATCGCCCCTCTGAAAAGTAATGGATTCTTTGTGACGACCATAGATTGTTTTTTCGATTTCCACCGACACTATATTTCCAGCTTGATCTTTACGACACTGATTATTCGACGTCTTTGCCTTTTTTATTGTTTTCTCGACGGGACTGTCGGGCCTTCTCCTCCAACACTGAGTGAGCGTCTCTTTCCTCGTCTTTCCTTTAGTCGCATGCTCTGTCTCTTCTACTTGAAATACACCACCACCATCAATCGTCCCTGATGTTTTTGCAGCCACTATCGACTGACCAATAGTAGAATTTACTTTTGCTTTGGCCGCATGACTCGTCTCCGCCTTCGATGGTTGAAGTGTCTCTCCTTGGATTGCAGTATCGTCCACAGAGCATCCACTGATCATCTTCGATGATTGCCCCCATGACTTCGCAGCCTCTGCAGACTGTCCAAAGGTGTCTCCATCGGCATTCGGCACTTCTGTCTTGACAACAGCACTTTTTTGTTTCTGACATGAGCGTAATAACTCAACGTCGATCGCAAGAATATCTTCATCATTTTCGTCATTATCAATGAACTCATTGCTGTCGTTGATGCTGAAATGAGGCTTCTCTGTTTGACACGTCATTAACGATTGCACTGACGAATTGCTCTGAATGGGATTGAATGTATCTGCTACTAATGATGTCGACTGCTTCTGCTGCTGAATTAGCTTGCTCAGTCGTCTCTTTTCAAGCGCATTATGTCGATTTTCTTCTATTCGTTTCATCTGCTCCTCTGTCAGACCCGACGATATTTCTCTGTTTTCCATTACTCCTCCCAGCACTAAACCTTCGTCGCTGCTGGACTGTTGTGACCTCTTTCTTTGACTATGCTGTTCGGTAAATGAAGTTGTTGCCAAACAGCAGTTACCCTCGTTCATTGTTTTGAAAATAGCACTACATTTTTGTTTCTGACAGGAATTTAAAGCTTCAATATATAAATCATCGTCGATATCATCATCAAAGTCACTATCGTCACGTTGAGGTATTTGGCCTTGCTTCTCGGCTCGTGCAAAGTCATCTTCGTTCATCTTTTCTTCATCATCGTCTAAATCGCAAGCATTGACGTCACTATCATCGGACGTGAATAAATTCATCGGCTTCAAACCTTCTATAGGTTCATCATTTGTGACATGGATGTTGTGTAAATCTTGAGATAGTTTTTCGACGGCCGACGATATCGTGCTGCTAGTTGTAGAAGATGATGTTGTTGCTAGATCGTTGTTGCATTTCTTATTTTTTTTCCAATGTTTGGAACTCAGCTTTGATGATGATGATTTTCTCCTCCCCCCATCTACAGCTATACCAATCATGGCTATCTTACCACCAAGATTGCGGTGTGTCGCCTCGCGTTCCCCTATCGTACGCAGCAAGAGTATGGGAAAAGGGTCGTAGTCGTCTTATCTTCTCTCCTTGTCGTTACCAAAATCAGTTTTAATCAGTTTTTACAAAAGGCGCGTCTCTTTGTCGTTAAGTGCCTAAAGTTTAAAGTCTTAAAAGCATTTTCATTTGGCGTACACGATGTTGTTGTGATTGGAGAATACTGTAGAAGATGAAGGGGTATGATGCAATCGCAGACTGACGACAACGACGACGGCGTAGGAGGAGAAGGAGGAGGAGTAGGAGAGGACCCATCGTCATCGTCTTTTTCACAGGCGGTGGCTGCTCCTCTTTCTACCAACAACAACGACGATGCATCTGCTACCCATTCACCACAAACAACAACAGGCATGTCAAAAAGTCAAAGGAAGAAACAAGTACGATACGAAAAGTCATTAGCCATTAAACGTAAACGGAAGGAACAAATAAAGGAAGTCAAACGTCTCAAGGCCATGAAAGAAGGACGTGATTTAGTCGCCGAACGTGCATGTCAATTAAAAAACGAGGCGGCGGGGATTGGTAAGGCCAAACGTGATGCCAAATGGCAGTCATTATTCGCACGTCATGGTAGTAGTAGTGGTAATGGGAGATCATCATTTCGTATATGCTTCGATTGTGGCTTTGAATCACAAATGACAGAGAAGGAATGTAATTCATTAGCATTACAAATACGATACGCATATGCCGTTAATCGACGTAGCTCACATCCGGTACATGTCGATGTTTGTGGTTTGGGACATGGAAGTAAAACGCGTATACAGTTGGACAATGTAGATGGCTTTCCAGACCGATGGAAGGATCGTGCATTTCATTGTCATGAGGATGATATAGAGGTGGTGTACTCTAATTTTTATCGTTGTGATGATGCGAAGACGTCGACAGAGGAAGAGAAGGGGGATGCCATAAGAGATAGTAACGATATTGCTCAAAATGATTTTGATGCTACAACATGCAAATATGAAGATGTTGGACGGGAGGATAACTCTTTGATAGTTATTGCTAATGAGACTACGAACGCAGATAATATCAATGATGATACTGTCAAGTCGTGTGGCAAATCGTTGTCGCAGCAACTACCATCGAATCACAAATTTGTATACCTAACTGGTGATTCGCCTCACACACTAACCACGCTGAATGACAATACTACATATATAATTGGTGGAATTGTTGATCGTAATCGACTTAAATTAGCAGCATTACATCGTGCCGAACATATCAATTCACAATTGCCACAATTAAATGTCACGACTGCACGATTGCCATTGGAGGAATATTTAGATTTTAAAGGCTCGACACGTATATTGACATGCAATCATGTTTTTGAAATATTATTACACTATCGTGAGAATGGATACACTGATTGGCGAACATCAATTATGGCAGTTTTGCCATGTAGGAAGGATGTTGAGGAGAAGAAGACACAAAGTGCTCGATTGTCTTCAAAGGATGTTGAGGACGACGACGAGAGGGAGGCTGACAAACTGACCAACAAATAACAGTAGACGAATCAAACTAAACAAAATTATAATTCTCGGAGTAACTTTTGAATACTAAAAGTGTTATGATGAGGCTGAAGGGAGGAGTGAGGACCGGGAAGGAATTCGACACTCGACTTGTCTTGGAGCTCGTTTCTTTTTGCGGGAAGAATTAGAATTGTCGTGCGAATCATCACGCAGACTCACTGTTTCGATCTCACCATTGGACAGTGCCGACAACTCCTAGTAGCATCCGTAGGCACCCTAACCCGATCGTTTACTTTAGACAAATGTTAGCTGACGAATGGATGACGTAGTGAAGATGCTAAGAGAATGAAAGTGGTAGAAGCATCTTGTTAGGGTTAGGTTCCTAACCCTAATTTGTTTTGCCGACAGGAGTCGGGCGAGGGGGTTGAATCATTATTAGAACATGATTCCATTCCCAACTGCTGACTGATATCTTGTCTTACATGTTATATCTATATCTATATCTATATATCAATACTCGACGGATGGCATGCCGAACATAAGCCTATGATTTCAAGGGAACATTTAAACACTACATTTTCTTTACGGTGCAGTGTTGGCTAGGTAGCACACGAGAGTGACGGCACAATGGTTCATCAAATACGCACAACACTTACTTATAAATATTGAACAAAACTCCCAGAAATACAGGATAAGACTAATAATATACCAATCCATACACTGTTTCTTGATCCAGCAGATCTGCAGAACTTGCTACACCTACTTCAACTGACTGCAATGTCCGCTCATTCCAAGTATTTTCAAAGAAACACAATGTCATTGCCGCAGCTTGCTCAGTTGCATTCAACCCCAACCAAGGCATATTGTACGATTGTGGTTTGAAACCTCCCACACCAGTCCATGTATCACGTAACCAACCAAGAGTCTTTAATGCATCTTTCATATCTGGATGTGTTTCAAAATCATCCCAGGAGTAGATAATGATTCTGGAAGCAATCCCATGTATGTTGATAGAAACCAATAAGTATTGCATCTGATTGCTGCTCGGTCGTAAGTTCCATCCACATTCTCCTTTCGATTGATGCACTACCAAGAGTATCCCACGTTGTCTTGTCATAAAGCAATGATGTACGTGCCGAACGTTGTACATCACTAGGCAGTGAATCCCACTCCACATAACGTTGCTTGACTTTTGGATATGGGAATGGAGAAGAATTGGGTGTCATATCTGCCATGTCCCACGAGTCAATAAAGTAGCATAGCTCTCTTGCGGCAGCTTGTTCAATCTCTGTAAGGCCGTCCCAACTCTTATACACTGTATCAGGAGCAAGAATACCGGACTGTCGATTAACAGACGCCACCGCCATCATTGACAATGAGATTCGGTTCTTATCCCACATAGCTTCTGTCCATCCCAGTGTCACTAGAGGTAGGTCAAGTCCGTAGAATGATAGGTCATACCAGCTATATCCACGGAAATGATTGATAAAGCAATCCCATGTTGACTTTGTATAACCAATAGTGGATAAAGCTTTCTCAATTTCATTCGATTGCAAATTATCCCACGTCGATGATTCAATGTCATGATGTAGACCAATGCATTCCATGTTAATGGTGTATACCCAAGACTATTAGCGGCAACAGCACGTGCATTTTCATCGACAGTATACCAATCAGTATAACGAAAGTTGGTTTTCCTAATGCCTGGGAATCCACCATATCCTATCCCATCGATTATATTACTATCCCACGTTCGTTGTGTGTAGCATAATTGAGCAGCTGCATATCTCTCATTATCACGTAATTCGTACCATGTCCATGTCATCCCATCCGTTAATGGTGGGTCGACTAACTTGTCGTCCCATTTGATAGCATTCCAACCTAATATCTCATACCATTGTACAACTTGAATGTATGTAGCACCCAAATAGGTCCAATTGTAACTAGTGTAGTGATTCTGCCAACAATCCCAAGTTAATGGAGTAGTATATCCCAATGTAAATGCGGCGGATGATTCTTTGGCAGAGAGACTATTGTACTGTAACAGTTCAATGGGATTTGTACCAGGATTATCCCACAAAGTTCGGTTGTATGATAATAGTACAGCTGCAGTCTTTTGGTCATCCGTAAGATCATCCCACGATAGATATCATACATCTATTCGTGGTGATCGTGTATATGGGATAGGTGCCATGGATGGCATATAACTACTTGATGGTACCAACGATGGCACTCCTGATGGGACAGGTGTTATACAACATATACCCTCTGATAATTGGATTGTATTACATTCATTAATTTTTAATGCAATGTCTACAAGATCATTACATGTCATATCATTCGTTGGTAGTATAGCATTTGTGTTTATTCCTAGAGAGTCATCGTTGCATATTGTACATGGTTCCTTGATGTCCAACTCGGTAGGTGATGGAGTTGAGTCATCAGTATCATCATTGTTGTCATTCTTGTCATCATTGTAATTGCCATTGCCATCGTTGTTGTTGTTGTTGTTGTTGTTGCTGCTGTTGTTGTTATTGTCATCGTTGTTGTCATCATTGTCATTGTCATTGTCATCGTTGTTGTTCTTGTCATCGTTGTCATCATTATCATCATCATGATCATCTGTATTCCCTCCCTGAACTCTCCTCCTATTGGGTACAGATGCCAGCACTCGCGGTGTTGATATCATCTGCGTCTTCTTTTGAAGTTGTCTATCGTCATCATCAATGATATCTTCTAATGAAATCCCGGCAATACTGCTCCAAAGACGTGTCAACAACATCGAACTCTCTGTGATGATTTCACATATCATTGGACGACGTGGTTGCAGTCAAAACGACATTGGACGATGCTAATACGGAGAATTGTGGAAATAGTAGCAACAGGATGGAAACGAGTGGGAGCGACGAGCGGCAGCAATGCATCATTTGCAACGTTTTGTTATGGTCTGGTGAGACTGCTGAGATTTTTCATCTGAGCCGAACCCTGAAAATTCGAGTGAGGAATCCTACCTATCTACATGAAGTGCTCAGCATGAAGGCAAAGAAGGCAAACCTTCACGCCACTACCACCCTTCTTTTCATTGTACTACCATTATTATTTGCAACGTCGACGGTGGCCTTCTCCATCACTCGATCATCATCATCAACTACTCCATCGACGCTCAATCTGCTTATTAAGCCGGAAAGACAGCAGCACAATCAACCAATAATAGCACGGAGGCGTCGACATTATCATGTAATGAGGACTGATGGTCCTGACACTACCGACAACAATTCCAAGATGGGGTACGAAGAAGAAGATACAACGACGAATATTAAGAATAAGAAGAAGGTTGACAACGTGAAAATATTAGGCATATGTGGTGGTATTGGATCCGGTAAAAGCACAGCATGCAATTTAATGGTCGAATCATTGGGCTGTATGGCATTAATTGATGCCGACAAGCTAGCGCATTCAGTATACGGCCCGGGCAGTATCGCAGCAAATGAAATCATAGCAGAGTTTGGACAGGATGTTGTCATGTTGCAACCTCCACACTCCTCCGACGACGAAGACGAAGGAGCAGAGTCTATTGTTGAAATTGATAGGAAGAAACTTGGATCAATCGTATTTAGTAATTCTGACGCCATGTCAAAATTAGAAATGATAGTATGGCCACACGTACGTATCAAGATAGAAGAACGAATACAAGATATTTTGCAGCAACAAGAACAACAATCATCAGATACTAATGCAACCATTCCAAACACAACAAATAACTTTATAGTAGTCGAGGCAGCATTATTACTCGAAACCAATTGGCATGATCTATTTGATGGATTATGGATCATACAATCTTCATGTGAGGTATCAAAACAACGACTAATCGAAACACGTGGTATGACTGAAAAGGAGGCATTGATACGAATACATGCACAGGATACACGTCGAGGCATTGGTCGTAGGAGGTCAACTACTAATAGTAGTAGTAGCGATGATGACAACAAGATGAAGGACGATGGTGTAGTAACAGCAATTATTACAAATGATGGATCATTAAATGATCTTGAGGAGGCATTACGAAGAGCTCTGTACGACCCAACATCGTTCAAGAAGGAGAGAGGGGAGGTGAACTCTAATTTTTTGTGTGACCTACCGAGTTATTACGATGAATAAAATTCTTTCAAACATTTAATTTTAACTAAACTTATTCCGATTATCTTTTATGCAGGCTCCACGTTCTTGTTTCCTTATCAATATAATATATATCAATCATCATTCGTATTTATCCTCTAACCTACTCATTTCTGTTTACACTGACGATTTGCTGTCACATTAATTAAACTTGTTCATCTTCGTTTTGCCGGATTTGCCCCCAGCACTGCAATCGACAGCTGGTCCCTTAATCGTCACTGTAGTGAATTCAGATGTACTATCGTATGCCACACTGTAACTCGCTGGAAGAGATATAGTCTGCTGGACGTAAGTCACATCTTCCTCATAGGAGTTGCTGTAAGCGATACACGATTTTATATGAGAGAGAATGACAAAGACATAGATATGTAAGCAAGCAACAACAATTGGGTACTTCAAAAGTGATAAAGGAAAGAAGTTGATGTTGAGAACATTAGCGTTACTCACGGCGTGTCTCCGCTCACAAAGGTATATGGAATCATGGGCTCCCAGTGTACAATTTGACTATCATAGCTTCCAATGATCAAAATTGGGTCAGTCCACTGATCGACATCAACTGGGACAGCATAGGCGTGGATACTACTATGTGGGACTGCAGATTCTAAATCAACAGTAAAGAGCTCGGGCATATTAGCAATCTTGCCATCATCAGAACCAGAACCAGCTGTCACTTTACCCACGGCAAAGAACTTCTTCCCGGCAAAGGTAGACTGGGCATCACCAGGAAAAGCGCATATCGGTGCTCCCGGAATTACGTCACATGACATCAAGTCGCGCTGTGCCGATGTGATACGGTAGAGATGAAAGTCGAGATGAGGCTTGCCAAACTTATTTAGATCTGGATGACCACATGGCTGCCAATCCATTCCCAAGTGATCAAACCCCGTGGCCTTATAGAATTCCGTACTAAACTTATAGGAAGGAGGGGCCTTGGTATCAGGAGGTGGAGGGCCTGCGCACACTGGGAAGGGCAAATTTGCATTGGGGGCATTAAACCTGATCACGCCGGTGTATTCACATGTTGCCTTATTCACTGAAATAGAGTGAGAAAGAGAATATTGCTGCTGAACTGACATCATGATGTTTCAACTGTGGCTTTAGTTGTCAATGAAGGAATGAAGAAGTAGTGTTGAGGTGATGATAGTCTCCTCGATTGACGGCGCTGGTATTAATCCCAGTATCGTTTGGATGCCGTCAAATCACAAACTTCAATCAAAATTCGGAGAGAATTCCAAAAGCAGATGGCCGAATTCGGAAGAGTCACGCATTGCATCAACATCGAACAGACAATGAGATTCCTGCACTTCGGGAGAAAGCAGAATGATGATGATCAACCAAAACTTCAGAGCGTACCGCGTCGTCGTTTAACTTCTGCAACCGATACTGGACAATCCATCATCCAACGAAGGATAACTTGGACCGATGGGAATGTCAACAACGACGATGAATCGTCGCACTCTCAACTACAACGTGAGGTTGCCGATTTAAAGTATGAAAATGCCAAACTCCGTGCTCGACTAGGTCGACGTCCATCGTATGATCATGTAACTCGTTTACCCCAGCATAGTCAAACGCTTACTGGGAAACGTGGTTTAATAATAGGTGGTGGACCCGCAGGACTTGCACTCGCAGTATCATTACATCAGCGGGGGTGTGAGGTGCGTGTACACGAACGTTCGACCGTGGGGGGAGAACTGCAGAATAAGAAGAAGAAGGGGTTTGGTTGGTTACTCATGCCGAATGGTGTCACGGCCCTTGACGCACTGGGCATTAAGGAAAGTTGTCTTGGAAAGTCACGTGCCATCGAAACGATGGAGGTATACCTTAGTGAGAATGATGAGGAACGGTCCGACATTGATGAGATATTTTGTTGTACTCGTGAGGATTTAATTCTAGGGATGATGAAGATGTTGCCACAGGGGTGTGTCATTCGTGGCAGTACCGTCCTTGCTATCGAGTCGAAGGGAATCTCTGAAGAAACTGAAGTTACGGCAGTGAAAGTCCTATCGGCCTCAGGTCACGAGGTATTACTACAATCTCGTCAATTTGACGAAGACGAAGGATTTGATTATGTATTTGGGGCAGACGGAGTTCATTCAATACTAGCACGACAGCTGAACCCAGATATGGACCGGCATCCAGGTGGATCAACCAACACCATCGTCACATGTCTTAAAGATGAAGTATTAGCACAACAGCTCGGCACTCGATTCATAAAGACTTACTTTCGCAACAAAGCACAGAAACAATGCTGTGCATTCGGTCTTCTTTCGCCCTCAAGAGGGGTCGTGCTCGGTTTTATGCAATTTAGCACAAAATTGCATGGTACAGCACCATATGAGTCGGGTAACAACAATATGCAAACTGAGGTACGAGGTTTTATTCACAAAGTACTAAACCTTCCGTTACCACCAGAAGATAACAAGTCAGATAATATTCGTAGGCTCCGTACTTATCTCGGGATACTCAATCAATATGATTTTGACTATCATATATGGCGATTTGTACCCAGCGGATATGCGTCCACGAGTCATGGAGTCAATTGTGCCATTCTTGGTGATGCTCTACACCCCATGTCTGACTTTAGTAGTCAAGGAGTAAGCTCGGCTATTGAGGATGCCGTGTCATTGGGTCGCTGTCTCTCTGCCCAGAATGTAGACACGGATATGACGGTACTGCAAATGTATGATTCTGAACGACGTAATGTTGTATTACGATATATAACTGCGGGGGAACGTATACTAAACGATTTCCTAACCGATGGGGAAAAGTCAAGTAGAAGAAGAGATTCATTCTGTCAACCTTTCTCGAAGGGTGGAAGTTCGAGGAGTAATAGCTTCAAAAATGATTGTGGAAGGTCAGATAGCAAGATACCTACAGACTCCAGTCAAAGTCCATTCCATGAGCAAAGACTGTCCAAGGAAGGTACTGATGACCATGACTTCCTTGACCCGTCTCTTGTCAACATGTCTGTCCTCTCAACAAATGCATACAATTACCGTTGGGCGACGCTCCCAAACGACGTAATCCCTCTTACTGCAGCATCGTCTGACTTTCCAGTCTGCCCCGCAATCATTAATGCGCTGAAGGAACACATTCAGCAGGGTTACTTTTGCTATGGGCCCAACGAGGGGCTGCCACACTTCCGTGAGGCATTCGCTGCGTATTTTAGTGAACGACTTACCCTAGGTGTTGCCTTCTGTAAGGAGCAGGAGGATGGAAATTTACCTTTTGGAATTACCTCAATCGATGCTGCTCAAGTTATGGCAACGAATGCTGCAGCTGCGGCAGTTTATGCGTCGGCGTCAGCAACAATCCTCCACATCGGCGATGAGGCTCTTGTTATGTCACCAGTTGACTTTCTGCTTTCAAATTCAGTCAGTGCTATGGGTGGTGTGGTCATTCGATTTTCCATAAAAACACGTAACTGCATTACTCGGCCAACGTTCGATTTGGTTGAGATGGAGACACTCGTGACACCTCGTACTCGTATGCTATCAATCTGCAACCCTCACAATCCACTTGGTAGAGCCTGGTCACTGAAAGAATTGCGTGATTTGGTAGACTTTGCCGAACGTCATAAGCTAAGCATTGTGTCTGATGAAGTTTGGGGTGATATGGTACATGCACCAAGAATTCATATCCCCACAGCGTGTGTCTCGCCATACGCCGCCTCGAACACATATACAATTTATGGATTTAGCAAATCGCATGGATTAGAGGGATTACGAATTGGTGCACTTGTGGCACCCAGTCCCGATGAACTAACCAAGGTACTCACATTGTCACACACGGACACAACCGCCAATGGTGCGTCAGTCATTGCTCAAGTGGCTGCTATTGCAGCAATGACCGAGGCAGGTTCATGGTTAGTCTCTTGGAAGCTCCATCTACACGCATGTGTGAAGCACGCCATTACACGTCTTAACATGATGGAGGGCGTACATGCGAACTTGCCCGAATCATGCTTTGTAATCTGGGTCGACGTTTCAAGTATCCTCTACCCTCTACATAATCAGCATGTGAATACAATGTCCGATAATGATGATGATGTTGTTGTGACAGAAGAGGAGGGCGAGGAGCCTGAAATGAAGCTTATGCAATGGTTGATCCATGAACATAATGTATGCATAATCCCAGGACTTGAACGATTCTTTGGACCTGGCTCGAAAGGTCATATCCGTATCTCTGTCGCCACTTCAAAGGCTATACTTGATTCAGGCCTCGATCGATTAGAGCTTGGTTTGAAACTTTGGCCGCAGTGCAATTCTACAAACTAGTAACATGCATGGTCACCTTCCACAGAATGTGTGGATTTTTTCATTAAGAAACTACATAAGAACTGTATCACCTTGTCAAACGATCTTTTTATCATCATCTTAATCCATCATCTCATTTTATATCATATGTTATATTCAGCCTTTGATCTTATCAACAAGCATATCAATCCATGGCTCCACCTCCTGCATCCCCGTTCTTTCATCACATTCCCCTCGATCACAAAATCGTGTACCGCCCAACTTCTCGAGACGACTATCTAACTTTTGTGCCACCCGATTGCAATCCTTTGCGGATGTATGTCGTCGATCTAATAATAAGTTGGTATCTCCTAATCCCAGCACTGCAAATTGGACCTTGTTCGTTAGTAATGTCTCGGGATGCGTCTTACGTTGAAAGTAGCGTATACATGCACCTGCATCCTCGGTGGGGGATTCATTCTCGATTGTTTGGACAATAAATATTGCTACTGTTGTATTGATGATGGGGTTGACATTTTCGCCCAGGAGTGCAGCTTGGAAGTCTTTCGATTTCGACATGGATATTGTTCGTACGTTGATCGACGGTGGGAGCTTGTTACTGATTAGTATGGCGACCTCGGAGGATAGTCCACCTCCGTGAAGCAGTATCACATTTGCAATAATATTACCGCTCATATTCCATATCGATTCAATATGAGATGAAGCACGTGAGCGAGTGCGGAGCGCATTCTCAAGGCGGAGCTCTTATCGTGAATCCGTTGTTCGACGATACACCAAGGAGTCGTTTTAGACTCAGCGTCTCGGCGGGAAGCCAAAAGAGGACAATCCACGAACCGGAAGGGAGAAATGAGTCGCGCTTCTCATCAATAAGCAAAAAATATTAAAAGAAATCTAAACGTCACTACCATTAAGTATTTTTTGTCACTATTTGGACAAACACTGTTGTTATTCGGACAAACAAACTGTCCGGGCCTTCGGACGCTGTGTCCAAAACGACTCCAAGGGAATGACGACAGGGGGTAAATGGCGCGCATTTTGCCTTGATTTTCCGCGATGACCACTCGAGACCTTCGCACCAAAAAATCTGATCGAACGAATCTGATCGAACGTTCGGATTTCAGAGTTCAAACATTCGCACGAGAACGTTTGGCAGTTGATTTTTTGGTGCAAGGACTTGAGTGGTGACGCGGGTCAGGCGCGCCATTTACGAGTTTTAGGGCTATTTTTGCGCGTGACATCCTCTTGTACTATTCCTACGTACAGTCCTACGAGGCCCTCGCGCAGAAATTATTTTGGTTTTCGCCGTGCGACCATGGCGTCGAGCGGCGTCGG
>Ga0247843_1007913_pt1 | contig 12736 bp, 6 predicted proteins | sample LaCruzMarch2017__FD_192420 | JGI IMG/M metagenome (GOLD analysis project Ga0247843, IMG submission 192420) | Freshwater microbial communities from meromictic Lake La Cruz, Castile-La Mancha, Spain - LaCruzMarch2017_8m | ecosystem: Environmental > Aquatic > Freshwater > Lake | place: Spain...
GGCGGTGCGATGTTCCGCCGCAGTCGATCTCTCGGTCCGCGCTCTCAGCAGCGCAATGGCGGTAGCACCGCAAACAATGCTGCCCCCCCAGACGCGGCATGGGATGCAGTAAGCAGCGCGAGCAGCAGCAATGACGACGCACGCGAGGAGGAGGCGACTCCGGACGAACTCCGACGAATCATCGCCGGATTGCGCATTTCGGTAATGACGCACGCCGACTCGTCCGCCGAGAGCGCCGAGCACTTAGCCCGACTCCGACTCGCGCACGACAATTTGTACAGGGAGCACGTGAACCTGCAGGAACAGATGGATGACGCCGTCGAGTTGTTGAAATATTTAAAGGACGAGAAGGCGAACTACGAGGACAAATTGCGTTGCTTGACGAACGAGAATAATGTATTGAAGAATATGAGCGAGGGGGATGTGGTCAGTATGACTATTGCACAATTGACGAAGGAGAAGATGAATTTGGAGGCACGGCTGCTTGCCGAGAAAGAACATGGCAATGCTAGCGCGACGAATGACAACAACAACAACAACAACGGCGCTGGGGATACCGAACCGGACAGCAGGAAGACAGCAGAAGTAATAAACAAGTTACAAGTCAAGAATGACGAATTGTTAAACACGATTGATATGTTACAAAAGGCACAAATCAATTCCACTGCCGAAATTGAGAATTTACAACAAATGAAGGTAGTGTACGACGCACAATCACAATTACGTGCCATGGATGAAAATAGCGTTGCCACATTGACCAAAGAAAATGACGAATTACGTAAACGCGTCGAACTATTAGAACGATCCAAGAAGGATATTGAAAATGCATCCCAAGGCAAGGACGTCATGCATACACAGCGTCTCGGGGAGTATGAAAATATATTACAAGCCAAAATGGAGGAACTTGAATCTGCATTATCCGCAAGGAATGAATTTCGTGATGAATTACACATGACACGCATGCTACTTGAAAGTGAACGTGAGGAATCCATTACTGAACGTAAGGCGATTGAGGATGAACGCATGGTGTTGATTGAGAAACATAATAGTATAGCGGCTCAACGTGAGGAACTACGTTTGACTAAAATTGAAATTGAGACAATGCAGAGGGGGGAACAACATCACACGAAAGCTTTGTCAAGTAGTAGTAGCAGTAGTAGAGACGCCGAAGATGACGACGGCAATCGCCGCGAATCATTGATTGAGAGTCTAGAACAGACCAATCAAAAACTAGTGAAGGAAGGTGACGATATGAAGTTATATGTCCAAGCATTAAAAAATTCTTTAGAGAAGAAGGATGAAGAATATGAGTCAGTAGAGAATGAACTAAGGCAGCAACTAACAGTATTGCAGGAACAGGTTACATTGTATCAACAACAATTGGTCACGTTAGAAGAAGCAAATGTCGATGGGGAAAGTGAATTTCATACTGAAAGGATGGAATTACAACAACAACTGGCAGCATTACATGGACGAGTGGATGTCTACCAACGGCAAGTCTTTGAATTACAAATGCAAACACAGGAGTATCAACGAAAGGAAGTCACATGGCATGAGCAGAAAGATGAATATCAACGTATGCAAGTCAAGACGGATACTAAAATTAAGGAATTACAGGAACAGCTAGTAAAGCATGGGGATATACGACCGAGTATTGGTAGTAGTAGTAGCAGCTACAGTCATGCTTCATTAAAAGCTACACCCACGACATCCCAACAACAACAACAGCAGCAGCAATATCCAGATAATTTAGAAAAAGAGATGCAAGAACGTCTATCGAAACGTATTGCCGTACAATTACATGATGCCAAACTTGCCATGGAGGCACAGATACGAGAAGAGCTCGAGGCTGAATATGCTGCTGCTAGAAGTGGGGGAGATGTGAATAGTGAGTACTACTCACCCGATGATGATCAGGACGAGGAGGAGCAACTTGAGAATGAGAGTACTAGTAAAAGTATATCGGAACTTGAGAATACGTTACGAAGACAATTGTCTCAGGCCAAGGCCGACCAGACGGATTTGTTAGCGAAAGTAAAGGAAAGTCAGAAACAGTTCTTAACTGTACGTGAGGAGTTCAAGAAGAAACTTGAGAAAGAGAGGACTCGGAATAGAGAGTTGGAGAAGGAGAAAGATGACCAGCAATTAGTTATTGAGAAAATGTTAGACGAGCATCAGGGCATAATGGCTCAGCTTGAGGAGTTACAAGAGTGGGAGGAGGATAGAGTCAATGTATTACAGCAGCATCAACAACAGATAGAGGAGCTGGAGGCACGCGAGGAAGAGTATGCAATTCAAATTCAACAATTACAGAATGATATTGATGAATTGGTGACCGAGCGTGCAGCTCAATATGACGAATATGATACGTTGCAAACCAATCATCAAATATTGATAAAGAAGATTGAAAAAGCCGATGATGAGCTTCAACGTGTTATGGATGATTTAGAAAAATTGAATACCGAGAACACCGAGTATGCAGAACGGATCGAGGCCTTCAAGAATGCATCAATTGATAATGAAGATTCGAAGGTCAAGTTCAGGTAAGAGACTGGTAAACGTTTGTGCTGTCGCTATTGCGTTATGCTGTTATCTAAATATGCTTTAATTCTATTCTTCTTCTGTCTTGTAGCGTTCTCCAAATTGAGCACAAAGCATTACAGAATCAACTGTCAAAGCAGGATGAGCTTAATGAAAATATGGTACGACAAATCGAACAGCTTAACATTGAGGCTAAGGACCTACACAATACAACTCAATCGTTAGAGCACAATCTAACGCTCGTCAAGAAAGAACGAGATACACTCGTTGACTCCCTAAATGAATCTAATGAACAGTGTTCACAACTTGAAACCAAATTGGCCTCAGCCTTGGATTCAAGTCAACGCGAAGATGAGTTTTATGAACAAAAGTTGGAAAAGTTACAAAACCAACTCACACAAAGTGAGGCAGCAACAGCTGCGGCAATACTTGCTATTACTGATAAAGAGATAGCAATTCAGGATCTAGTCGGCACAGAAACAAAGCTGAAAGTGTCAATTGCTGAGCTTCAATCACAACTTTCTGACTCAGCATCTCAGGTATCTAAGCTCATTAATCAACTCTCCATCGTATCAGGCGAGAAGACAACTCTTGCAACAAGACTTGATTCGATTACCGAAGACCTATCGGTAATGACGGCGACAGCAAACATTGGTGAATTGCAAGAAAAGATCGATCGCCTAGTAACAGAACTTGATGCTTCCAAATTAGAAATTGTCGACCTTAAGACTCATCGGTTAGATTTGGCCAATCAGCAACAGCTCAAAGAAGTGGAATCGACCGCCGAAGCCGAGATACCTTCCATAGCGGTCCAAAGAGAAGTTCATGAAGTGAACAATCTCAAAGCCCAGATTGAGATGGCCAAGCAGCAAATGAATGAAGCAGAGTCCAAGGCACTCCAACCGGAGATTGACGTTCTCAAGACTGAACCACAGACCATTTCTAATACCAATTTACTCACACCCGAAAGCACAGCTGCGATTGAAGATCTGATGAAGGATCTTACGCAGGTGAATGATAATTTCCAACGTCTAAAGCGAGAACATACTGAAGAAGTGGAGAAATTAAATGCCGATTTGAGCGAGTTGTGTGACAAATGTGTGATGTTAGAGGAGGCTGTACAAGATATTCAGTTGGAAAAGGAAGATCTCGAGCTCGAGAATCAAGAATTGGCATCAAAGCTGGCAGATCTTACGACACAAGCGAAGAAGATGCTATTGAATAATGAATCATTAGAAGAAGAGATACAGGATCAGCAAATCGAGTACGAGGATAGGATTTCCGAGCTGGAGAGATTATTGGCAGACAAACAGGATCACGATGCTCAGTTGGGCACGGACACGACAGAACAGAATAAGGTCGAAAAGTCCGTCGGGGACGGAATCGTCGAGGGTGCAGAAAGTTCGGACATTCCAGAGTTGAAGGCGAAGAATGCTGAAATAGTCGAATTGCTACGATTTTCCCACGAGCAAAATGATGCAGCTGCAGACTTAATTGAGCAACTCAAAGCTGAGAATGCAAAGCTTCGACGACTTATATCGGAAAATGAAAGTGTCAAATCATCATCACAAAAACTGCTGACGGCAGGTGCACATAATGATACTACCTTGTCTTTTGATCAACAACGGGAGCTCGAACACCTTAAATCAGTTGTATCCCTCACTGCAATCGACCGGAACACCTTCGATCGCCGACTCTCCGAATTGACAGACATGTGGGGAAAAGGACCTTCACCGCATAAGAGACCGTGTGATGCACCTACCTCTCCAGCAGTCGGTACCACGCCTGGTTTCGAATCAGGAGTCGCATCAACTCCATTAACAACACAAGGCCCTGGGTTAACATCCACTCAAATGACGCTATATCGTGACTCATCTGTCTCCCATAACACATCATCAAATGTCACACCACCACCTCTTCAAATAGTCAAGCAAATTGAACATCTAACCAATGAGAATGGAGAACTTGCTCAGAAGCTGGGGAATGCAGTCGCCGAGAAAGAGTTTGCTTTGTCGACATTAGCCAAGTTGGGAGCAAAGGTAGAAGAATTGATGGAGAGGAATCGATTATTGAGTGATCCTGACTCAAAGAGTCACAGTCAACGCTTGTTGCATCAAAGACGTCTTCTTAAAAATGATGTCCGACAAAGTAGTGACGAACGTGGGCGTGATCCAGACGTTGTTATTGTTGACGCAGGACGTTCATCATCATCATCTCCATATTCATATCCTACTGATTTGGCAATAACAAAGTATCAACATTCATCCGCTGGTGGTAATGACGAGGCGTCTACTGCTAGTGAAATGGAGTCTACTATTCGTTCATACGGTTTTGAACAGCAGACTACTAAACCTCGTGAACCAGAGTCCGCATCTGAACTTGGCAACCCTGGACGCTGGCCATCGTCATACTCACACCCAATGGAACACAACGACGGCAATAGTAAACGAAATTATCCAAATAGTAATAGTAGTAGACGTACTCATTGTGTAGAAAGCTTGGACGAAGTCAGGTCTGTAAAAGTCAACGGAGGCAATTATGTTGGATCTGTCAACGATAGAGGCCAGAAACACGGATATGGTAAGATGACGTACGACAATGGTAATGAGTATGACGGAGAATGGAAGTATAATAAGAGAGATGGAAAAGGTTCGACAAAGTACAATAGTGGGAACTTGTATACCGGTACGTATGATGTGTTCTGCCGTTCGTGTATGTTCGACGAGGTCGAAGTGTTTTTATCACTCATCCATCCTTTGAACTGTGTTTGTTTAATGCATACACATTCATGTTCAGGCACCTGGAAGGCGGGTAAACGACATGGCTTTGGTGTATTTCACATTAAGAAAACGGGTGATATATATAGAGGCAATTGGGAACATGGACTGAAGTCTGGCGCTGGAGTGTATGAATACGAAGATGGTGAACTTGATGTTAGTTACTACAGAGAGGATGTTCGTGTAGGGGAAGGTGTTCGATGGAGTGTCTCACGTCACAAGGCATCCAGATTAATCGATGGTCAGCTTGTTGGCGAAGAGGGGGATATGCCATTAGTCGATGCAATAAAGCTTACAAAGGACTTGGGCTTTGTTGTTTGAAAAAGGTGTTATAGAATATTATATAGTAAAGCTTCCCCTCCACCGCTCCCTCCCCATCCCTTTAAGATTTTCCTCTCATTCAACATATTCATATGTCTCCTCTTTACATTTCAATCCCCGAAACTTTCTACATTGTCGGTCACCCACACACAAAAATCCAATTTACATTCCCATCCCCAATAGTTCTTCCCCCACAACTTCTTCAACAGTATCTCTCATCACTCTCACCAGCTACAAAGTAGTGTTTGTAGATAGTGTCTAGATACCATATGATTACCTAACTCAAGGCATCAAATCTGCTCCCTTACCCGTATAACCAACGCACATCCCCTCCAACATATCAAAGTTCTCCTTCGTATCAGGGAAGTATGCCAATACACGAGCACGATAATCCTTGACTTCCTTTGGTACATTCGCCCACATGTGTTTACGTGCCATGATGAACGTTAATGCGGGTGCAATGGCCAAATCGGCAATCGTGGGTGTATCACTATAACAGTATTTCTTGTTATCTTTTAGAAATACCGTTAATAATGTCACAAAGTGTGTTTCAATGAGTTCAGCGAATGACTTCTTGGCGGCATCGTCATCCATCTCCATCCCCCATACCCCGTATGCGATATCCGGCAAGCACTTGTAGAGAGATGTTTGACGCCAATCCAAGACCATGTCAATTTTGGCACGCACCACCGGATCCGTGGGATACAACTCCTCGCCCCCCTCCTGCGTGACGCACAGATATCGCAGTATGGCATTACTCTCCCAAATGGCATCGCCATTATCGAGCTCGAGCGTGGGACAGCAATGACAGGGATTCATGGCTAGGAATTCCGGCGTACGCGTGGAGCCGTACGCATTAACAATTTCATTACCTTGCCCCTTCGCTGATAGCTTGAGATGATTGAATACGGCGAGACAGCCATGGCTGTTGGCGGCTATAGAGATATCAGAGAAATTATTTGCGTGAGGATAGAAAAGAAAAAAGGAAATGGGTCGTCGACAACGGAAGAACCGCAGAAGATGTACAGAGAGATGATAGAACACGTACATGGAGGTAGAATGTGAAGCTTCATGATGTTGTGATAGAGGTATGGTTGTTTTGGACAAAGATCGCTTTGGCGGGCTCACTGCTTAAAATCTGTAAGAACCTTCAAATTTTGGCATTTTCTTGAATCTCAACCCAAGCAAGAGAAACCTGAGGAATCGACCAGCTCCTCAAACAAAGCGAAACGACGCCACAAATTCACACACAAACTCGGTCACCATGCCGAAGAAGACGGGTCCACGTCCCTACGTCTCGCAGCAGCAACACGAGTCTCGCGGACTACCCCACGGTAGTAACAATCGGCGACGTAATGGTACAATAGGCACGTTGGGATCGCTCGCCGTCGTGGGCGCGACTGGGTATCTAGTATGGAAATATGCCCTCGCATCGCCGACCAACCTCGACGAGGCGCAGGACGGATTGTCCAACTTCACCGACAAGGCCAGTCAGGCGTGGGACGATTTGGACATCCCCTACATCCCCATGCTCGACTTGTCCAACTTCACCGACGTCCTCGCCGGCATTAGCGACGAAATGTTCGGCGAATTATTCGGCGGCGATCCCATGCTCGGGGATAATACGACGTATAATTGGAATCCGGACTTCGTCGACCCGTCCAACGGCGGGCTACGATTGACGTTGCAAAATGCATTAGACGACACGTGGCAAAGCGAGTTCGAAGCGGCCGTGTCCGATTGGCAGGAATCGGATGCGCTCGTATTAACGGCCGAACGCGTCGAGGTCGACTATGACTGTAATCGCATCGACGGCGTCATGGTGGTTTGTAATGCCAACTTTGGCGAGACCGGGTGGGTGGGCATTAATGAGAATGCGATCATGGATAACATCATCGTTAGCAGCGTGGCCAAGATGAACGAATATTATCTGCGCAATGCCGACTTCGACCACCGTCGATATACCATGTGTCATGAGATTGGTCATGGTTTCGGCCTACCGCATACCGACGAGAATCAGTACAATGCCAATATAGGCAACTGCTTGGATTACACCGACAGTCCCTCGACGAATATGTATCCCGGGGATGTGAATATGGCCAAGTTACGCGAGATGTACTTGACACAACGTCGTCGGAAAGTGCAGGCAGATGGGACTGTTATTGAAACGACAATCTTAGCCAGACGGAATTGAGTGTGAGTGAAGAAATTGAGGAGCAAGATTGGAATAGGATTCGTGTGGGTGATGAAATAATATATTGTTTAGATAGAGAGAGTTTGCATTAGAAAGACTAAGATAATTGTTGTTGTATGTAAGCCAGATATTGTGTAATCTCATGTATGGACAAGAATAAAGCGCTTTCTTCACGCTTTTGTTGATTGCTTTTGGCCTCACGTTCTGTCAGAGATAGCATGGATTAGACGAGCGTGGGACAGCAATGACAGGGATTCATGGCTAGGAATTCCGGCGTACGCGTGGAGCCGTACGCATTAACAATTTCATTACCTTGCCCCTTCGCTGATAGCTTGAGATGATTGAATACGGCGAGACAGCCATGGCTGTTGGCGGCTATAGAGATATCAGAGAAATTATTTGCGTGAGGATAGAAAAGAAAAAAGGAAATGGGTCGTCGACAACGGAAGAACCGCAGAAGATGTACAGAGAGATGATAGAACACGTACATGGAGGTAGAATGTGAAGCTTCATGATGTTGTGATAGAGGTATGGTTGTTTTGGACAAAGATCGCTTTGGCGGGCTCACTGCTTAAAATCTGTAAGAACCTTCAAATTTTGGCATTTTCTTGAATCTCAACCCAAGCAAGAGAAACCTGAGGAATCGACCAGCTCCTCAAACAAAGCGAAACGACGCCACAAATTCACACACAAACTCGGTCACCATGCCGAAGAAGACGGGTCCACGTCCCTACGTCTCGCAGCAGCAACACGAGTCTCGCGGACTACCCCACGGTAGTAACAATCGGCGACGTAATGGTACAATAGGCACGTTGGGATCGCTCGCCGTCGTGGGCGCGACTGGGTATCTAGTATGGAAATATGCCCTCGCATCGCCGACCAACCTCGACGAGGCGCAGGACGGATTGTCCAACTTCACCGACAAGGCCAGTCAGGCGTGGGACGATTTGGACATCCCCTACATCCCCATGCTCGACTTGTCCAACTTCACCGACGTCCTCGCCGGCATTAGCGACGAAATGTTCGGCGAATTATTCGGCGGCGATCCCATGCTCGGGGATAATACGACGTATAATTGGAATCCGGACTTCGTCGACCCGTCCAACGGCGGGCTACGATTGACGTTGCAAAATGCATTAGACGACACGTGGCAAAGCGAGTTCGAAGCGGCCGTGTCCGATTGGCAGGAATCGGATGCGCTCGTATTAACGGCCGAACGCGTCGAGGTCGACTATGACTGTAATCGCATCGACGGCGTCATGGTGGTTTGTAATGCCAACTTTGGCGAGACCGGGTGGGTGGGCATTAATGAGAATGCGATCATGGATAACATCATCGTTAGCAGCGTGGCCAAGATGAACGAATATTATCTGCGCAATGCCGACTTCGACCACCGTCGATATACCATGTGTCATGAGATTGGTCATGGTTTCGGCCTACCGCATACCGACGAGAATCAGTACAATGCCAATATAGGCAACTGCTTGGATTACACCGACAGTCCCTCGACGAATATGTATCCCGGGGATGTGAATATGGCCAAGTTACGCGAGATGTACTTGACACAACGTCGTCGGAAAGTGCAGGCAGATGGGACTGTTATTGAAACGACAATCTTAGCCAGACGGAATTGAGTGTGAGTGAAGAAATTGAGGAGCAAGATTGGAATAGGATTCGTGTGGGTGATGAAATAATATATTGTTTAGATAGAGAGAGTTTGCATTAGAAAGACTAAGATAATTGTTGTTGTATGTAAGCCAGATATTGTGTAATCTCATGTATGGACAAGAATAAAGCGCTTTCTTCACGCTTTTGTTGATTGCTTTTGGCCTCACGTTCTGTCAGAGATAGCATGGATTAGAATATCTGTATAATTTACGACAAAAGTATTCATTCTTTCTCATTTTCTCATTAGAAGACCAACATGACATAAACATTCATCATATTTGATTTAAGTCAGAGAGAGAGAGAAGGTGACGATGGCACGAGCCAAACCAGACGATACAGATAATCATATCGTATTTATAACATGCACTAATTCGTATTTTTAGGATCATTCCAATTTCTATTCCTAACAATACATCCACGCTCCACATATCATACTCCACATATCATACTCCTAGAGGAGAGTATTACATATTTAGATCTGAGTCACGGCAGTGTTACGAACAGCACAAGTACAAACACCGGCAGTCGTCATTAATGGACGGTTGCAGATTTCGGGCACACCAAACTGATTCGTCTTAAAGTGGGGCATGACCTTCTCGACAACTTTTAACTTCTCGGCCTCCTTCTCGCTCATGACCTCATCGAACGGTCCACCGAATCCCGGTACAATGACACGTTCGCCCACCTTGGCATCGACCGGTACGGCAATTAGCTTGACCGTGGTATCGGACGAGGCACACAGTACAGCACCATGACTGTAGTAATTGCCCAGTTTCTTGGGCTTGATGTTGCACAATACCAGTACGGTACGTCCATTTAATTCATTGGCAGACATGACACCGCGTAACCCAGCCGCAATTTGACGCGGTCCACCCTCGGCGTCTCCAATATCAATATCCATACAGTATACCTTCTCGTGCTTCTCCTTCTCGTGTTCGGCGACATTACTGATACGACCGACGCGTATTTCCAATCCAGCAACGGGAATGTCATTTGATGTCGCGGACGAGACGTTGCCGCCAGCGGCGGCGGTGGCATCCTTGTTACTGCTCTTGGATGTCATTTTGAAGAGACTGCCAAACTTGGATTTCGTCGGAGATGCCTCGACGGACCCATCCGCGGTCGATGCCGGCGAGCTCGCAGTCTTGACTGCCTTGACCTTGGTAGGGGTCGACACGACGTCGGCACCCTCCTCCTCACTCTTCTTCTTGAGACTAAACTTCATTCTTGTTGTTGTTGTTGTTGTTGTTGAGCTGTTATTTATTGCTTATTATTGTTGATGGCGACTTTGTTTTATGAGTGATGGCAGTGAACTTGTACGAAGCGATTTCGTTGTCTCTCCTCCTGCCGAGCAACAAGACAAGACGAACAGACTCTCGGCTTTTCTTCGGCTCGGCTCTCATTAGAACTGTACCCGCCAAATTTGGGAGCCCTTTTCCCCACCTTTTCTTTCCGGTGAGTCGTTCTCTCTCGACTATCTGTAAAAACGAACGATGGGACTACGTCGTGGCAAATCTCCAGCACTGGACGCAGTACCTACATCGACGTCGACGTCTGATCCCACGCCCGATCCATCCTTCGAAAGCCCGCCTCGCGTTAGTCGAGGAATATTCTCGCCTCCTCCGGACCCTCCCGATCCTGCTGCTAGATCCCATTCCAGGAGCTTATTCGAGTCGACCAACAACAACAACAACAACAACAACAACAACAAGGCCAGGGATTCTCGCCCTCGACATCATGACGAATACGACGATGACTCGGTCGACGAGAGGGATACGTCCAAATGCATCTTCAAGTCGTTCTTCGCGATCCTGATTATCGGCATGGCGGGGTACCTGACGTGGAAATTCGGCCTCGACTCGCCCGACACGTGGACCGAGGCCAAGGACGCGGCGATGGACATGATCCAGGACGTGGGGGACAAGATCGCCGAATGGGATTTGGCGAATTTTACCGAGGTATTGGACGGGTTGGACGATATAAGCTTCGGCGACCTATTCGGCGGCGATCCCATGCTCGGGGATAACGTCACGATACCGTGGGAGGACGACTTCGTCGACCCGTCCAACGGCGGGCTACAATTGACGTTGCAAAATGCATTAGACGACACGTGGCAAAGCGAGTTCGAAGCGGCCGTGTCCGATTGGAGTGAATCGGATGCACTCGTATTAACCACGCAGCGCGTTGCCGTGGATTATAATTGTAATCCAGTAGATGGGGTCATGGTAGTTTGTAATGCCAATTTTGGTGCCACCGGGTGGGTGGGGATTAATGAAAATTCAATAATGAGGAATACCATCGTCGGGAGTGTTGCCAAGATGAATGAATATTATTTACGCAATGCCGACTTCGACCATCGTCGATTTACTATGTGTCATGAGATTGGTCATGGTAAGAGATATACCTTCTTTTCCAAACATTGTTTGTTGAATGGTCGGTCCTTTTCTACTTTTTCTGTCTCTTTTTCGTTATATGACAAACTGAATCATATTATATTGTACACAAATCCCTTCTTCACCAAAAAAAAACACCCATCTCACCCCTCTCATCAAATTGTTGCTTGATATTACAAAAATGCATTTATATCTCTTTCCCTATTATTTAGGATTTGGTCTACCACATACAGATGAAAATCCATACAATGAAAATCTTGGTAACTGTCTTGACTACACCGATAGTCCCACAAGTAACATGCTACCAGGAGAAGTAAATATGGCAAAATTACGTGATTTATACCTGACACAACGTCGCAGGAGAGTAGAGACGGATGGTACTGTTGTCATTACACGATATACCTACCTAAGGTAACAGAGCATCGGAATTTTTTATGTGTAGTGGTTGAGTGTTGTTTGAGGGTAAAGGGGGGGAGAGAGAAAACAGCGGGGGGCCCCGAGGGATTGGAAGAGGGCATATTTATATAGAATATGCAAGGTCTATTTATATGTAAAATTGGTGTAAAAATAAATAACACAAGCAGAATAAAAACGATGTGATTATTCTTTCCCAATCTGTTTTACAACCTTTGGGTGAGAATGAATCCTACTTTCCATCACTACATACTTACTAACCGCCGTTCGTGGCGGGACGAGAATTCGTCGAGGGAAGAAAGAAGAATCCCAAACAAAATCAACAAGAACAAAACGTCGGCCAAAGTTGTTGACGACATTCCAACAGGAATTGACATGACCAATCCAAAGTGTGGCATAATCGATCCCAACAAGTGAAAGCAGTAATT
>Ga0247843_1007914_pt1 | contig 12732 bp, 7 predicted proteins | sample LaCruzMarch2017__FD_192420 | JGI IMG/M metagenome (GOLD analysis project Ga0247843, IMG submission 192420) | Freshwater microbial communities from meromictic Lake La Cruz, Castile-La Mancha, Spain - LaCruzMarch2017_8m | ecosystem: Environmental > Aquatic > Freshwater > Lake | place: Spain...
CTTAGCTCCTGCTAATGTAAATCCACGTTCTTTGACTAAGTGGTAAATCACTTTCAAATTCTCCACATCCTTTTGAGTAAAAAGGCGATTACCCTTCTTGTTCTTCTTGGGTTCAATAATCTCGAACTCCTTTTCCCAAAATCGGATGAGCGAAGTATTCACATCAAACATGGCCGCAACTTCACCAATGGTGAAGTATAATTTGGTAATCGTTTTTTCCTTGTAAGGTGCCATTTTTATGTCTGGTCTATCTAATATCTGCTCGCTAATCGTTTGTTTAACTAGTCGAACGATTGGTTGGATTGCGTGCTTAAATCAATCACTTTATCATATTCCTCAGGACTCAAGTCGTTGAAGAAAAAGTTAATTGGATTTATCTTCTCCCCGTTCTTAATCACTTCATAATGCAAGTGTGGCGCGGTGCTAGTTCCTGTGCTGCCCACCTCTCCAATCACATCTCCACGCTTCACCTTTTGTCCCAGTTGCACGCTAAACTTGCTCATGTGTCCATAAAGGGTTTGGTAGCCAAAGCCATGATCGATCACGATATGAAAACCGTATCCGCGACTTTCGCGGTCTACAACGCGAACAACTCCATCTCCAGTGGCAAAAATATCGGTGCCTCGAGGTGCCGCGAAATCAATTCCCGTATGAAAATGTTTGATTTTGTAAATTGGATGAATGCGATAATTAAACCCCGAAGCAATGCGGGTTAATTTCTCGTTAGCAATGGGTTGTATGGCAGGAATACTAGCCAACATTTGTGTTTTATTCTTGGCAAGACTAATTACTTCATCAAACGAACGAGATTGCACCACCAATTTCTTGATAAGTTGATCTAGCTTTTTGGTGGTTTCAATTACCAACTCGGCATTCTCAAATCCGTCAAGATTACGGTAACGGTTTACTCCGCCAAATCCAGCATCGCGAATGCTCATTGGTACTGGCTCAGCCTCAAAGATTACCCGATAAATATTGTCATCTTTTTCTTGCAACTCGGCCAGAACCTGATTTGCTTGATGCATTCTATCATTGAGCACCTTGTACTGCAACTCCAATTGGTCAATTTCTCTATTAAGTTGTTTCTCTTTTGGGCTATCGAAAAACGCGGTAAAAAGCACTAAAACAATAGAAGAAAACACCGCAGCTGCTGCAAAATATGCCAGACCACGCAACAACACCTGACGAATCGTCAAGGTCACCTTCCTGTAGGTCAACGTACGCTTGTCAAACTGGTATTTGGCTCTGCCCATTCCTTGCTATTAGCTACTTTTGGCGACCTTTTTAGAAAACATGTCGGGCGAAAATACTAAAATGGATAACGGCAAGGCATAATCTCCCAACAGACACTTCATAATTTCACACTTTTTCACGTTCCAATTTGATGCAGCACTCGAATATGACCGCTACCCAAATCCGTCAAACTTTTCTGGATTTCTTTAAAGAAAAGGGGCATACCATAGTGCCTTCTGCACCATTGGTAGTAAAAGATGATCCAACTCTGATGTTTACAAACGCGGGGATGAATCAATTTAAGGATATTTTTCTTGGAAATAGCCCTGCGAAAAGCACACGCGTGGCGGATACCCAAAAGTGCCTTCGCGTTTCGGGCAAGCACAACGACCTAGAAGAAGTTGGGGTAGACACCTACCACCACACTATGTTTGAAATGCTTGGCAATTGGAGTTTTGGCGATTATTTTAAAGCTGAGGCTATTGCTTGGAGCTGGGAACTGCTCACGGAAGTCTATAAACTTGACAAAGACCGCTTGTTTGTAACAGTATTTGAAGGAGACGAAAAAGAAGGGATTCCATCTTCATCAATTGCATTGGCAGAATGGAGAAAAATTGTGCCTGATGAGCGAATTGTTTATGGAAACAAGAAGGACAACTTTTGGGAAATGGGCGATACGGGCCCATGTGGACCTTGCACCGAAATACACGTGGATTGCCGCAGCGATGCGGAACGTGCCTTAATTCCAGGTCGCAATTTGGTGAACATGGATCACCCACAAGTAATTGAGATTTGGAACAATGTTTTCATTCAATACAACAGAATGAAAGACGGAAGTTTAGTGCCACTTCCAGCCAAACACGTGGATACAGGAATGGGATTCGAGCGCCTAGTTCGCGTTATTCAAGGCAAATCCTCCAACTATGACACGGATGTGTTTTCTCCCATTATCGATGCAATATCGCAGCTTTCGGGAGTAGCTTACACGCAATCGGATAGCCAACAGGATATTGCTATTCGGGTGATTTCCGACCATATACGCGCTGTGAGTTTTGCAATAGCCGATGGTCAACTTCCGGGAAATAATGGTGCAGGATATGTGATAAAACGAATTTTGCGCAGAGCCATCCGATACGGCTTTAGTTTTTTGAACCTGCAAGAGCCATTTATGCACAAGTTGGTTGCGGTGTTGGCCAATCAAATGGGCGATGCTTTTCCAGAACTACGTGCTCAACAACAATTGGTGGAGAAAGTAATTCAGGAAGAAGAAAACTCGTTCCTACGCACATTGTCAAATGGAATTGAACGTTTCAACGCCCATGTGGACAAGATGAAAGGAAGTGTGGTGGATGGTCAATTTGCCTTTGAACTTTATGACACGTTTGGTTTTCCAATCGACTTAACCGAGTTGATGGCACGCGAAAGAGGCTTTAGCGTTGACATTGCTGGGTTTAATAAAGGATTGTCTGAACAAAAGGAACGCTCACGAGCTGTGGCAACTACCGACAACAGCGATTGGGTAGAACTAAAAGACGTAAAAGGAAATTTTGTTGGGTATGACACCCTTGAAAATACTGTCCAGATTACGCGTTATCGGAAAGTGAGATCTAAAGGCAAAGAATTTTTTCAACTGGTATTAGACAATACCCCATTTTATGCAGAAAGTGGTGGACAAGTGGGTGATTCGGGTAAACTGATTGCTCAAGATGGAGCGACTATCGAAATTTTCGACACTAAAAAAGAAAACGATTTAACGCTCCATTATTGCACTCAACTGCCATCAAATCCTTCTGCTGATTTTTCGGCTGTTGTGAACAATGCCAATAGAAACCACACTGCTCGAAACCATAGCGCAACGCACTTACTGCATGCGGCTTTGCGAAAGGTGCTTGGAACCCATGTGGAACAAAAAGGCTCGTTGGTTAACCCAGAATATTTACGTTTTGATTTTTCACATTTCGGAAAAATTACCGAACCAGAATTGCTCGAGGTGGAGGCAATCGTAAACTCCCGAATTCTAATGAATACGCCTTTAGAAGAGCGGAGAAATGTACCCATAGCCGAAGCAAAAGCCCTTGGTGCCATGGCGCTTTTTGGAGAGAAATATGGAGATAGCGTGCGCGTAATAACCTTCGGCCCGGACTTTTCGGTGGAATTATGTGGCGGCACACATGTGAAAGCCACTGGCGAAATTGGGCTTGTAAAAGTGACATCAGAAGCATCAGTAGCTGCGGGAATTCGAAGAATTGAGGCCGTTACTGGAACCAAAGCACTTGAGTTGTTAAACGATGCGGACCATAAACTGACGGACTTAAAAAACCTTCTAAAATCGCCAGACCCAATTAAAGCGGTAGAACAGCTTATATCAAAAAACAAGGAACTGCAACAAGAATTAGAAGGAATGCTTGCCAAAGCTACTGCAAGCCTAAAAGACGAACTTCTAGCCAAAGCGGAACAACGAGATGGCTATAGGATTATTGTGCAGCGAGTTTCCATTTCAGATGCGAATTCGCTCAAAAATTTGTGCTTTATGCTGAAAGAATCGCCTGATTTAATTGCATTGCTTGGTGCTGTGAGCAACGGAAAACCAAGCATTCATATTGCCATTGGAGCGCAATTAGTTGCATCTAAAGGTTGGGATGCTGGCAAACTTGTGCGCGAGTTAGGCAAACACATCAAAGGCGGTGGCGGTGGTCAGGCTTTTTATGCAACTGCTGGCGGAACCGATTTAGATGGGTTGGACAACGCACTAGCCGGAATAAACGACTTGCTTGTATAACCAACTCGTTTTCACGAGAAACCAGTTTTCAAAAATTCCACATCTTCGCGACCCGAATCATATCCTTTTAAAACAATCCCAATGAAAAGCATTTTCCTTTCTTCTTGCCTAATTGTATTTCTTGCTTCATGCGGCACAAAACCAGACGCTACCGAAGCTAATTTATCGGAATTGAGTGAAGATAAATCTATTGGTGGTAGTGCTGTATTAAAGGCTTCAAATGGAATGTATGTGGCCTGCGATGGCAGCGATAATTACAAGTTGCGCGCCACTAGAAATGAAATAGGCGAATGGGAAACCCTAACATTGGTAGACTTGGGCGAAGGTCGATTTGCCATCAAAGCCTTCAACGGAAAAATTGTGAGTGCTGATGGTTCGATGGGAAATATTTTGATTGCAAACCGTGACGAAGTGGGTGACTGGGAAACTTTTGAAATGGTTTCGATGGATGCAGATCATGTGGCAATTCGCACTTCGAGCGGAACATTTGTAACAGCTGATCAAAGCAATAATGGCATTCTGGTAGCAGACCGCGCTGAAGCCAATGAATGGGAAACTTTCACCCTTGTGCGCGAGTTGCCGTAGGTAATTTCCTGATTTCAATCATTACGCCCAATTACTCTTTCTGCCCTCAAAATTCCAATTGAAGGCTGGTAGGTAAAGCTTTGGGCAATCCCCTTTTAAGGGCTCGTTCAGTATGATTTACAAGGGATGAGTCACACCTAAAGTGCTGAGAATCATTTCCAGCTGAATTTACGCCTTCATTCCATTCAAGATTTGAAAATTAAAATGCTCGCTATATAGGCGAGTGTATGGCTGCAAAAGGGATTACTTTTGATTCAAATTCTGCAATCATGAGAACATATAGCCAGTTCATTCTTCTTCTATTTATTACAATTCCATCCTTTGTTTCAGCGCAAGGTGTGGCGTTGTCAAGCTCATCGATTAGTACTCCCGATGCATCTTCATTGCTAGACATACAAAGCACCACTAAAGGCTTGCTTGTACCTAGAATTGCACTTACTGGAACAACATCTGCAACTCCTTTAACGTTGCCAGCTTCATCTTTGCTAGTGTACAATACCGCGACAGTTTCGGACGTAACGCCAGGGTATTACTACAATAGCGGAACAGGTGCTAGTCCAAACTGGACTCGTTTGCTTGCTGGTAACATCAATTTAACATCACAGGTTACTGGTGTTTTACCAATAGCCAATGGAGGGACCAATAGCAGCACGCAAAACTGGGTGGATTTAACCACCAATCAAACAGCTGCTGGAAACAAAACTTGGTCTGGTATTGGAACTTTTTCCAATGTGACACCTGTTCGCGCTTCGGATGGAACTGCAGCTTTGCCTGCATACGCCTTTACCAACGATGTTGCGATAGGTATGTGGAGGGCTGGAACAAACATATTAGCACTTTCAACTGCTGGAGTGGAGAGATTACGGATTCTTGCAAATGGAAATATTGGAATTGGAGCAATAACAGCCCCAACTGCCTTGCTCGATATTGCAGGCAATGCCTTTACCACTGCATCAGTGACAAACATTTCAGCCAACGGGCTTACCACAGGAAGTGGAATGAGTATATCATCAACGTCTACACTTGGAAACAATAGCGCGTTATTAAATTTAACACGCAGCGGTACAAACAGCACTACAGCCAAACAGAACTATGGAATTTATTCTGCTGTTACAAATACACAGGCTACCAGCGGAACCAATATTGCAGGTTATTTCTCAGCTAGCAGCGCCAATGCTACTTCAAACTATATCAATACTGGTGTTTATGGAACGACTTCGAACATTTATGGAGATGGGGTAATTGGTTACAACTCAGCAGCCAGCGGTGCTGGATACGGATCTGGTGTGTTTGGATATAGTGCTCAAAACGGGGGTGCCGGAGTTTGGGGAGATGGGGGCACAAACTCTGGGGGAGTTTACGGAACCGCTGTTGATAAACACGTGTGGAATTCGGGTGTGTACGGTGAAAACTACAACAACACTTCAGGATCTAGTTGGGCGTATGACCAAGTAACGGCTGGAGTTGCAGGAGTCTCTTGGGGAACAGCTTCATTTGGCACTGGACTTTACGGGTATAACTCTAATAGTACTGTAAACAATAATGCTGGAGTTTTTGCTCAAGATGGGCAAGGTTATATTTCAGGGTTAACGTTCACATACACTCCTGGAGCTACACAACGTACCTTGGGTGCATATGGAAGAGGCGTTGGAGTTACAAATGATCGCGCCATACAAGGAGAGTGGAGCACAGTGTCTACAGATCCTTGGGGTTTTATTGGTGATGCAACCACAGGAGTCTATGGTTCTTCTGGAACAGTGGCTGCTGGTCGAGGTGTGTGGGGAAATGCAAGTTCAACAACTGGCTATGGCGGCTATTTCAACAACACCGCTACAGGGCTATATGCAACAACATCAACACCTGCTTCTTACTATGGGATATACTGTGCCGCAGGTGGCGGTTTGGCCAATGGGAATACCTGGGCGAATTCAGATGCCCGATATAAAACGAATATTGTCCCTATGTCCAATGGAATCTTAGATAAAATAATGCAGTTGAATCCATGCAACTACAATTTTGACGTTAATAAATTCCCCGTGTTTCGTGGAAATGAAGGAAACCAAATTGGGTTGATTGCCCAAGAATTAGAACAGGTGTTTCCAGAGTTGGTAAACAATCAGAAGTATATTCCCGATCCAACGGTAGACCCAAATGGAAAAGAAATACCAGCAATGGTAAAGGGATATTACGCAGTAGATTACAGTTCACTAACGCCAATTTTAATTAAAGGCATGCAAGAACAGCAGGCCATGATTGCCCAGCTGCAGCAGACGATTAAGGTATATGATGAGGGTAAATCCAAACTTAGTAATGGCAAAGTAAGAGTTGATTTTGACGCCTCATTTCGCGAATTGATTGGAAACAATCCACCCGTTGTTACCATTTCACCTATGGGACAGTGCAATGGAATTTATATTTCTGCAGTTGATTCAAAAGGGTTTGAGGTAACTGAGTTAAATAATGGGAATTCAAATGCTGAATTTTCCTTCATCCTTATTGGCAAAAACAGTATTGCTGCTTTGACCACACTACCCAACCCTATTGTAGAAAGAAATGTAAATAGGTCGCAATTGGTGTATAACAACTCGGCTGTATCGAAACTAAACAAGACGCAAGAAGAAAAATAAGCACAAGAATAATCTATCGTTTGCACCTCAAACTATACCCATGAAACGTTATTTGCTTATCCTATCGTATTGTGTTTTTTCACTTACCTGCTTGGGGCAAAATGCGCGTTTTATGAAAAAAAATGCCGCTGCTGAAAACCGAATAGCTCCTATTTCAAACACAACAAATCCATCCTCTAGCACAGTTGCTCCACCCAATTATGCTGTTGGAAAAAAGCATTACTCAGGTGCTATCCAAAACAATCGACTTACCTTAGAATCAGGTACAAACTCCTCATCAGCGGCAACACCCGCGTCAACAAAGGAGACTTTGCCAATTGCTGGGAAAAAGGTTTCTGCCAATAGAAAACATATCGTGCTATCAAAACTGGAAGAAACTACAACTACTCCAAAATAATCCGATTTCTGGGCAATTGATTCCAACTCGCTTGGCCTGTTCACCGGTTGGTTCACTGTATCTGCTCAATTTCCCCGCTTTCCATATACACAAGCACTCCTTCCACTTTTTGGAACCCTAAAGCCATAAGCGCATCCTTATAAGATGCAATCTGCTTGTGATGTTCGGGGCGTGCTGTTCCTGTTTTGTAATCTACCACATAGGCCGTATTCGCTGTGGTTACCACCCTATCGGGTCGCAGCCATTTGCCGCCAGGCATTTGAATATCGGCTTCGGTGCGCACCGTTGCACCTTGGGCAAATAAGGCACTTAGCTCAGGTCGTTCAATTAGTAGCGCTATTTGTTTTTCCAGCGATTGCGCTTCCGATTCGGGCAATCGTCCATTTTGCACCAGCATCTTTACCGCAGCTGTAACATCCGCTTTGGTATGTACATGCGCCAAGGCATCGTGAATTAGAATGCCGTAATTTCTTGCAGTGCTATCGCCACACTCTTGTCGGGAAGGGTGCGCAATAGCAATACGCTCCATCCAATCTGGGCTGCCCGTGTCGCGCAATTGCAAATAGATGCGATTGTCTGGCGTGTGAGGGATAGCTCTCGAACGTTGGCCAATGATGCATTGCTGATCCTCAAAAACAAATCCTCGTGCTTCCAAAGAGCGCATCAAGAACCCAAAAGCTGAAGGTGTTGGCTTCTCTTTTTCTTTCCCTTCATCCTTCACTTTTCCGCACACATAAAGCCTGTTTTTGGGCCTAGTGAGCGCTACATACAACATATTGAACATATCCATTGTGGTGAGATGCTGTTCTTTCTCCAAATCTGGTTCGTATACCGTGCCTTCGAGCGTTTTTTGAGATGCTTTCACGAAAAGACGGTCTAGCGGTTTGGCGTCATCATCCTCCATCCGCAACCAAATACTATTGCGTGCGGTAGATGCATCGTAGTCGGCAAACGGATGGATTACCACTGGAAATTCCAATCCCTTGCTTTTGTGAACCGAAAGAATGCGTATGGCATCTCGATTTTCGGTTAATGCGATGCTGCGCTTGCCCCGATGTTCTATCCAGTAGCGCATAAAACCGTTGATATCGTTGCCCTCTTTGCGGCTATACTCCAACACCTCGTCCATAAAATAAATGAGATGTGGCTGCTTTACACCATCTAAAAGATGGAACCGCAATTGTTCGAACAGCCCATAAATAGGCAATTGACGCATCCTATTCCAAAGCACATCGGGGTAAAGTGATTTGAGCAGTTGATACACCCCTGACGACTTTTCTTTGCCTACCAGTGCCAATCGTTCTGACACTAAATTTTCCTCCTTACGCGTCATGCAGAGATGCTGCACCAGTTCGGCCATGTTGGTAGTGTCGTGTTTGTTTACTAAGAAAACTGCCACATTCACCAACAAACGCACATAGGGCGAGCTGTTGATGAGCAACGATTCGCTTGAAACCACATTGTAGCCTTCTTCGATTAAAAATTGGGCCACCTCCACTCCCCTATCATTCACACGGCTAATGATGGCAATATCCCCAGGTTCGTATCCATCTTCAAGACATTCATCTACCCACACTTTTATTTGATCTAGGGTGATGGGTCGATAATCGCCAAAGGAATTTTCCTTTTCTGGCCTAGGGATGTAGCGTATGCAGACCAAGCCACCCTCTTTGCCTTTGGGCGTGGCTTGAGCTACCCCGTCATACATGCCTTGCAATGCCTCGGGCATGTGCTGCTGCAGGTCGGTGAAGAGCGCATTATTGAAATGCACCACTTCTGGCAGGGTTCTAAAATTGCTTTGCAGCGAATGCTCTTCCACATGCGTTTGCAACGACTGTTCGCGTTGGTCCAGCATTTCTGCCAGCACGGTGTCGCTTGCCAGTTGGTCTTTCAAATAATCTGCGCGGTGCACAGCAGGAAGACTCACAAACTGCTGCACTTCGCCCCCACGCCAGCGATAAATGCTTTGCTTGGCATCGCCTACCACAAGGCACAAGCCATCGGTGGCGAGGCTTTCATCAATTAGCGGCAACAAATTGAACCATTGTAGCACGTTGGTATCTTGAAATTCATCCACCAAAAAATGATGGTAGCGATAGCCCAATCGTTCATAGATAAAGGGAGCTTGCTCGCGCATTACCACTTCGCCTACTAGGTGATTGAACTCTCCAATGTGCAGCACCTCCTGCTCTTCTTGCAGGGTGTGCACTATTTCGCTCATGCGCTCTAGCAAAGCAATGCCATATACGTTTTTGAGTATAAAACTGAGCCGCTTTCTGCGCGCAAGCAGGGCTAGCACTGTTTCATACGCCTGCTGAAGTTGGGGCGCAATGCCATCTATTGCGGCCTTTTCAATCCCTTTGGCTTTTGAGCCATGCCAAGTGCCTTGCTCAACATATTCATCCGCCTTGGTATGAGCAGCATCAAATTTACCCTTGGAAATTTTGTCGAGGTAGCCCGCAACGCCATTTGCCCCGCCCGCAATATGTCCTATTTCGAGATTATTGGTTTTTATAAGAACTAAAGCTGCTTGGGCGGTTGCCAAAAGTATGGCTTTGTCGCTGTGCAAAGCGGCTTGCAACCGTTTACGCAGGGCTATGAAATCGGCCATTGCGATGCCTTTCATGCCTTCGAGGTGGAAGCGACCTTCTTCATTGAATATGGTTTTGGCCATATCCTTTAGCGCATCGTCAATACTCCAACTCTTCTCGTCTTCGGCTTGGGCAAGAGATAAGTCTATGAGGGCATCGGTTATCCCTTTCTCTATGCCTACTTCGGCAAGCAAACGGTCGGTTAAAGAAAGGATGAGCCTATCGGTATCCATCTCTACCTCAAAATTTACGGGTAGGCCAAAGTCTTGAGCAAAGGTGCGGATAACGCGATGTGTGAAGCTATCTATCGTACTTATGCTAAGGTCGGCATAGTTGTGTAACATGCTGCGCAACACCCTATCGGCCCGCTGCGAAAGCGTGGTGGCATCTAGCTTTAACTCCTGTTGCAGCATTTTGCCCATGTGGCCCACCTCTAGGCTTTGGTCGCTCAGTTCTTTGAGTGTGCTTATCACCCTGCCCTTCATTTCTTCGGCTGCCTTATTGGTAAAGGTGATGGCCAAAATGCCGCGATAGGCCGTGTCGCCATGGCTACCAAGGGCAATACGTAGGTACTCTTTCACCAAAGTGAAGGTTTTCCCTGATCCAGCTGATGAACGGTATATTTTGAAAGGCATGGGGGAAAGGTAGGAAAAGTGAGGGATGAAGAAATGGGGAGAATTGCGGCATACTAATCTCCCCATGCTGCGCTAATGGCGTTTGGAACTTCGGTGCCAAAACTCTTTCTATGCTGCAATGTTCTATACCCACTAGCCATTGAAAACATTTGTGAACGCAGCGCACCAATCTGTGCTGCCAAAAAATACCTTCACGCCTTGGTTGGCGCATCGCTCTATATGGGAATAACCCTACTTACACTATATGTAGTTTGCCTGCTGTGCATTTTTGCCTACAGTCTGGCACAGGGTCAGTTGACGTATGCCTATAAGAAAGCGGCCCAAGAACCACGCACTCTGCCGGCCTTACCTGCGCAGTTGCCCATGGTAACCATTCAGCTACCGTTGTATAATGAGCCGCTAGTGGCCGAACGACTTATTGGCAAGGTGGCGCTTTTCGACTGGCCTAAGGAACGGTTGGAGATACAGGTGTTGGATGATAGCACCGATGAAACCGTGCAAATTGTGTCCAAGTTAGTAGCCCAACTGCACGCCCAAGGATTTGACATCCACCATCTGCAACGCGCACAGCGCACTGGCTACAAAGCTGGGGCGTTGGCCTATGGCACTGCATTATGCAAAGGAGAATTTGTGGCCATTTTTGATGCGGATTTTCTTCCGGAAAAGGATTTTTTGAAGCAAACAATTGGGCACTTTGCCGATGCATCTGTTGGAACGGTGCAGGTGCGATGGGCGCATCTCAATCGCAACGACAACCTGATGACGCGCTTGCTTGCCCTGACCCTCGATGCCCATTTTACCATAGAGCAATTAGGCAGAAGTGCTGGCGGAAACTTCATCAACTTCAATGGCACAGCGGGGGTTTGGCGCAAAGCGTGCATTGCCGATGCAGGCGGATGGAGTGCCGATACCCTAACCGAAGACCTCGACCTTAGTTACCGCGCACAGCTACGCGGATGGAAAATTCACTACTTGGCAAATTATGCAGCGCCTGCCGAAATACCTATGCTGATGCCTGCCATAAGGTCGCAGCAATACCGATGGAATAAAGGCGGGGCCGAAGTAGCGCGCAAGCATCTGGTGGGCGTATTGCGGTCTGCGCAACCCTTGCATGTGAAGCTCCACGCGGTGTTTCACCTGCTAAACACTGCTATATTCCTGTGCATACTGCTGGCAGCCGTGGTTAGCGTTCCGCTGCTGTATTGGCTCAATGGCAGCGCCCTGCGCGAACCCTTTCTCATCGTAGGCATAGCGCTTTTTTCGGGGTCAATGGTTTTGGCCTATGCCTTTTGGACCACTTTGCGCACCTCGGTGAATCATCCATGGCAGGCCGTTGGGCAATTTATCTACCTGTTTCCTTTGTTTCTGGCCGTGTCAATGGGGCTTTCGCTTATGAATAGTATTGCGGTGCTAGAGGGCTACATGGGCAAGCGCACCCCATTTGTGCGCACGCCAAAATTTGCCAGCGTTGGTTCTAATCTGCAAAGCATGCCCACCCGCTGGGGCATACCTCCACGCATTGCATGGGCCGAAGCCGCCCTGGCACTCTATTTTGCATCGGGCATTATTCTTTCATTGCGTTTGGGCTACCATCCCTTCCTCCTATTTCATTTGCTGCTGGTGGTGGGATTCAGTACCCTCGTGTTTTACGCATCGAAACATGCCAAGGCCAAATCGTAGCAACTAATGATGCTACCAAAAGCCGCGCATACCGTCCTAGTTCTCGTCAGTATTGTGCTGCATGTGGCGCTGGCATACGTGGTGCAGCGGCCAGAAACAGTGCTTCTGCTCAGTAGTTTCTTCGTTCTAGGTGGTATTTTTTTGGTGCAATGGGCCGACCAAAAGATTAGCACGCCTCAACTTATCGCAGCGGGCATGCTCCTTC
>Ga0247843_1007915_pt1 | contig 12732 bp, 11 predicted proteins | sample LaCruzMarch2017__FD_192420 | JGI IMG/M metagenome (GOLD analysis project Ga0247843, IMG submission 192420) | Freshwater microbial communities from meromictic Lake La Cruz, Castile-La Mancha, Spain - LaCruzMarch2017_8m | ecosystem: Environmental > Aquatic > Freshwater > Lake | place: Spain...
CCCTCAAAAATAATTACTTCAAACCATGAATTCATTCCTGTACCTTGAAGAAACTTTACAAGAATTTTACCATAATTAAAACCATCTATCTCTACACCTTTAGCAAGAGAAGCAAGCTGTTTCATACCAGGCTTACCAAATGCACGAACCTCATAACATCGTTGCATCTTGTTTTTGGGCAATTCAAAAAATCTTGCAAGCTCACCGCTATTAGTCAGAAGTAATAGCCCTTCTGAGTTCAAATCTAATCTACCAACCGAAATTACATTCGGCATTCCTTCAGGTAAATTATCAAATATAGTAGGACGCCCCCACATATCACGATATGAAGTTATTAAACCCACCGGTTTATAATAAATCCATAATCTTGGTTTTGGAGTTTTATTCAATTCCTGATCATCAATTTCTATCTTATCTTTTTCACTAACACTAGTAGCAGGTGAAATAGTCACTTCCCCATTAACCTTAACCCTACCAGCGAAAATATATTCCTCGGCCTTTCGCCGTGAACAAAATCCTGAACTGCTGATTCTTTTATTAAGTCTGATCACAATATTTAACGCGAAGTATGAAATGAAGCAGCAGCTTTAACAAAAGCTTGCAGAACTTTAACATCATTTTCATTATTACAATATTCAGGGTGCCATTCCACACCTAAACAAAATGGAAGAATTTGGTGTTCTATGCATTCTATGATTCCGTCAGGTGCAACAGCACTAACCACCAAATCTTTTCCTAATTTTCCAATCGCTTGACGATGATGTGAGTTAACTTTGCAACTTTTTACTCCAATGATACGATGCAACAATGTATCATCAAAAATGTTGATATCATGATAATCATCAGCTTGGTCACCTTTATGCCGATGCATACTCTCACCTTTAACTACATCAGGGATATATTGAATAAGCGTACCTCCTAACATCACATTAAGCAATTGCTGACCAGCACATATAGCCAATACTGGCATAGCAATATCCATCGCTTTTCGCATTAATTTTTCTTCAAATGCCTCACGCACGCCGGTAGAAGGATTGGTATTAGGATGAAGCTTCTCACCGTATTTTTCTGGGTTAATATCATAGTCACTACCTGGCAATAATAAGCCATCACATATATCTAAATAGGAATCTATATACTGATCGATATATGGCAGCAATAGCGGAATTCCACCATTATTAGTAATCGATTGTGCGTAGTCAGCCCTTAATGCATACCAAGGTCGATCTGAATAACCGCCTTGGGCAGTTTTGCGTTCATCATAATCTAACAAAATAGCTATAATTGGTTTCATTTTTATACTTTACCAATTGGCAAATATTTACAAGTGAATTCAAATGGCACTACATGATCTGTTTTTTCAAGATGAATATATAATTTTTTTGCTCCAACTACATCACTAATGCAAAAGCAATTTTCTATCTCAAACTGATAATCTCGATGATGAGATACCCAATCCAAAATCTGTTTCAGCCCTTTTACTTTTGCTTTTGATTCATTAGGCGCAACAACAAACACATCTTTATGAAGTTCGGTAAATTCTTTAGGATCATAGCCACCTAAATTCACAAAATATAATTTTTCATCATATTCTGAAGGATAATCTTTTAAGCTAATGTTGTGACCATCGGCACTGGTTAACTCACCCCAACAGTCCAAATGAAGACTTTCTGGAACACCCCACCACTCAGATCGAAGGGTGTCATAAGCATCTTCCATTTTTTCTGCAATAACAAAACGCACATCATGCACTTCGATCAATGAAGTTTCAGTTTTACCACCAAGATATATAGCAAATAATTTCATTCTAATACTCAGCAGCAGCAATAGCTGCCATATTAATTAATTCTGAAACCGGAGCATCAACTTGAACAATTTGCACCGATTTAGATAAACCAACAATGATCGGGCCAATAAATGCCCCTCCACCTAATTCTTGCAATAATTTAGACGAAACGTTGGCTACGTGCAATGATGGCATAATCAAAACATTTGCAGATTTAGTTAAACGACAAAATGGATATAAAGAACGCATATGGTCATTATTTAATGCAACATCAACAGTCATTTCACCATCATATTCAAAATCTATGCCTTTTCTTTGATCTAAAATTTCAATCGCACTTCTCATATTCAAAGTACGTTCGTAGTCAGTTGAGACACTACCAAAATTTGAAAATGACAAAAATGCAACTCTTGGCTCATGACCAAGTTCTCTTGCTTTATTAGCGCTTTGAATTGCGATTGCCGCTAATTGTTTATCAGTTGGCTTGATATGCACTGCAGAATCTGCCACCAAGATACTTCTTCCAGAAGCTATTATTATTGATAATCCAAACACTTCACAATCTTCCTTAGGATCTACGACCTTTAGAACATCATCTAAAGTTGACATATAGTTACGAGTATGACCGGCAATTAAAGCATCACCATCACCGCATTCCAACATACAAGCAGAGAAAATATTACGATCACCCTTTACCAATCGCACACAATCTCGATGCAACATACCTTTGCGTTGATTCTTTTTATATAAATACTCTATATATTTATCTACTTTAGTAGAAACAGCCGCATTGGCAATTTCGATTCCCTCAAGAGTTTCTTCGCTACTAAATGTTTCAAATAACTCCTTAATTCTTTTTTCTCTACCAACTAAAATTGGCTTACCTAACTCATTATCACGCACAGAAATCGCTGCTTTAATTACTTCTTCCTGCTCACCATCTGCAAAAATAATGCGTTTCTGATTTGCTATAGCCTTTTCAAAAATCAAATTCAAAGTGTTAGCAGTAGGATTGAGGCGTGACTGCAACTTACGTTTATACGCTGCAAAATCTGTAATCGGTTTTTTTGCTACACCGCTATCAGCAGCAGCCTTAGCTACTGCCGTTGAGACAGCAACTATTAACCGCGAATCAAAAGGTACAGGAATAATATATTCCGGACCAAACGCCAATTTTTTACCAGCATAAGCTGCTGATACTTCACTTGGCACCGATTCACGTGCTAACTCTGCAATTGCTTGCGCAGCTGCGAGTTTCATTTCATCATTGATGGTTGAAGCACGAACATCCAAAGCACCCCTAAAAATATAAGGAAAACCCATAACGTTATTAACTTGATTATTATAGTCAGAACGACCGGTAGCAATAATCGCATCCTTACGCACTTGTAACACTTCTTCTGGAGTAATCTCAGGATCAGGGTTTGCCATTGCAAAAATAATCGGATTAGCCGCCATCATTTTAACCATTTCTTTAGTCAGAGCGCCTTTAACCGACAACCCTAAAAACACATCAGCATTTTCTAATGCTTCAGCAAGAGTTCTGATTTTTGTTTCAACTGCATGAACTTCCTTCCATTTATTCATACCTTCGGTACGACCTTTATAAATCACGCCCTTAGTATCACACAAAATCATATTCTGCTTTTTTATTCCCATTAGCTGAATAAGCTCAACACAAGCAATAGAAGCTGCTCCCGCGCCATTAACCACCACTTTCATATCAGCAAAATTACGTTTTGTTAAATATGCGGCATTAATTAAGCCTGCTAAAGTAATAACTGCTGTCCCATGTTGATCATCATGAAACACAGGTATATCCATTAACTCTTTAAGCTTATTTTCAATCTCAAAACATTCAGGAGCTTTGATGTCTTCTAGATTAATACCACCAAAACTTGGGCCAAGATAGCGCACTGCATTAATGAATGCCTCTGGATCTTTAGTATCAATTTCCAGATCAATTGCATCTATATCCGCAAAGCGCTTAAACAATACCGCCTTTCCTTCCATGACTGGTTTAGAAGCCAAGGCCCCCAAATCACCCAGACCCAAAACTGCAGTGCCGTTAGAAATAACCGCAACAAAATTTCCTCTAGCTGTATAATCATACACCGCGCTTGGATCTTGTTGAATTTTTAAACATGGATAAGCAACTCCTGGAGAATAGGCTAAAGCTAAATCTCTTTGAGTTAATAATGGCTTGGTTGCGGCAATACTGGTTTTGCCAGGAGTACCTTGCATGTGATACTCCAACGCATCATGCATTGTGATTTTCTCACTTTCTTTTTTTGAATCTTTATCCATAATAACCCCAAAATCAAATTAATTGAAAAACTATAGATGATAGTCACAAAAAAGTAAATTATTACTATTGAGAATTTTAGGAAATACCAAGATTTGGAATAAGATAGATCTAAAATATTGACACAACCTTTTCTTTTTTCTACATTCAATAGTAAGTAATGTTTAGTATCATTTTTTATAATTATTTATTTCCTTATGAATCTAACAAAAGAATATGTATATGGCATCTTCAGTTTTTTAGAAAAAGGCCAAAACCAAGAGTTTTTTAAAAACGTTGCAGAAGATGTAAAATGGACGGTAATGGGCACACACCCATTAGCTGGTGTATATAATAGTAAATCTGAATTTTTTGCAGCCACTTTTAATAAGCTTGATAAAGTATTAGAAGAAGGTGTTGTTTTAAAAGTTGATAATATATTAATTAGTAAACCATTTGCTATTGTTGAAATGCACGCACTATCACATATCAAAGGAGGAGGAGACTTCAACAACACTTATTGCTGGATTACCAAATTTGAAAAAGGTGTAGTTATAGAAGTTAGGGCATACTTAGATTCTGCTCTTGTTGCTAAAGTGATGAGTCTACAAATCGAATAAAGCACCATCATGGTTTCGTCACAAATTAAGAAACTAAAGCATATTATAAACTTTAGGTTACTCAGAATCAGGAGCACGTCCAGTCAGATCGCATAACTCATGAGCACCAGGCCAATCATACGTATATTCACATGCTATTTTGGGAAGTTCAAGTTTGTAACTTAAAGCAAGTGCCGTACCACCTCCTAATAATGCGTACTGAGCAGGTTTTGGTAATAGTGTAGCCAGCAAAATAGCAGCAGTAACAGTAGTAGTAACAGCGGCCACATTTGTTTGACAAACAGGCTTATTGCATCCGCAACTCATATAAACTCCTTTAATAAATTAAACTACATTGTAGTTATCTTAGAATATATTTGCTGTCAAGAAAAAGCCCTAGCAAATTAATACTAAGGCTTTTTCATAATTGGAAAATTAAGCTTCCTGATCTGCGATTTTAGTCACACATATATCTGACCACACGTTAAGTGAGGTTTCGATCATATCTATGACACTATAGAAAGGCAGAATTATACCTAACAATGCCAAATCCATACCCATTGTGGAGAGTAGACTAGCACTCAGAAAAAAACATCCCATAGGCACGCCAGCATTTCCTATAGCAGCAATAGTAGCTATAGCCAGCCAACTTACCATCATAAATGGAGTTAGTTCCACTCCATGACTCTTGAGCACAAATAGCACAGTAGCAATAATAAATGCCGCACAACCATTCATGTTAATGGTAGTACATAACGGCAAAACAAAGTTGGCAACTTTATATTTTATACCTAGTCTTTGTTCAGCACATTGTATGGTAACTGGTAAAGTGGCAGCAGATGATTTTGAGAAAAAGGCAAGTGACAAAGCAGGTAATGCACCTTTAAATGTTGCATAAGGAGAAATCTTATTTTTAGCTAACCATAAAGGCAATATTATAAACCCTTGAATTAAATTAGCCGCCACTACCACAATTAAATAGCTACCTACTCCAGAAAGGCTTAACCCCATCTTAAAGTCCTTAACCATAATGGTTACAAAACCATATAATGCTATTGGAATTAATTTGATCATATATTTAGTGAAAAATATAAAAACCGCATGCAATCCCTTGAACATATTTTTTAAAACATTAGCTTGCTCTTCACCTGGAATATTCCTAACTGCGACCCCTAGTAGGATAGAAATTAGCAATACGCCAAAAACATTATGTTCTAAAAAAGGCTGCATTATACTAGAAGGTATAATTTTAGCCAAGTGTTCATAGTAGCCTCCTGACTTGCCAAATAGCCAAAACTGTTTCTTGATGTAAATTAACCAGGTTAGGAGCCTCTGGGTCGATCACCACAAATAACATCAAAGCAACAAAAGCAGCCATCAATGTGGTACTAATAGTATAAATTATCACTTTCTTGCCAAGCTCTTTCATACCGCTACCGCTTTCGTAACCAGTAATGGTTACAATCAACGATAGACTGATTAAGGGAAGACTAATGAACTTAAATAATTTAATAGTTATGTCGCTGATAATCATTGCTAAATTATGCAAAAATTCTAGCCCCATTACACCACTAATAATACCCAAAGTTATAGCTGTTAGATAAAAAATAATTTGCAGCCATTTACGATTGGCTGAAATCGAATGTTGTTCATGATCGCACATGTTACTTACCCTTATACAAGTTATTGTAAAAATTTATAAAACTGATTTTGAGACGACAAGATTTTTACCGGGTACTAGCCGGTACAGACTAAACAGAAAACAACACGCAACGCATGAATTGACATAGATAATATGTAGTTAAGTTATATACTAATGAAAATTAATATACAGCAGAAAGTAATTTTGTCAAAGATTTAGTGTATAATGATTGCATAACCACCTAACATGCAGCATCATCACCTCACGAAAATCCAGAAATATATTTTTGAGTTGTTATTTTATGTTTTTGAGATCTTTTGCTCCATATTAAATTACAATCCAAAAATTCATTAGAGATCGCCGTATTTAATTTCAAGTTTTTTAAGTACAAAACGCTTGAATCCTCAGTGAAAGCTTAAGCTATGATCGATCATCTCACTAAAGATTATACTGTTCTTTTCTTTTTATGCCCGCATTGTTACTCTAGCTATAACAAAACGCACTATAAAAATGAGAAACAATACTTGCCAATTATATTTCTGGGTAGTTGGGGATAAAATATGAAACATAACTGGCACCATACAGCGATCTCCAATGTTTATTATGCAAATATCATTAGATTTCCCTGCCACACGAAATCTAATGAATAATGTATAATTTTAGCACTCTTGTGAGTTCTAAACTTATACAAATTGCACTATAACATACATGGATTAATTTATGTAAGTCCCCCAAGCAAAAAAATGAAATTATTTTTAAAGCATCTGAACCTTGGTCATGATATCCCTAGCCATTGGTGCAGCTTTGACTGAGCCCCAGCCGCCATGATCAACAATAATAGCACAAGAATATTTAGGATTATGCACTGGTGCAAAGCCTGTAAAGATGGAATGGCTCCGCAAATGTTTTGGAATCATCCCGCTATTTTCCGCGGTATCTTTTGAAATTACCTGAGCAGTACCAGTTTTACCTGCAAGCATATATTCCGGAGCAAGAATTCTGTTGTTAAAGCCAGTACCTTTTGGATTATTTATAACATTTTCTAGACCATTTCTGATAAATTTCAAATGCTCATTATCTATACCTAAATCTTTCAGGTCGGAAGGTGGGATTTCTTTTTTGCCTATGTCTGTCACCAGCCTTGGTAAAACCTTGCGACCAGAAGCAACTCTTGCTATCATCGTCGATAATTGCAATGGAGTAACCAAAACATAACCCTGGCCAACACATGCATTAACAGTATCATATATGAACCATTCCTCCTTACGTGTTTTCTTCTTCCAAATTTGATCTGGGTTCACTCCTGATAGCTCTCCTGGTAAAGTTATGCCAGTTTTATTCCCCAAACCAAGCAAATCAGCTATATAATGGATCGAGTCTATACCAGCCTTCAACCCCATCAGATAAAAATAACAATTGCATGAACCCCTAATCGCCTCATGCAAATTAACATGTCCATGACCACCTTTTTTCCAGCATTTATACGTGTGACCATTGATAGTAACAGCGCCATCACAATAAATTTTCTGTTGCGGATCTAAACCTTTATGCAAAATAGCTAACGCAACCGCAATTTTAAAAGTTGAGCCTGGTGGATATAATTTAGCGATAGATTTATTAGTTAAAGGCAGTGATTTATGAGTATTGATTTCAGACCACTCATTCTCAGAAATCCCACGTGAAAACATGTTAGGATCAAAACCAGGAGTAGACACCATCGACAAAACATCACCATTAGTTATATCCATAACTACAACCGTTGCCCATTCATTCTTAATAGTTTCAGCAACATATTCTTGTAAGTTTTTATCGATCGTTAACTTCAGCTCTGAACCAGGCTTACTCTCTTGTTCAGACAACTCTTGTACTACAGCTCTATACGCATTGACCTCTACTTTTTTTATACCAAACTCACCGATCAAATTTTTCTCATAAGTTTTTTCTATACCATCCTTCCCAACTTTAAAATCCTTATGTCTTGATAAATTATAAGCCTCAATCTCAAAATCATTTGGTACACCCATATAACCAAGAACATGAACAAACATATCATTAAATATATATTCTCTAACCAATCCTTTATTTATATAAGCCCCCTTGAGCTCACATGAAACCTCTTCAAAACTACATACATCCTTCCACGGCAAATAATCTATAATCACAGTTGGCCTAAAATATTGCGCAGCTTGCATTTTCTTAAGAACAACTTGCTTACTAACTTCGCTCAATTGTAATATCTGCGTTAATTTATCAAATAAATAATTAATATCCGTATCTTTCTTCTTATATAAAACTAACTTATAACTGTTCTTACTAATCGCCAGCTCTAAATTATTTCTATCTAAGATCTTACCACGCTCTGGGTCAATAAAGATAACATTAATGCTATTTTGGTCCGATAGGGTTTTATAATCTCGAGACTTTATAATTTGTAAAAAAAACATTCTGCAAGCAAAAATAAATAGAACAATGCCGTTAAACACCGTTAAGATAAACACCCTACGAGAAAATATATTTAGCTTTGATGACTTACTATTACGCATTGAGCTGATTAATTTTACATTTATTTACAATCATATCAAATGCATGATGCATAATAGGATATAACAAACAAGAAAAATACCATCGAAAAAATAACGATAAAACTTCTGAGAATGAATAAGATAAGAACTGACATAAGATAAATGATTGTAATAATACAATATATAAAGAGCATAAAACAAAGCCAATCCAGATAACATTAAAAGGCTTGTTAAGCAAAAATCTTTTATAATATCCCACAATTAGCCAGTACATAACCAGAGACAAAGAGCTGAAGCCAAGAGGAAAGCCGAACATAACATCTTGAAATATTCCTAAAATAAATATAGCTAATACTGGCAATGTTTTAGGAAAAAATAAAAACCAATAATAAATGATAATAAGGCTATAAAACGGTGTAAAACTACCAAAAGAAAGAAAGTTATGCGGTACTGTTAAAACAAAACTAACCAGCAACAACAATAAGAACGGTATGGCCAACTTAAAATACATAATGATTTAGGTAATATATTAATATATGATACATTTTATTAATTTATTCTAACAAGAGGTTTTAACTTGAAAAGCTTTTTTAAATATTTTTTTGGTTTAGCTTGGGTACAATACACTATTAGTTTCTTTATATATCTATATTTACAACTAGTCTATCATACTAGTAAAAAACTAATTATTTATGAAGAAGGTTTTGATCCTAAAAAATACGCTACCGATCCAGCAATTTATACATTCTGGCATAATAGATTGGCATTTATGCCATTTACCAACCGTAAGAAGAATAAAATAAGTGTATTAATTTCTGACCATCGCGATGGCAAGATTATAGCTCAGACTATGAAAATATTTGGCTTTAATATTATCTCTGGATCATCAACCAGAAATAGTTATAGTGCCATGAAAAATATCCTTAAATGTAATAAGCTTAACCAAACAATCGTTATCACACCAGATGGACCAAAAGGACCAAAAAATCAAATCAATAGTAATATTATAGCAATCAGTAGCTTATGCCAAAGATATATAGTTCCAGCAACTTATTCTTGCTCAAAAGCGTTTATATTAAACAGCTGGGATAGATTAATTATCCCAAAACTATTTAATGAAATTGTAATTATTTATGGCACCCCAATTAGACCAGAAAAAAAACTAAGCGATCACCATACTGAAATTTTAAAAAATCAACTTGCATCCAACCTAAATTACATTAGTAATAAGGCTGATTCAATTACAAGTCTAAAGCAAAATGCCAATGTTACTGATATATAATATATTGAATATTTTATTATTGCCATTCTGGGCTCTCTATCTTTTATATCGCGCATTTAAAGGCAAAGAGCAATTATCCAGATTACAGGAAAGATTCGGTATAGCCTCAATTTCAGCTCCTAAGAACAAAAATCTTATATGGATACATGTAGCCAGCGTTGGTGAAGCAATGTCAATTTTAACCCTCATAGACAAGCTTAAAACTAATTTGCCATCTTATAAAGTACTTCTAACTTCAGGCACAGTAGCCTCAGACAGAATAATCAAAGATAAATTAAAAGACATTGTAATACATCAGTATTTGCCGCTGGACAATTATTTATGCATAAATTTATTTCTAAATTACTGGCGGCCAAAGTTAGTTTTATTCGTTGAATCAGAATTTTGGCCATCCATCATTTCAGAATCTGCAAAAAGAAGTAAAGTTATTTCAGTGAATACCAGAATCTCTCCAAAATCATGCCAAAATTGGCAGAGATATCCTTCATTTATTAAGCCAATCATAGATTCTATAAGTCTTTTTATGGCGCAAAGTCTTAATGACATGGAAAGACTAACACTCATCGGGGCAAGAAACACCATTTATCTTGGAAATTTAAAATACTGCACTAATAATAAAATTATTGATGACAAGCTATTGCTAAAATTAAAAACATTGTTTAAAGGACGCAAAGTTCTTCTCGCTGCTAGTACACATGAAGGCGAAGACAAACTAATTGCCGAAACTTACTGCCATCTAAAAAAACAAAACAAAAATTTACTATTGATCATCGCACCAAGACATCCGATTCGTAGTAAAAAAATTAAACAAATGTTGGAAGACGAACTTGATTTAAAAGTCTCTACCAGATCTATAGGGGGGAAAGTTACAAATGACATCGATGTTTATTTAGCAGATACCATTGGTGAGCTTAATTATTTATACAGCATTTCACCAATTTCAATTGTGGGAGGGAGCTTTGTCCCAATTGGTGGACATAACATAATTGAACCAGCAAAGTTAGGATCGGCCATTATAGTTGGCCCATATCACTTCAATTTCCAAGAAATATGTGATGAATTTGCAGAAAAAAATGCAGCACAATTTGTACAAAATAAGGAAGAATGCATTAAAGCAGTTGAAAAATTACTTGAAAACCCAAAACAATTGAAGTTATACACTAACAATGCAGCTAAAATAGTTGCAACTAAAAATGCAACATTAGACAAAGTGCTAAAGAAGATTTTAACATTTATCTGAGCAAAATATGCTGTTTAAAACTCCAAAGTTCTGGCAAACCAACAACTTTATATCATGTATTTTAACACCATTATCCTGGATTTATATAATTGCACATAGAGCAAACCTAGCTTTTCAAACTCCAAAAAAATTTAATAAGAAAATTATTTGCATTGGTAATATTACAGCTGGCGGCGCTGGAAAAACTCCATCTGCAATTGCGTTATGCCTATTATTAAAAAAGATCGGATCGAACTCTGCTTTTGTTAGTAAAAATTATGTAGGAAGAAGTACCGAAGCAAAATTAGTGAATTATAATAAAGATAAAGCTAGAGATGTTTCTGATGAATCTTTACTACTAGCAAAAACCGCGCCTTCATTTACAGCAAAAGACCGTATTGAAGCTATCAGCTTTGCCTGTGCGAATAGCAACACAGATATCCTTATTGTTGATGATGGATTACAAAACAACCGTTTCTTAGCCGATGTAAAAATATTAGTAGTTGATAGCCAAATACAATTTGGTAATAAAAAACTATTGCCTGCTGGGCCATTACGTGAATCAATTAATAACATAAGTAAAGTAGATTTCATTTTTCAAATTGGTGGTAATAAAAATAGTATTAAAGAACTTACTAATTTTAGAAAAAACATCTTTATCGTGACTCCAACTTATAAAATTATAGAAACTCCTGAAAAAAAATACGTAGCATTTAGCGGAATTGCTTATCCGCAAAAGTTTTTCAACGCCCTAAAGCAACTAAAACTTAATGCTGTTAAAGAAGTTAGCTTTCCAGATCATTACCTATATAACGATCAAGATTTAAAGAAATTAGAAACAATAGCTAAAGAAAATTCGGCTCAACTGATTACAACCGAAAAAGATTATGTTAGAATCCCTCCCAATCGAAAAGGTATACACACTCTTAAAATGATTCTAAAGTTTGATAAAGAACAAGATTTGCTAAAACTCCTTAAAAAAAAGCTAGATATTAAATGAAAGCCATAAACCATTATTTTGAATTTTTATTGTTTCTAGGCTTAATAAAGTTAGTTAAAGCACTAAAAATTGACCGTGCTTCTAATTTATTTGCCAAGGTTGGAAGAATTATTGGACCATGGCTACCCGTTTCAACTGTGGCGAGAAAGAATCTGGCCATTGCCTTTCCAGGGATCTCTCCCTTAAAAACAAAACAGATAATTACAGAAATGTGGGATAACCTTGTCAGAACTGCAGCAGAACTACCGAATATATACTTATTAAACGATGAAGAATTTCATAAAAGAGTAACTATAATTGGAAAAGAATACTTAGAAGAAGTAAGAAAATCTGGTAAATCATGCATATTTTTTACTGGACATTTTTCAAATTGGGAAATAACCCCAAGAATAGGTCAT